>Ga0209697_10004271_pt1 | contig 18771 bp, 13 predicted proteins | sample AliMusrvi5mmetaG_FD_184115 | JGI IMG/M metagenome (GOLD analysis project Ga0209697, IMG submission 184115) | Freshwater lake bacterial and archeal communities from Alinen Mustajarvi, Finland, to study Microbial Dark Matter (Phase II) - Alinen... | ecosystem: Environmental > Aquatic > Freshwater...
ATTTTATAGGATATATAGCGTTTGATTCTGATACACTAAATATACTTAAACATTAATATCACAAAGGGATTTCAAAGGTTTTTTAATAATTTTTTTTGACTTATTTTTTCTATAAAATGCATTAAGGATGAAAAAAAAATAAAGAATAAAAAGAGGAAAATTGTGGGGGGGATTGGAAATTTGAAATTTGAAATTAGAAATTTGTGGGGGCACGCATTTAAAACGAGCGCCATTGTATGGTTGAAACGCGTGCCATCACTGACAGGTGTTTGAAATAAGAGTCATTACGGATGAGACTAAAGTCAATTGCTTTTTTGCTTTTTTTTCAGTTTGTTGAAACAAACTGTAATAGATGCTTCTCGTTTCAATCTATTGAAGTCAGGCTTTAGCCATCTGAAAAGAAACGAAACAGAAAGACCTATGTGAATCCTATGTTTCTATATGTCTATGTGGTGAAAAAAAATCAATTTTGTGAAGGCATCCACTATGAGAAACAAATAGTGTTTGTGAAATTTTTAATGCCTCGAATCTCTTGAGAACATGAGCATGTTCATTGACTTATAATCCTTCAAAGTGTATCCACTATACTTTGTCAAAACATCTTCGGCGAAATACCATTTCTTATTTAAAAACTCTGCTTTTTCAGATTTTAATGGAATGCCAAACGAAACAATCGTAGGCTCTTTATACCCTTCCGGCAATTTGATGCTGACAGTCCCTTTGTAAAGAGCATCCTTTGATTTGTCAATAATGCAGGTATCGAGCGGCGTCCCATCCTGCCTGAAGAGCATTAATTTGAATTGATCACTGCTTGCTTCCGCAACGATATAATTGGGCATATCCACAGGGTTATAAAAATATGCATTCCAAACTTTCGCAACCATGCTGCCATAGCCTTTTTTGCCGCTTCTTCCGGTGACAAAATAAATGGTGCCCTGCGATGGCGTTGCCACAAACGTGTCGGCCTTTATGGGATAAGTCCACGAAAAGCTATGATCATGTCCGTTCAGAACAATGTCAACATGGTTCGAATCAATGATTGGCTGCAACAGGGCTTTCAGTTTGTCGTTTGACCTGGTCGGGCTATTGTAATATGGCGGCTTATGAAACAGCAGCACTTTCCATTTTCTGTCAGTACTTTTCAAATCCTTACGCAGCCAATCCAGTTCTTCATTGATGGCGGCATCGCTTGTTTTTTCCTCTTTGATCTGGCTATCCCAAACAGCAAAATGAACATCGCCGTAATCATAAGAATAAATTTGTCCTTTAAAATCAGCGGGCACTTTTTGCTGAGGAACCTTGAATTGGCGGATAAAATAAATTGGTTTCCCATTGCCCATCATGGTGTCTTTAAAAGTTTCATGATTTCCCAAAACCGGCATGGCAGGTATTTTGTCCATCACATCTTTGGCAGCCTCAAACCAGTTATTCCAATGCCTATAAAACCCGCCAACTTCAACAAGATCGCCCATATTGATAAAGAACTTTGCAGCAGGATTTGATTTGAAGGCATTGTTGATGGTTTTGCCAAACACTGTATAACTGGTATCTTTTGCATTGCCTGTCTGGCTGTCGCCAAAAACGAGAAACCTGAAACTCTTTGCATCATTTGCCTCGGTGGTAAATGTATTCATAATGCTACGGTTTTTTCCAAAGCCAACCTTGTAGCAATAAGTTTTGCCCGGTTTAAGACCTTTTATTGTCAGCGTATGTAATTCCCAAGTTCCGACATCCGTTTTGAATATTGACGAACTGTCTTGTTTTACAACAATTTTTTTAGCTTCAAAATTTGCAGAATCTTCAATATTTGTATAGCAAACTTCCCCTTTGATTTCATTGATACTTGTTCTCCATGTAATGGTTTGCGTGGTGTGCGGATCGTTGGCCCATGTTAGGGTAATGTGATCGGGAATGCTGCATTTGGCTTCAATAAAAGAAAAGGCATAAACACAAATGACAACTAAAAGAACGATGGTTTTTTTCATAGAGATTAATTTAAAAACGTTAAACATTCAAGATACCATTTCATCGAAGTACGAATCAATCGCAGCTTTCGTAGTTCGTATGTTCGTAATCCTGAAATTTCGGGACGTACTTCAGTGAAATAATGTCTTGGATAATTATAATTAAAGCTTTTTTCATAGCTAGAACTATTACTGAAATTGACTTCAACAAAGGAAAATGATTTTGATCAAATAAAAAAACAGCGGAGAAAACAAGATCAGAGAAATTAAAAAAAAAGAAACAAAAATCTGACTGCCTTCGTCCGCTGCTATCCAATTATTTTAAAACCCCTGAAAAAACAAGGGTTTTAAAGTCAAATAAAATCAGCAATAATAATTGTTAGCCATTCAGGCCAACACTCAATCATCAATTTTTATTTTCAGCCAAATGGTTTTCATTAAACTTCTTCAATCTTTCATCCAGCACACTGAATTGCGGTCTTTGAATAAGCGACACACATGCACGCAGTCCCTCGGTCCTGTCGCTGCCTGTGATTGAAAGACAAATTGCGCTGATGCCATAATAAAGCAATTCCATCAAAAGTTTTTCGCCGGTGTATCCGGGATAAGAAACTGTGAAATAAAAGCCGTCTGCTATGGGCACATCAATATCCATATCGTAAACGATCTTAAAACCATTGTTGGTGAAAATTTTCTTCAGGATCTTGGCTCTTTCACCATATTCGCGGTTTGCGCCAACAAAGTCGTAGCAACCATCGTTCACTGCTGTGAGCAAAGCAGCAAGTCCGTATTGTGGCGAATGTGCTGTGCCCGCAGTGGTGGCATAAACAGTGCCCTGCACAAGGCAATGTCCAAAAGATGCGGTAGGATAAAACTGCAAAAGGTCTTTGTGTTCAGAATGAAACAGTGTATCAGAAATTGCACACATTCCTATACGTTGTCCGGCATAACTGAAAGCCTTGGATGCTGAGATCAGCAAGATGTAATTATTGGTGTATTTTGCAACCGTAGCCTGAAAAGGAGGCACACCGGGTTTTGATAGATCTTTGCGGAAATCCATCCCGAAATAGGCAAGGTCCTCAGCAACGACAACGTTGTATTTGTTTGCAAGATCGCCGATGGTCTTCAACTCCTCTTCATTAAAACAAATCCACGAAGGGTTGTTAGGATTTGAATAGAGTATCGAGCAAATATTTCCTTTCTCAAGATAAGATTCGAGCTTGTCTTTTAATTTATCTCCGCGGAATTCGTACACATCAAAGCGTTCCTGTTTAAGCCCGATCATTTTTACGAGTTGTTTGTGGACGGAGAAACCCGGATCAATAAACAATACGGTGTCTTTTTTTGCATCCATTCTTCCTGTTACCATGAAGGCTGCAAAAGCGCCATTGATGGAGCCTACAGTGGGAATGCAATGGGCAGGTTCAATGTCAACATCGAGAAAGTTTTTAATAAAACGTGAAATTTCATTTTTCAAAACAGGGATTCCATCAATCTCAGGATACAATGATCCCACTCCTGCATCGAGGGCTGCTTTCTCAGCTTCAATAGCAATGGAAGGGGTAGGAAAACCGGGAGTACCTATCTCCATACGTATAAATTTCTCGCCGCTTAATTTTTCAATACGGTTGATAATTGCCCTAATCTCGCGGATCGAAATTCTTTCAATCTGGGTAACGCCGCTTTCTTTCAAAACACCATCAACCAAATCGCGGTTAATGGGTGTTGCCTGCATTTCGGATACTATTTTCATTTTTATTTCATTTTATTATTGCTTATTTTTCTTCCTCCCTCAAATGACATTTTATTTGCAGCTTTGATGTTTTCTCCTGGTGATATTGCCATCAATGCTGAGAGCCATATTTCGACTGGGATTTTATTAAATGGTTCAATCGTTGATAACAATCCAAGAACAACAACATTGGCTGTTTTACCAGCGCTGTCACCAAGATCGGCTGCAACTTTATTTGCATCCATCGTAATGATCCGATAGTCTTTCAGGACCTCAAATATTTTATTCACGTCCGGATAATCTTCTTTTTTTGCATTATCCGGCAGCACCTTAAAATTATTGAAGATCACAGTGCCATTTGGTTTCAGCAATTCAAGAAATCCGGGTCTCAACACCTCGCTAATTTCCATTACTATCAACACATCCACAGATGCCGGTGACAATATTGGCGAGAATACTTCGCCACAACTGAATGTTGAAATCACTGGTCCTCCCAACTGCGCCATCCCATGAGTATCGCCTTTGATGATGTTGGTTTCAGCATAAGGTGTGCGCAGTATCACTTCAGAAAGAACTTTACCGAAAAATAAATTTCCCTGTCCGCCAATGCCTCTTATAGCAAGCCTGAGAGAGTCCGGTAACTGAAAATTGCTATCAACCGGAACATTTATTTCTTCAACTTTTTCAAATTTAGGAACTACATTTTTCTTTATTGCTTCATCATCATAAATGATAGCTCCAAAAGGACAACGCTGCATACACACAGGAGTAGAACCACCGCAATTTGAACAAAGACTTGTGAAATGAGGTTTCTTTTCAACATCAAATTCAACTCCCGGACAAATATCACAACGGAAACAGCGGGTGCACACATCATAATTCCTGCTGATTTTTCTCACTTTGTTTTTATTCTCCACCTCATGAATGCAGGCGCCTTCAAGGATCAATGTAGTGAATACTCCCTTTTCTGCTTCAACCAAAGCTTCTGTAAGCGCTTTGTCAACTTCTTTCAGATTGTATGAGTCAACAACAACCATCCTTCCGCCTTCAGCTTCTACTGCACGTCTTAATTTAAAAGTGTTGGGAGCACCTGCAAGATTTGCAGCACTGCTTGGAGCAGGTTGTCCACCGGTCATAGCAGTTACAGAATTATCAAGTATCACTTTCACTCCGGCAGTTTGTCTGAAGATAGCGTTTCTTGTAGCGTCAAGACCTGAATGACATTCACAGGAATCGCCAATAATACTGATGGTTTTCGCAGCATAATCAGGACGTGACAAAACAAATCCTTGTCTTAAAGTATCCGAAGCGCCCATGCAACAAACAGTATCGAGTGCGCTCAGAAAATGCAACAAAGTTGAACAGCCAATATCGCCGAATGCAGCATAAATCTTTTGCTTTTTCTTTAGTTTATTTACCGTTAAAGCAAAAGCTCTGTAAGGACATCCCGGACAAATAGCCGGTGGTCTGTTGAGTGGTTTTACTTCAATATCTTTTTTTGTGATCTCGTAAGTTATATCCAGATGTTTTGATAATTGTTCAATCACCATCAATGGCGTCCAGTCAGTGATGATACTGTTTTCTTCTTTTCCAATAACAGGAATAGAGAGGAGTTGGATATGGTTTTCAAGATACCTATCACCATCTTCAAAAACGAAAAGTTTTCCTTTGATTTTTGAAGCAAAAGCTTTGATCCTTTCCTTTGGCAAAGGATAGCACATCCCCAGTGAAAGAATAGCAGGCTTCTTTTCTATGTTTTGCAATGCTTCTTTGACAATAATTTCACTTTCCCCGCTGAGAATAATTCCCCAATCTTCACTGCCTGCTTCTTCAGTTACCAATTCCGAATTCTCAAGCCATGCCTGAATTTGCGGAATACGTTCCTGTGTTGCCTTGTTATAATTGACCCTTGCAATTCCCGGCATCAGCATCCATTTATGAAGATTTTCAGGCAATGGACGTTTCTCAATTTTCCTAGGTTCTCTTGTCACCACCAATGCTTCGGAATGAGCGAGTATTCCTGATGCAAGAATAATTACAGGAGTTCTGAATTTCCTGCTCATATCGGCAGCTATCCATGCAGCATCATACATGTCCTGATGATTCCTTGGTTCTATCACCGGCAGGCGGGCAGAACTAAAGAAATGTCGTGAATCAATCACATGTTGTGTGCTCGAAGGAACATAATCACTGGCAGCATAGATCACCAGTGCACCGGCTTCTGCAGTGTAGAAAGCAGATGTTGAAATAACATCACCAGCCTGAAATACGCCGGGGATCTTCATCGTGACTACAACATCAGAACCTGCAATAGAATGCCCGACTGCTACACCTACTGCGGTAGCTTCGTTCACTGACCATCCAACGATCATCCTGTCCTGAACATGTTTCAGGGATTTATCAATCACTTCAGTGCTTGGTGTTCCGGGATATCCGTCGGCTGCATGATAACCTGCATGAACAACTCCCAAAGCAAAAGCTTCGTTGCCTTGCAAAATAAATTTGCTTCCGGCTTTCGATTCAACTATTTCTATAAAACATGACATGTGTGAAGAGTTTAAAACGTTTATACTGTTTGTAGTTTGTGGTTCGTGGTTCGTAGTTGTTCAAAGTTCTGCAACAACTAACAACAAACTACAAACCACAAACTTTTTTGTTATTTTTCTATTCTTATTCTTGCATCAACAGCAAACACTCTGTCTTTCCTGCCGAGCAAGGGGTTAATATCCATTTCAAAAATTTCAGGTGCGACAGTAACAAGTGCGGATAATCTGACAATAATATCAGTAAATATTTCCTCATTTACTCCTTCCTGTCCGCGAACACCCTGAATGATCTTGTAGCTTTTCAATGACTTTATCATCTTCGAAGCTTCTTCTTTCGTCAAAGGTGCAAGACCTGAATTGACATCTTTCAGCACTTCGATAAAGATGCCGCCCAGTCCGCAAAGTATCATGTGACCGAACTTTTCTTCTCTCTTAGCGCCTGCAAATAATTCCGTTCCTGAAAGCATTTGCTGGATAAGGATGGCTGTCGTATCTTTTATTTTGATCATTCTTTCAAACTCCTTTCCAACGGTGTCTTCGTCTTTCACATTCAACACCACACCGCCAACATCAGATTTGTGAACAGGTCCCACCACTTTCATTACAACCGGGAAGCCAAGTTTCTTTGCAGCCAACAGTGCACCATCTTTTGTAGTGACCACCATTTCGCCAGCCCGTGGAATACCGGCTGCATCAAGCAATGACTGCACACCTTCAGGTGACAGGTAACCATTCCCTGCAGCATCAACTACCTTACGAATTTTTTCATTATCAATAATGGGTAATTCAATTTTTTCAGGTGCAGGATGAGGAGTAAAATATATTTTCGAAAGAGCATTTCCCAATGCACATTCTTCAGGAAAATTAATTCTTCCGTGTGAAAGGAAGTCTTCAATTTCTTTACCTGCATTGATGATTGACGGCAACACCGGGAAGATTGGTTTTTTACAACTTTTCATTTTTTGGTCAAGAAGCTTGTAAACATCAAACACATCGAATAGACCCGGGCTGCCAAAGATGACTATCATAGCGTCAATTTCTGAAAAATCATTTTCACAATAATCAATGATCCTGCCCAATTGTTCGGCGGTACCTGTTGCAAGGAAGTCTATAGGATTTGCTACTGATGATCCTGCAAAAAGATTTTCCAATAGTTCTTTTGATTTCGGCGATTCTATATGAGGCACATTCAGCCCACCGTTTGATAAAGCATCGGTAAGCATCACTGCCGGTCCTCCTGCATGGGTTATTATTGCAATATTTTTCCCTTCAAGTTTTTTGTGCATAAAGACAGATGCAACTGTTGTAAGTTCTTCCCTGTTGTAACATCTTACAATTCCAGCCTTGCGGAATAAGGCTTCAACAGCAGCATCAGGACTGGCAAGAGCACCGGTATGCGATGAGGCTGCACGGCTACCTGCGTCCGACGAACCCGATTTGATGGCTGCGATTCTGCATCCCTTGCGGATAAGCGATGATGCATGTTTCAAGAGCATGTCAGGTTTCTTGACGTTTTCAATATAAAGCAACTTCACGCTTGTGTTCTTTGCAGGATCAAAATTTTCGTCCATGAATTTCAACACCTCCTCAACGCCCATCTGTGCCGAGTTGCCCACAGAATAAACACTGGAAAATGTTAATCCCTTTGGCATGCCTGCTTCCATGATAAACACTGCCGTTGCACCTGAACCGGAGATCAGATCACAACCCATCGGATCGAGTTTTGGAATAGGAGTTGTAAAAACCCCGCTATAATTGGAATTCAGGAATCCTATGCAGTTAGGGCCAATAAGCGAGCCTTTGACACCATTAATAATTTCTACGATCTGTTTTTCCAGCTTTGCTCCTTCTTCGCTTTCTTCGCTAAAACCGGCAGATAAAATAATGAATGCTTTTGTGTCTTTCTGGTGGGCAAGGATTTCAACTGTTTCAACACAATATTTAGCAGCAATTGCAATAATAGCAAGGTCAACCTGAGGAAGATCCTTCACTTCAGCATAGGCTTTCAATCCCTGCACTTCCGGCTCTTTGGGATTTACAACATAAATATTTCCTTTAAAGTGTCCGTCCTTCAGATTGTAAAGAACCTTTCCTCCTGCCTTTCCAAGTGTGTTTGATCCGCCTATTACAGCTATGCTTCGCGGGTTGATCAATTGTTCTGTTATCATTTTAAATGAGTTTAAAATACTAAATTATTAAATTATTTTTTATTAAGTCTCCCTTTGCAATATCAAGCCTATGGCGCAATTGCAATTGAAAAGATTAAATTGTAATGGTGATAAATACTAACAGGAATACCTGTCGCGTTCCTTGATGTTGAGGAATACGAGTTTGACGGGTAAGGTTAATATGTAAACGAGGTACATCATTTAATTTGAGCAGTTCAAAAGTAGAAAGATTTTTGAATGGAAAGACATTTCAGAAAAAAAATAACAAATAATCTCAAAGTACGAAAAGGCCAAAAGAAACCCAATGCATCAACTTTGCAAAACAATTCTACAAGCTGAGGAACTTTATAAAGGAAAATCCTACGGCATGGGAACCTTATAACTTCATTGACCTTCCGCATGATTCCGAAGATATGAAATTTACAAGAAAATACAGGTTGGGGATATTCGAAAATTCAAAGAAGTTTGATGAGTTTCTTTTTGATGAACCTTTCGAAGTTTTGGAATCAAAATATTTTACTGATCTGTGGTTCAGGTATGGGTTGGTTGAACAGCGCATAGGTCCTTTTATTACCGGTCCTTATAACGGAATAGATATAGTAAACTGCATGCAAATGTGGATTCGGATACTTTATAATAAACCCGATTTTGATCTCCATCAACTGGAAAAAGAAATACAACAAAACATCAATTTGCAACGTGATGAAAAGTTGAATAAAGACCCCGACCTAATGATCACAATGGTTGCACCCTTCGAGATTATTCATAGAGAAATTGATAAAAAGTTTGGAGAATATGATGCAGAATAATTAAGATGTATCTTAACAAAAAATTGTTGCTGATTTTAAATTAAAAAAGACAAGCATCTGCCATCTCTGATCATCATGGTCTAATAAATGACACTTCAGTTATTCACCAGCATTATGGCAGGACTCACTGGTCTTTTCAATAAGATCTGATAAATTCTCACAAATTGAAGAACTTAAAATTTAATTTGAGATTTCTATTTCAGTTATTGGCATTCGGCATTTTCCCACCTCAATAATATTCCTTACTTTCACGCTCAAATTTTTAAGATTATGTGGAAAATTAAACTGGTTTTTCTTTTTTGTCTTTTCATTTCGTTCAGGACCTATGCAGGTTTTGATGATTATTTTCTGAGTAAAACATTGCGCATTGATTATATACACGCAGGAAGTGACACCTCGGAATTCTATGCAATTGATGAATTACGAGAAGAGCCTTTGTGGGGTGGTTCGAAGGTGAACCTTGTGGATACTTTCAATTATGGAAATTACAAATTCATTGCTTATGACAATGCCTCGGGAAAGATCATTTTCACAAAAAACTATTCATCTCTTTTTGCAGAATGGCGGGCTACAGACGAGGCAAAGACTGTCACAAAGTCCTTCTCTGAAACAGTGACTATGCCCTATCCAAAAGCAAAAATTAAAATTGAATTTTACAGTCGCAACAAGAAAGGCAAATGGATAAAAAAGTTTAACTATGTAATAGACCCTGCCAGTTATTTTATTTCAAAAGAAAAAAAGAATAAGTACGATGTTGAAAAAGTTCTGTATAATGGCGACCCTTCCACAAAGGTTGATATAGTTATCATCCCCGATGGCTACAAGGCAAGTGAAATGGCAAAGTTTAAAACGGATTGCGCCAGATTTTCGGGTTACTTATTCGGCGCATCACCATACAAAGAAAACAAGGATAATTTTAATCTGTGGGCTGTGCAAATTCCATCAGTTGATTCTGGCCCTGATATTCCGGCTGAAAATAAATGGAGCAACACTGCTGTTGGAACATCATTCTACACTTTCGATTCAGAGCGATACCTGATGACATATGATAATAAAACACTGCATGATGTTGCTTCAAACGCACCTTATGATGAAATAATCATCCTTGTAAATTCTGACAAATATGGTGGTGGTGGCATCTACAATTTGTATTGCACCGTATCATCTGATAATATACATTCGAATTATGTGGTCACCCACGAATTTGGTCACACTTTTGGAGGGCTGGCAGATGAATATTATTCCTCAAGTGTTCCAACTGTTGATTTCTACCTGAAAGATGTTGAACCATGGGAGCCAAATTTAACCACACTTGTGAATTTTGATAAAAAATGGAAAAACATGCTGGATAAAAACACACCAATACCAACACCCTCCACAGAAAAATATAAGGATACATTAGGAGTTTTTGAAGGAGGTGGCTACCAGGCAAAAGGTGTTTATCGTCCGAGGCAGGATTGCACCATGATGACTATTTCTTACAACAACTTCTGTCCTGTTTGCTCAAAAGCCTTGCAGGATATGATTAATTTTTATACTAAATAATTTCTGGTTCCTGGAGGGTTGCGGGATCACTTTTATTTGATTTATTCTTGTTGTTAAATCATCTAACATAATTTCAATTGACGCAATTGGAACAGTTTTTTTATTTTTTTGCTTTTGACGCAATTAAAAATTTATACTTTAGCCATTCAAAAAAATAACCAAACACAAATACAAAAATATTCAGGAGGAAGTAAAAATGTCCATTACAAAATTAGAACAAATGTTCGATGTGCTGAAAAGCAAAACAAAAAAAAGATTGGTTGCAGCTTATGCAAACGATGCACACACAATAGGCGCAGTCAGCGGCGCTGTTGATAAAGGAATTGTTGACGCCACACTAGTAGGCGATGAAGCAACCATCAGAAAAGTCTGTGCTGAACATAAAATTGATCCGGGAAAATTCAAAATTGTTCAGGAAGCCGATGAAATGAAAGCCACTGAAAAAGCTGTTGAACTTATCAGAAACGGCGAAGGCGATCTACTGATGAAAGGACTGGTTACAAGTGACAAATATATGAAAGCCATTCTTAACAAAGAAAAAGGTATCATGTCAAGCCCAAATGCAATTCTTAGTCATGTCACTGTGATAGAATCACCCAATTATCATAAGTTACTTATTGTTTCGGATGTGGCTATAATTCCTGCTCCTGATCTAAAACAAAAAATTGCAATGACCAATTATATCATTACAACTGCACATGCCCTGGGAATTGAAAATCCAAAAGTGGCTTTGAATGCAGCAACCGAGCAAATGTCGCCGGGAATGCAGGCTTGTATTGATGCTGCCATTATTTCAAAAATGGCTGATCGCGGTCAAATAAAAGGCGCTATTGTTGACGGACCTCTTGCAATGGATGTCTGTGTTGACAAGGAAAGTTGTGAAATAAAGAAACTCAAAAGCCCTGTTGGCGGCGATGCTGACTGTATTCTTTTCCCCAATATTGAGGCAGGTAATGTTTTCTTTAAGACTATCACAAAACTTGGTGGCGGCGAATTAGGAGCAGTTGTTTTTGGTGCAAAAGTTCCATGCGTGCTGACATCACGTGGCGACAGCGAAATGACAAAACTTTATTCAATTGCACTTGCAGCTACACTAGCGAAGTAAGCATAGCAATTTCAAATTCGTAAAAAATCCGGTTATCAAACCGGATTTTTTTTTGAAATCTAATAAAGATTCCCCGCTGCCTCAAACAACACACGCATTTCTACGGCCTCATTAAAAATAAACTCCTTCATATCCTGATCAAGAAATTCAGCATTCGTAAGCTTGAAATTTTCCACATCAAAATATCCTTTCACTTTTTCTGTTTCGTAAATATATTGATGATCCTTCAGGGTCAGCGTTCTTATTGCATCCTCAGATTTGTGAATGAGAACAGTTTTATGATTCAGTTTGCTCAGCATAAATCCGTTTTCAACAGCTTTAAAACTTTTTATTGTGAGATAGAATTTTGGCTTATCACGAAAGGGAGCACCGCTTGTAGGGCAGAAGGTAGTACAGTTTCCACACTCATTGCAAAAATCGCCAATGTTGATGATCTGATATTTTTGTGCAATGTTCAATTCGTACGATTTTTCAATCGCATAAGTGGTACCTTTCTTTTTTGCTGTAAAAATATTCGTTACGCCAGTTTCAACAAAATATGTATAATTCGCACGGTTCGGGCAGACAGTAACACACACACTGCATACTTCATCACAAAGCAGACAACGTTTTGCTTCGTTGATTGCCTGTTCTTTTGTAAGTGTTGAAGCGATCAGATCAAAATTCTTTCTACCGGCGGGATCCGTCTCCGTTATCTGCTCACCCCAGATACGTTTGGATTTCCTGATGATAAGATCACTGTAGCTTAGTCCGCGTTTTCTTTTATCAGGATCAAAATTAAAATCAATTCCTGCACGTTTGAAAATTTCCGAAGCTACTTTCCTTCCATCACCCACAGCCTTGATAATAGAAGCCGCTCCGTGCATTGCATCGCCACCAATGAAAACATCTTTCAGTTGTGTTTCATGAGTGATGGGATTTGCAATCAGCATTTCCGGTTTTATAAAATCAATAATTACTTCTTGTCCAAGTGCAGGAATAATGGTATCTGCACGTATTTCAAATTCTGAATTCACTATTTTAACCGGCTTTGCTCTTCCCGATTCATCTGCTTCGGCCAGCTTCATTGCTGAACATAATAGCGCTCTCACTTTGCCATTTTCAACAATTATTTTTTCAGGTGCTGTCAGTTCCATGATCTCAATACTTTCTTCTATCAGAGCTTTTATTTCTTCCGCATCGGCAGGCATTTCATTGCGAGAGCGACGATAAACCACCACAACTTTACTGTCATCCGCCACCATTCTCTTGGCTGTTCTTGCAACATCCATCGCAGTATTACCACCACCGACAATGATGATGTTTTTTCCCAACACATTCTTTAATCCATTTCTGGCTGATGAAAGAAATTCAAAGGCATCAATGACTCCTTTTGCCTTGTCGCCTTCAATGCCGAGTGATTTAAATTTTTGTGCTCCCGTTGCGAGATAAATAAAATCACTTGCTGACCTGATGTTCTCAAATTTCGAATGATCAATTTTGCTTCCGTAATGGATATTCACACCAAGACTTTTTATTCTGTCTATATCCTTTTGTATGGTTTCGGCCTTTAACCTGAATGAAGGTATCGCATCAGATACCATTCCACCTGCCATATTTTTGGTTTCAAATACATCAACCGTAAATCTTGCCAACCTCAGGAAATATGCACAGGCTAGTCCTGAAGGCCCCGCGCCAATGACTGATACTTTTAACCCGTTTTCATGAACGGGTGTGAGGTCTTTTGCATCATTTCCATGTTCTGCGATAAAGCGTTTCACCTCCCTGATCAGAATCGAATTGTCATAATTGATGCGTGTGCATTTTGTCTGACAAAGGTGATCACACACCATTCCCAACACTGCAGGAAAAGGATTTTTCTTCATGATTACTTCGAAGGCTTTGTTGAATTCGCCTTTTGAGGCATAGTATAAATAATCCGGGATGTCCTGATTTGTCGGGCAGGTATCCACACAGGGAGGATGAATGCAATCAAAGTAACCAAGCTTTCTGCCGGTCTTAATATTGGGATTGTGATAGAGATTATTTTTATAAGCTGTGTCATCAACAACTTTTTCTGCATAAACACTAAGAAATTTAAAAGTGTCTTTCACCGGTTTCCACTTTTTGAGTTCTTCCATATACTGTGAAAGTCTTCCATAACCTCCGGGTTTAAGGATATCTGTACAAATAGTGACCGGCTTTAATCCACAATTGACAATGTCCTTTATATTGAAACAATCTGCACCCGCACAAAATGAAATATCAAGTTCATTGTTGTAATCACTTTGCAGCTTCTTTGCAAGATTTATACTTATGGGATGAAGGGCACGACCGCTCATATACATCATTTTTTCTTCAGGCGTGAATATGGTTTTGTTATTCACACTCTCGAGTGTATTTGTAAGTTTGAGATTGAAAACAACCCCGCTATTGTCAGCTGCCTTTTGCAATGAATTGATAAGTTTGATCGCATCCGGATATTTCAGATCGTGTTCAAATGCCATATCAGGAACAACAGTTTTGAATCCAAGTTTATTATTGAGAATATCTCTCAACTTTTCTGCACCAAGCAATGTTGGGTTTAGTTTGATGGTAGTATGCAGCTTCTTTTCAGTAATCAGGTACAATCCGATCTTCTCAATTTCTTCCGGAGGGCAGCCATGCATCGTAGATAGAGTGATGTTGTCAGATAATCTTCCATCAATTTCTATGTTGGCTATCTCAGGATAAAAGGGCTTTAATTTCGCAACATAATCTTCAATTTCTTTCTTTGAATTTTCCATTTTATTGAAAAACCATTGAACATTATCCTTGAGAATACCCTCCATATTGTACCCCACACTCATGTTGAAGATCACCCCAACGCCATCACTGCTGTCCCATTTGAACTGATGTTTTAAAAGATGAATGATGATCCATGCTTTCAGGTATTCATCATAGGCTTCCTGTATCTTCAATTCCTGCGACCATTCACAGTTGTATCCCTCGTCCTGCATATCAATGCAAGGTTTCGAAACATGTATTTCATCGAGTGTCTGAACAGTTTTCAGTTCAATGTATCTCGCACCGCAAAGCCATGCTGCAATTATGTTTTGCGCCATTTGTGTGTGAGGTCCTGCAGCAACTCCTATTGATGTTTCAAGAGTTTTTCCATACCGCTGTATGCGGAATTTGTTGTTTTTTGATGGCTTAAAAAAAAGCTTTTCCGGTATTCCAAAAATCTCTTTTCTGGTGCTGTAATCACCGGTGATTATCTGATATAGTCTTTGTATTTCAATGATTGAAAAATTGTCTGTCTTCCTTTGCATATTGCTTAATTAAATAATAAGTCTTCGATTGTCCCTGTTCTTTTTAATTTTGTAAAAATAATATAAATAACCCAATGGCTACAGACAATCACGATTCTCAACAGATACCTGTGATCATTCTTGCTGCAGGAAATTCAGAAAGAATGGTGCAACCCAAACCTTTCATGAAATGGGATGAGCATACAACTTTCCTTGAAAAAATAGTATCAGAATATACAGCCATCGGTGCAGGCAGAATTATTATTGTAATGAATAAAGCCGGCTACGTAAGAGTGAATGCCGAAGTTCCGCAAATAACCGAAAGCGCAAATATTATCGTTAATGAACATCCTGAAAAGGGAAGAATGAGCTCATTGAAACTTGGCTTGCAAAGTATCCCTGGCAATACTTCCAGTTTTATTCAGAACATAGATAATCCCTTTGTGAATGCGGCATTGCTTCGCCTGATGATTCCCCTTGATGAACCTGATGCTTATGTTGTCCCTGTTTGTAACGGCAAAGGAGGACATCCTGTGTTGACAGGATCAAAAATTGTTGAGCATATTCTCGCAGATGAAAGCGATGATTCCGATTTCAGGTTAATGCTTAAAAACTTTCGCAGGAAAGAGGTGGAAACAGACGATAAATTTATACTTGTAAATATTAATACGCCTGAAGATTATCAGTTGTATTTTAACAGAAATAAAATGAAAGTGTAAGTAAAGTTAAATAATGCGATCATGAAATTTGTTGTTGATTTTTATTAAACGAATTATTATTATTTTTACAACACGACAATGACTAAACATGTTTAATAGATGAAGTGAAAAATAAACAATTGTTTATGGCTGATAAAAAAAAGAAAAAGAAGCAGGCTGTTCCTTTGCGAACAAAACCGATTAAGAGCGACATTGTATCAAAGAAGTCATTCCAATTTCCTTCATGGACAATATATGTGGTTATAGCTCTGGCTGCATTGATATACATACGGGCATTCAATAACTTTTTCACCAACTTCGACGACGACACTTACCTTTTTTATAATCCCTACATCAAGAATTTTAATTTTGATGCAGTAAAATCAATTTTCACATCTTTTTATAATTATAACTACCATCCTTTAACCACACTCATTTACTTTTTTGAATACCATCTTTTCGGGTTAAATCCTTTGCCATTCCACGTTTTGAATGTGCTTCTTCATTTGTTGAACATCTTGCTTGTTTATAAACTTGTTGAAAAACTAAGTGGGAAAAACTTTACAGCATTATTTGTTTCTGTGCTGTTTGCTATTCACCCCATGCACGTCGAATCGGTTGCATGGGTTTCTGAACTCAAAGATGTGCTTTGCACTTTATTTTACCTGAGCGCTCTCCTGCTATACTTTGACTTTTTGAAAAAAGGATTTAAAGTGAAGCATTACCTGCTTTGCTTAATGCTGTTTATTCTTTCATTGTTTTCGAAATCCGCTGCGATGACGTTACCGGTGCTGATGATAGCCATTGACATTTATAAAAAAAGGAAACCGGACGCAAAAATGTTCCTTGAAAAACTACCCTTCTTTGCACTTTCAGTCTTGTTTGGATTACTCGCTCTTCATTCACAGCACGCCATTATGCGTGACGTTTCGATTTACAATTTTTCATTTATTGACAAGATATTTTTATTCACTTATACCATCTCTTTTTACCTTGTAAAACTTGTTGTTCCTTTCCACCTTTCGGCATGGCATTATTATCCTGATGTAAATGGCGGCCCTTTACCCTGGCTTTATTATGCTTCTCTTCCGTTTTTAATTTTGATTGGATGGCTGGTTATAAGAGGTAAATCTTTCAGACGTGAGAAAATTTTCGGTGTATTATTTTTCCTTATCGTAATTTCAGTCATGCTTCAGATTGTTGGAGTTGGAGTTGCCATCACTGCCGAACGCTATACCTATGTTGCTTATATCGGATTGTTTTACATCGGAGGACAATGGATCTCCAACATTCAAAAAGCATCATTCAAAAATATTGCGCTTGCAGTTTGTGGGATTGTTGTTATTCTGTTCTCATATCTTTCATGGGACCGTATTGGTGTCTGGAAAGATGGCAATACTCTTTTTTCCGATGTTATAAAAAAGTATCCCGATAGCTATCATGCTTATTGCATGCGGGCAAATGAAAAGTGTGAATTTACCAAAGATTATAAGAGCGCACTGGATGATTATACTCGTGCCCTGACGTTGAATCCCAATTATTATGAGTGCCTGATCAGCCGCGGAGCTTTATTAATTAATCAATTCAAAGATTATGCAACCGCTCTGCAGGACTGGAATCGTGCAATACAACTGAATTCCACTTCTGCCAGTTCATTCAATTACCGTGGTATTGCTCATTCCGGTTTAAATGATTTAAAAGAAGGTATAAAAGATTTCAACACTGCATTGCAAATGGATTCCTCCAATGCTGACTACTATAACAATCGAGGAATGGCACACAACAGGCTTAACGATACGGCAGCGGCATTAAAGGATTTCAATAAAGCCCTTAAAATAAACCCCCAAATGCAGAAAGCCTATCACAACAGGGGAATGCTCAAAGCAAACATGGGTCTTCTTGATGAAGCTTTGACAGATCTGAACAAAGCAATCAGTCTTGACAAAGATGATGAAGAGATGTACCGCAACCGTGCAGCCGTTAAATTTATTCAGAAAGATTTTTCTGGCTCAATAGAAGATGGGAGTGCAGCATTAAAAATAAACCCCAAGGACAGTGTTGCACTATACAACCGTGGACAGGCGCGCATAAATATTAAGGATGTTGACGGAGCCTGCAGTGATTGGAAAAAAGCTCTTGAATATGGTTACAAAGATGCAGAAGCTCCGATCAAACAATTCTGCAAATAACAAACAATCCAACATTATTACACTGGCAATAATTTTGGACAGTAGTTTCTTTAAACTTTATGGTTTTTTTACAGGATCAACAGTGATCACTTATTATCATCAATGCAGAACTTTTCAATCAAAGTATAAGCTTTGTTGAATCCAAGTTCAAAGGCTTTGTTCCAGTCTTCACAAGCCGCAACCTTATCACCAAGTTCTGCTTTGGCAACACCACGCAGGTCGTACACTTCTCCATAATCAGGGATCAGCTTCAATGCTTCATCATAATCAGCAATTGCACCCTTGTAATCTTTCAAATGATATTTCGCCATTCCGCGGTATGCATAAGCTTCGCCATTATCGGCATTCAAAAGGACGGCTTTGTTCAATTCTTCAAGTGCACCTTTATAATCTTTTTTATCCAAAAGCTCATTTCCCTTTTTAAGGTGGATCAGAGTTGTGTCATTTGTTGTAGAAGCACCATAAGCTGTCTCAGCCTTTTTACCTGTTTTGCAACCTATGCCAACGATTATCAGAAGAGCTAATATTAATATTGAGGAGTATTTTACTATGTTTTTCATAAAATATTTTTTTTCAAAGGTATTAAAATAAATTTTTATGAATGAATTTTTATGGATTCGGCTAATTCTTTTTTTAAGGTGCTATGAGACTTTGAAAGTTGTAACTTTGCCCTACTATGGGACAAAAAAAGAAGCAACCGCAGCAAGACCTTCTATATGAGATGGCCAAGATGATGGTTCCACAAG
>Ga0209697_10004272_pt1 | contig 18769 bp, 17 predicted proteins | sample AliMusrvi5mmetaG_FD_184115 | JGI IMG/M metagenome (GOLD analysis project Ga0209697, IMG submission 184115) | Freshwater lake bacterial and archeal communities from Alinen Mustajarvi, Finland, to study Microbial Dark Matter (Phase II) - Alinen... | ecosystem: Environmental > Aquatic > Freshwater...
TTGACCTGGCGTCAATTCTGCCCCGCCTGCTCCATGTGGCCGTCAGGGCTCCTGCCATGCCGCAGCCGCTTCTGAAACTCGCCTGGATGGGCCAAGCCGTTTAAGCTGAGGCTCGCCGATAATCAGATACTTTCAACCAGCAGTTCCTGCCGAAACTCGTCTTCAGCTGGAGTTCCAGAGCCTGTTCCTGGTCGCTGAGCAGGGCACTCTCGGCAAGTTCCAGCAGGCCCGATGGCTTCCAGGATGAGATCTCACGGAAGTTCTGGGTCAGGAGCTTTGCCACCGTGGCGCCCAGCATCCGGGCGATGGCCTCGTTGGCCAGCACGCAGCGGCCGCTGTCGGCGTGGTAGACCGTGACGCCCAGGGGCTGGGAGGCCAGTAGGCGCTCGCTAAATTCCAGGGATTCCTTCAGGGCCGCCTCGACTCGTTGCCGCTCCGCCTCGGCCAGTACCAGTTCCGTGACATCCCTGAATACACCGATCACCTGGGGACTTCCCCCCTCGGGCCGGAAGCGCGGAGAGGCGGTGACCAGGATGGTCCGGCGCTCGCCACTGGGCCGCTGGATCTCCAACTCATAGGTGTCCACCTGGCCACTCATGCGCTGATCGGTTTCCTGCCTAACTTTGGCCTGCCCAGTTTCATCCAGGAAGTCCAAGAGGCTGCGGCCCAGGAGACCGCCGGGAGGGACGCCAAATATGGTTTCAGCTACAGGATTGGTGAATACGAAGCGTTCGGTCTCGTCCACCATGCCGAAGCCCTCGCCCTGGTGCTCCAGCAGTTCGCGGTACATGGCCTCGCTGGTTCGCAACTCCTCTTCGATACCCCTCCGGTCACTGATGTCGCGGGAGTTCACCACGATGCCCTGGACCCCGGGGTGGCTCAGGAAGTTCACCCCCACGGCCTCCATCCAAAGCCAGCGGCCATCGCTGCAGGCGTAGCGATATTCCACGGTGGCGGGCTCACCGGGGTGCGCCAGAAGCCAGCCCATGGCCCGGCCGACCTGGTCCCGATCATCGGGGTGGATGTAGTCCACCGTGGAGCGGCCCAGCATGTCTTCGGGTTTGAAGCCGTGGATCCGCTCGGCGGCCGGGGAGTTGTAGACCAGCCTGCCTTCGGCATCCAGGATCGAGAGGATGTCCCACGAGTTCTGGACCAGGGCCCGCAGACGCTCGTCCAAGGCCGTCCCTTCCTGGCTCAGGACGACTTCAGAGCGCGTTGGATCGACAGCCATGGGGGTCCTGGATGACTACTGATCGAAGTCCGATGGTATCAGGTTGAATTTCCGTTTGGCGGGGTCTCTTGGATACTTGTATCGCCAGGCTTTTGGCCCCGGCCCGGGAACATCGTCCCCACACATTCGGGGCAGATGCCGTGGGAAAAGCCCACATCGGAATGCTCGCTGAAATACTGCTCCAGCTGGTTCCAGTAGCCCCGATCATCTCGGATTTTCTTGCAGCAGGAGCAGATCGGCAACAGACCTGAAAGCTGCCGCACCCGCCCCAGAGCGCCGGAAAGCTCTTCGTTGCGGGCGCTCAGTTCGTCGGTGCGGCGGGCCACCAGGGCCTCCAGTTCCACCTTGGCGCGAGCCAGGGCCGCCAGGCGCACCCGGACCAGCAATCCCAGGGCTCCCAGTACCGCGAGGGCCTCCAGGCCGAGCATCCACCAGGATCGCCACCAGGGGGGGCGCACCTGGAAACGCAGGCTGGTCACGGGCCCGAGGCCCCCCTCGGGGCTCATGGCACGGGCCTCGAAGCGGTAGTTGCCGCCAGGCAGGGCCGGGTAGCGGACCAGAGGCGCATCCACGTCGTGCCAGGATTCCTCGAGGCCCACCAGCCTCACCTGGATGCGGAGCAGGCCCTCGTCCTTGTAGCTGGGCACAGCCACCCGGAAGGCCAGGGAGGCTTCCTTCGCCGACACGGTGGCCAGCTCCTCCATGGGGGCCTCGGTCTGCCGCTCGCCGTGAATCACCCGCAGGATGTGCACCCGCGGCGGCGCACCCTGGGCTGTCACCTGGTCGGTGTCGTAGCGCACCAAACCGCCAGCCGTGCCCACCCAGAGGCGCCCTGGTTCCGCCAGAAGGCCCAGGAGATCGCAGTCCTCGGTGACCATGCCCTCCCGGCGACCTAGGTGCAGGACCGGATCCAGGCGGTCCACACCCTGTTCCGTGGTCGCCCAGGTATGGCCCAGATTGTCCACTGCCACGGCGTAGACCATGCTGGAGCGGAGCCCCTGCCCTTTCGTGCGCTGCTCCACCACTGTGAGCTGGTCGCCTTCCACCCGCACGCGGGTCAGACCCAGAGGTTCCTGGTAGAAGATCCAGGCACTGCCATCCGGCAGGAAGTCCAGACCGAAGAGCCCATAGGGCTTCAGCCCCTGAGAGGCGTTGAATTGCCGCCAGACCCGGCGCTCATCCCGCAGGTAGAGGCCTCCGCCCGTGGCGGCCCAGAGTCGGCCCTGGGGATCCTCCTTGATCTGGAACACGCCCAGGACGGCACCGGGCGCAGAACCAGGCCCCACCTCCTGGACCAGCCTGCTGGAGCGTGGATCCCAGCGCAGGAGGCCCTGGCGGGTGTGGCCCAGCCAGACCGTGCCCCGGGAATCCTCTATGACGGTGTTGATGCCAAAGCCGAGGTCTCCCAGCGGGGCCACTTCGGCCCGGGTGGCGCCCGGCCGCAGCCAGAGCGTTGGGCCCACCGTGCTGACCATCCAGAGGAGGCCCGTGCGGTCGACCTTCTGGTACTTGATGCGGCGGCCCTCGGTACCAGGGATCCTCCGGAAGCGGCCGCCTTCCTGGCGCACCGCCCCATCGTCCGTGCCCACCAGCAGACGGCCCTGGGGATCCCGCAGCATGGCCCAAACCACCTCGCCGGAATCCCCGCCAGAGAGGGCGTGGTTCCAGATGCGCCCGGAACCCTGCAGGCGCGCCAAAGTGGTGCCCAGCACCCAGAGCGTGCCCTCCCGGTCTCGGAAGACGGTCCGCACCCAGCGGAAGGGCAGGCCCATGTTGGTGTCCAGCAGTTCGGCCTTGCCGTCCTCCAGGTGCAGGGCGCCCGCCTGGGTGGGGATCCAGACGGAGCCGTCCACATCCAGGAAGGGGACGCTGTTGGGGGAGAGGCTCCCCTTCAGGTGCTGGGACTGGTCTGTAAAGCGGAGAGCATCCAGGGGCTTCATGACCAACTGGCGCCCCGTGCCGGCCCAGAGGTTGCCCTGGCGATCTTCCACCAGGGTGGTCACGCCGCCTGCGGGCAGGCCTTCGGCGGGCCCCCAGGACTGGATGCTCCCGCCAGGCAGGAAGGTCCAGACGCCGCGATCCGAGCCCAGGTGCATGGCCCCCCGACGGCCCCGGGCCAGGGAGAACTGCCGCCCCTGGGTGGCCCAGGCCAGGGCCTTGAATTGCAGGCCGCGTTGCTGCACAAAGAGACCTTCGGTGGTGGCCACCCAGAGGCGGCTGGCTTCATCCAGCGCCATGGTGGTAGGAGCGAGCCCGGGAGGAGCCTCATCCAACTTGGCAACGGCAATGCGCCCATCTTGGATGTGGGCTAGCCCATGGGGCGTGGCCACCCAGATGCCTCCTGCGGGATCCGCCAGCACCCGGTGGGCCGTGTCCGAGGGCAGCCCGTCCGCCCGGGTCCAGCGACTGCTGGCCCCACCTTCATAGCGCAGCAGGCCATTTTCGGTGCCCACCCAGATGAACCCCTCAGTGTCCTGAGTGAGGCTCGCGATGCCCCCCATGGGCAGGCCCTGGTCCGGGCCCAGCACCCAGAAGGGGCGGTGCCAGCCATCGGCAGCCATGGCACAGACAGCCAGAAGGACCCAACCCAACGCTCGCCAAGCCCTCACGAAGCCCCCTGCATGGCCTCTCATCGGCCAAGCGCCTCCGGGCCTAAGTCCTAAGTGGCTACTCCTGTCCCAACACCCGGCGGTAGACGGCCTCGTACTGGTCCACCACAGGCCCTTCGGCGAAGGTGCCCAGGGCCCGGTCCCGGGCCGATTCCCCCATGCGCCTGCGCAGGGTCTCGTCCCGGAGCAGGGTCAGGACGTCTGCGGCCATGGCCGCGACGTCTCCCATGGTCTCCAGATAGCCGTCCACGCCGTGGCGAACCACTTCGGGCAGGCCCCCCACCCGGCTGGCGATGACCGGCACGCGATGCCCCATGGCCTCCAGAGCGGCCAAGCCGAAGCTTTCCGTAGCGCTGGGCAACAGAAACACGTCCGAGCAGGCCAGGACGGTGCCGATATCCAACTGCTTGCCGGTAAAGCGAACCTCGGCGGCGAAGCCCCGGTCACGGCAGTAGGCCTCGGCCTCCAGCCGATCCGGACCATCTCCCACCATGATGAGACGGGCGGGCACCTCCTGGCGGACCTTCTCGAAGACCTTGAGCACATCCAGCACCCGCTTCACGGGGCGGAAGTTCGAGATGTGGGTGAGGACCGAGGCGGCCTTGGGGGCCAGCCAGGCCCGGCAATCCGGGCGTTCCTGGCCCGGGGGCTCCACGAAGTTGGCGATGACGTCGATGTCCCGGTCCACACCGAAGGTGCGGATGGTCTCCTGGCGCAGATATTCGGAGACCGATGTCACGCCGTCGCTCTCCCGGATGGCCATCTTCACCATGGGCAGGTAGCTGGGGTCGCTGCCCACCACGGTGATGTCGGTGCCGTGGAGGGTGGTGACCACCTTCAGGCTGGGGATGGCCATGCGGGCCAGGAGGGCCGCCATGGCGTGGGGGATGGCGTAGTGGGCGTGGATGATGTCCAGATGGTAGTGCTCGGCCACATCCGCCATCTTGGAGCCCAGGGCGATGGAATAGGGCGCGTCCTCAAAGAGGGGATAGGGCGAGGCCCGGACCTCGTGGAAGTTGATGCGGTCCTCGAAGCCCACCAGGCGGGGGGGGAGGCTGGGGCTCAGGATGTGGATCTCATGGCCCCGGGCCGCCAGGGCCTTGCCCACCTCGGTGGCCACGACGCCAGAGCCGCCGAAGGTGCTGTAGCAGGAAATGCCAATGCGCATAGGAAAGCCTCGCTCCCAGCTATGATGAACGGATTCCCGGGATCCTGCTCATGCCCCTGCTCTTCGCCCTCGCCACCCTCATCATCAATGCCCTCATTGCCGTGCTCTTTGCCACGGCCCTACTTTCCTGGTTCCCCATCGACCCCAGGAACCGGTGGGTGCGGCTCCTGCATGCCATCGCCGACCCGGTCATTTACCCGATCCGCGCCATTGTGCCCCCCATTGGAGGGTTCAGTCTTGATGTCTTCATCGCCATCCTGCTACTTCAGTTGATCAAGTCCGTACTCAGCAACGCCAGCCTGTCCTAGCTGCGAGAGGTCACCATGAAATTCACCCCTCTCGACATCCAGCGCAGGGACTTCGGCAAGGTCTTCCGGGGCCTGGAGGAGGCCGAGGTGCGGACCTTCCTCCACGAGATCGCCGGGGAGTGGGAGGAGCTCCTGGGTGAGAACCAAAAGCTCAAAGAGGAGATCCTCGACAGCCGGGAGCGCCTGCGCCAGTACCACGAGCAGGACCGCATCTTCCGGGAGACCCTCCTCCAGGCCCAGCGCACCCGCGAGGATGTTCTGGACGGCGCCAACCGGGAGCGGGACCTCATCATCCGCGAGGCCCAGTTCAAGGCCGAGGAAGTCATCCGCGAGGCCCAGCAGCACGTGGTGGAAATGGAAGTGCACCTGCGGAACCTGCGCATGGAGCGGCTCAAGTTCCTGAGGGAAATCGAGTCCCTCATGGACCGCACCCGTCGGCACCTGCAGGAGGAGGCCCCGGATGTCTACGTGGCCGCCCCGCCCACCCTTAACCTTGAGGGCCTGGACCTCAGCGCCCTGGAAGACCCCACCCTGCCCCCGCGGCAGCTCTGACCGGAAACTGAAACCGCGAGAAGGCCCTGCGGGCCCGCGAAAGCAAGGACCGGTAGCATCGAGATCTGCTTCCTTTTTTCCGCCCTTTCGCGTTTTTCGCGGTTTCTCTTTTTTGGAGTTCCCATGTCCCACGCGGTGATCCTCAAGGCCCTGCGCAGCCCCATTGGCAAGTTCCAGGGGGGCTTGGCCCCACTAACGGCGCCGGACCTGGCTGCCCAGGTCGTCCGGGCCCTGCTGGCTGCGGTGCCAGGGGCCCACCCCACGGAGGCCATCTTCGGCAACGTGGTGAGTGCAGGCGTAGGCCAGGCCCCAGCCCGCCAGGCGGCGCTACGCGGCGGCCTGCCGGAGACAGTCTCGGCCCTCACCATCAACAAGGTCTGCGGCAGCGGCCTCAAGGCCATCCAGCTGGCGGCCAACGCCGTGCGCCTGGGCGACCACCAGGTGGCGCTGGCGGGGGGCATGGAGTCCATGTCCAACGCACCCTACCTGTTGCCCGCCCTGCGCGCCGGGGCCCGCATGGGCCACACGGAGGCCAAGGACGCCATGATCCTCGATGGCCTCTGGTGCGCCATGACGGATCAGCACATGGGCCACACCGGCGAACGGGTCGCCGAGAAGTTCGGCGTGAGCCGCGCCACCCAGGACGCCTGGGCCGCGAACAGCCACCGCAAGGCCCTGGCCGCCATGCAGTCCGGCGCCTTCGCCGCGGAGATCGTCCCCATCACCGTGCCGGGCCGCAAGGGGGAAGTTGTCATCAGCCTCGACGAAAGCCCGCGGGCCGATTGCACTGAGGAGTCCCTGGCCAAGCTCCGCCCCGCCTTCAAGAAGGACGGCAGCGTCACTGCCGGAAATGCGCCCAGCGTCAATGACGGCGCCGCCGCGGCCCTGATCACGACCGAGGTCTTCGCCCGCGCCCAGGGCCTGCCCATCCAGGCGCGCATTTTGGGCACCGCCACCGCAGGCCTGGCCCCGGAGTGGGTGCTCATGGCTCCGGTGGAGGCCATTCGCGCCTTGCTGACCAAAGTGGGCTGGGGGGTGCAGGATGTGGATCTCTGGGAGATCAACGAGGCCTTCGCCGTGCAGTTGGTCGCCACCATGCAGGAGTTGAACCTCCCAGTGGAGCGCATCAACGTCCACGGCGGCGCCGTGGCCCTGGGCCACCCCATCGGCGCCAGCGGAGCCCGGGTCATGGCCACCCTCCTCCACGCCCTGGAACTCCACGGCAAGCAGCGCGGCGTCGCCGCGCTCTGCCTCGGCGGCGGCAACGCCATCGCGATGGCCGTGGAACGCGTTTGAGGTTCCCCTGAAGATCCGTTTCTGAACACAAAAATGGGCCCTGCCGGGCCCATTTTTGCACTGGGGTGAAAAGCTAGAAGTTGTAGCGGAAGCCAGCGCCAAACAGGTTGATCTCGGCCTGGATGGTACCGGTGAGGCTGCCCCGGGTCTGGTTGGGACCGGCGGCACTGAGGTTCATCTTGCCGTCGGCGATGAAGAGGCGGGAGTAGCCCACATCGATGGTGGCCTTCTTGGAAAGCGTGTAGCTCAGGCCCACGGAAACCCACTTGCGGTCGTTGTCGGGAATGCGGGGGGTGCGGTGGTTGTCGTCCACAGCGCTGGTGTCAAAGGCCAAGCCAGCCCGGAAGGTCCAGGGAGTGTTGGTCTTCCAGGTGCCACCGAGGGAGATGAACGTGCTGTCCTTCCAGCTCTCATCCGTCACGGAATCAGGGGCGCCGGTGTCGAACTTGACGCGGAGCTCCTTGAACTTGGACCAAGTGGTGCGGGCTACTTCACCCTGCAGCGTGAAGGAGGGGCTGGTCTTCCAGTCGAAGCCCAGGGAGGCCGTGGCGGGCAGGGACAGATCCGCAGAGCCCCTGCCGTTCTTGAGGCCGGCGGCATTGAGGGCGCCGAGGTCCGTGGCGGGCATGGTGGCGGGGAACTGGAACGAAGCATCACCCTTGAGGGTCATGGTCATGGCGCTGTTGTAGGCGAGACCGAAGCGCAGATCCTGGGAGGGCTGGTAGGTGGCGCCCACCTTGAAGCCGTAACCCCAACCGCCGCCCTTGAGGCCGGCTGCTCCGTCCCAGGCCCCTGGGGTAGCGAAACCGGGGATGCCAAATGCGGCATTGGGGGCGCCCATGGCCACGTTGGCCACGGGGCTGTTGCCGCCAGGTGCAGCCACGGGGGAAAGCCCAGCCGCAGCCAGGCCGGAGCCCACCTTGAGCGCCAGGGCACTGCCGTAGTCGACACCGTTGGTCAACTCGGCATCAGCCCGCCGGGCGATGAAGGCCACACCGAATGAGAACTCCTTGCTCACGCGGTAGGCGAGGCTGGGGGCGATATCGATGGTCTTGAGGTCAGTCTTCAGGGCATGGTAGCGGCCCACCCAGTTGGCGTTGTACTCCGTGGCCAAGCCGAAGGGCACGTTCACCGACAGGCCGACTCGCAGGTCCTGGGTCGGGCTGTACATGATGTTGAACTCGGGCAGGATGGCCGAGATGGCGGCATTTGGATGACTGGATCCCCCGGAGATCGGGCTCAGGGCAGCACCCGTCACGGGAGCCACGTTGAAGCCCAGGCTCGTGAGGTCAGAGGTGCGCGACCCGGAGGCATTGTTGATCTTGGCGCTCAGACCGACGTAGGTGCCGCCGAAGGTGAACTGCACGCCGTCGTACTGGGTCATCACAGCGGGATTGAAGTAGAGGGAGGTGAGATCCCCCCCACCGGCGCTGATGCCCGCAAAGGCGTTGCCCAGGGAAAGGGGGCTCTGCTCACGCAGCTGGAAGCCGCTGGCCTGGGCCTGGGGGGCGAAGGCAGTGCCCGCGATCAGGGCCAGGGTGGTGAGGGTGAGACGGGCACGATGGCGCATAGGGGCATGGCTCCTGTCCCGGTTTCCCGGGGTTGAGTGGCTGTTGTCAGCCGATTCCTTAGGAATGAAGTTGGTCAACGATACCAAATCATCGGAGTCCTGCAACCACTCCCGAACACCCTGATGGAAGTTTTCGATTGGCGATCTAGCGATCAGCAACCATTCGAGGTGCCAGCACCACGGACAGAGCCGCACCGGCAGCCAGTTCCTGCACCAGAGCAGAGCCGATGACGGGTGTAGCACCCAAGGCTCGGACGGCTTGCAGGCTGCTGGCATCCGACAACCCGAAGCCCACAGCCAAGGGGCGTTCCGACACCGCCTGCAGATCCCGCACCCGGCCCGCCACGGGGCCCAGGTCGGTGCCCTGCCCCGTCCCCGTCACGCCGAGGCGGGCCACAAGGTAGGCGAAGCGCTGGGCGAAGGGATGGCCCGGGCCCGGATCCGGCCGCTCCGAAAGCAGCTCCCGAGCTCTGGCCAAGCTGGTGGTGGGCGCCAGCAGTGGCACCATGGGATAGCCCGCCTCCCGCAGTTCCCGCTCGAAGTTCGGTTCTTCACCAAAGGGCAGGTCCACCACCAAGAGGGCCTTCACGGGCGTGGGTGCCAGCAGTCGCCGCAGGTTGCCCGCACCAATCTGCAGCAGCGGATTCAGGTACGTGAACAAAACCACGTCGGGACTGTCCGAGAGACCCGCCAGGGCCTCCAGCACCCGGAGAGGCGTGGCCCCCCGCTGGATGGCGCGGTGAGCCGCCGCCTGCAGCACCGGGCCGTCCGCGATGGGATCCGAGTGGGGCAGGCCCAGCTCGATAGCCTCCAGGCCGAGGGCCTTGGCCTCGGAAAGCAGCCCTGGCAGAGCCTCCAGGGAAGGGTCACCGGCCATCAAGAAGGGAAGGAGAGGATTCATTCGTGCGCCCTTTCAGAAACCAACATCGCAAATTACTAGAAGGATTTCACCGCAGAGATTGCCTGCCGGGAGGATCGCCCAAGGCTATGGAGCCACAGAACTTCGCACTGAAATAGGATTCAGCCACAAAGAACACAGAGGGCACAAAGAAAAGCCTGGCCCCCACTGGAACCTCGTCTCCTTTGTGCCCTTTGTGTTCTTTGTGGCCATTTCATCTTTTCCTTTGCGGCTCGTTCATTTGTGTTCCATGAAGCCAGGAATCTAGATCCCCAGCCTTGCCTGGTATGTGGATAGGTCCTTGTCGCCTCGCCCGCTGAGGCCGAGGAGCACGGTGGCGGCGCCTTCGGCGGCGAGGGCTGGCAGGAGGGCCAGGGCGTGGCTGCTCTCCAGGGCTGGCAGGATGCCTTCGGCCATGCAGAGCTGGCGGGCGCCCTGGAGGGCCTCTTCGTCCGAGGCCCGCCGCACCTCCACCTTGCCGTCCAGCACCAGGGCCGCCAGCTCGGGCCCCAGGGAGGGATAGTCCAGACCCGCGCTGATGCTGGCGGTTTCGGCGGTGTGGCCGTGTTCATCTTGCAGCAGCAGGGTCTTGCAGCCGTGCAGGACGCCCATGCGACCACCATCGAGGCGCGCCGCATGCTGGCCCAGGTCTGCGCCATGGCCGCCCGCTTCAACGGCCACGCGCCGCACGGGATCACCCAGGAAGGGCACCAACAGGCCCAGGCCGTTGCTGCCCCCACCTGCGCAGGCCAGGACCACCTCAGGCAGGCTGCCCGTCTGCTCCAGCACCTGGGCGCGAGCCTCCTCACCGATGACGGTCTGGAAGGTGCGCACCATGGTCGGAAAGGGATGGGGCCCCAGGGCCGATCCCAGGATGTAGTGGGCTCGGTCGCACTGGCCCGCCCAGGCCCGCAGGGCCTCGTTCACGGCCTCCTTGAGGGTGCCCTGCCCTGCTGCCACAGGCTCCACCTTGGCGCCGAAGAGGCGCATGCGGGCCACGTTGGGGGCCTGACGGGCCATGTCCGTGACGCCCATGTACACAGTGCAGGCCAGGCCCAGGCGCGCACAGGCGGCGGCGGTGGCCACGCCATGCTGGCCCGCGCCGGTCTCGGCGATGATCTCGGTCTTGCCCATGCGGCGGGCCAGGATGGCCTGGGCCAGGGCGTTGTTGATCTTGTGGGCGCCGGTATGGGTGAGGTCCTCCCGCTTGAGGAAGAGGGCCTTCAGCCCCAGCTGCGCGGCCAGGCGCGGCGCAGGGGTGAGTGGCGTGGGCCGACCCACGAAGTGGCGCAGTTCACCTCTCAGCTCAGCCAGGAAGGCCGGGTCTTCCACGGCGGCGCGGAAGGCCGCCTCAAGATCCAGCAAGGGCTGCATGAGGGTTTCCGGCGCGTAACAGCCGCCCAGAGCCTGGGCGCCAAAGCGGGTCGGTAGTTTGAATCCGGCGGTCATGGGAACTCCAGAGCGTGGGCGGCGGCAACGAAGGCACTGACTTTGAGAGGATCTTTGAGGCCCGGGGCGGCCTCCAGGCGGCTGGCGGCGTCCACCCCCCGGAACTGGCTTCGCAGGGCAATGGGGAGGGCTGCAAACCGAGCCTGGACATTGGCGCCATCCAGCCCTCCCGCCAGCAGGAAGGGCCCCGGCGGCGGGTGGCTGAACGCGTGGCCCTGCCCCGACCCGCCCAGCACACCGGTGACCTTGGCGCTGGGTTCCCAGAGATACCAGTCGGCCCGGATGAGGGCCTGCCCCGGCTCATCCGCCCAGGGCAGCAGGATCATCTGGCCCGCTTGGCGCAGCAGATTGATCGCCTGCTCCCGGCCTGCAGCCGGGAGATAAGGCTGGACACAGCGGAAGCCGTGCAGCCGGGCCTGGGCGAGGATGGTCTCGGGGTCATCCGCCACCATCACCAGCACGGCGCGATCCAGGTAGGGCGTGGCGACGCCAAGATCCGCGCAATGGCGGGGACTGGGCGGATGGCACACGAAGCCCAATAGGTCTGCACCGACCGCTGCGGCCTGCGCCACATCCTCAGCGCGCACCAGGCCGCAGACCTTGGCCAGAATCTTCATGGGGCCACCGGGCGCAGATCAGCCAGGATGCGGCCCAGGAAGTCGGCGGGGTCGGGGCTGCGCATGAGGGCCTCGCCCATGAGCACCGCGTCGAAGCCTGCGCGCAGGGCCTGGCGGGCTTCCTCCACCGTGGCCAAGCCCGACTCGCGGATCAACAGGGCCTCGGGAAAGGCCCGGCGCAAAGGCTCGGCGGTAGGGGCACCCAGGGTGAAGGTGGCCAGGTCCCGGGCATTGATGCCCACCAGACGAGCGCCTGCCGCCTGGGCAAAGGGCACCTCCGTGAGGTCGTGCAGCTCCACCAGGGGCTCCATGCCCCGGGCCCGGGCCGCTTCGGCGAAGGCCGCCGTGTGCTCCCGCAGAACCCGGGCGATGAGCAACACCGCCTCCGCGCCCACAGCCCCGGCCTCATCCAGTTGCGCTTCGGAGATGACGAAGCCCTTGTAGAGGCGGGGCAGTCCCAGCTCTGCTGCGGCCCGCAGGTGCTCGGCCGAACCCTTGAAGTAGGTGGGCTCCGCCAGGATCGAAAAGGCCGCGGCGCCGCCCTCCCGGTAGGCCCGGAGCTGGGGCAGCAGGGGCGTGCCCAGGGCAAAGGGCCCCAGCGAAGGGGAGGCCTGCTTGTACTCGGCGATGATGGCGCCGCCCCGGGCAGCATCGCGGCGCAGAGCCGCCTCGAAGGCGCCAGAGCTTTGGCGCGGAACGAATGCAGCAGGATTTCGCGTTGTTGCAGATTCCAGCCGCTCCAGTTCCGCCTCGAGCACCCGCAGCAAGTGGCTCGGAGCCAGGGCCGCGGCCCGCACCAGGGCGCGGGGTTCAGGCAGCTGGCTCATGGGCGCTCCCCCAGAGGCGGTGGAAAGGGCAGTGTGAAGCCCCGGTCCAGGCGCGCGCGGGCCTCCAGGAACGCGGCGCCGATGCCATCCAGGCCGAGTCCGCGATGGAGCAGGAGACCCAAGCCCGTCTGCAGGGCCACGGCATCCGCCACGGCGGGCCGGAAGTCCGCATGGGCGGCGCCCGCGAAGAGTCCCCGGGCCACGGCCAGGGCCTGGGCCCGGTCCCGCACGTGGAGGGCACCGGCCACCGGCTGGCTCAGGCCCAGATCCCGGGGCACGAGCACCCGGCGGCCGAGCACCTGGCCCGCGTCCACTTCCACGACCACGGTGGGCCCCTCGATGGAGGCCTCATCCATCCCCCGGCCCTCGGCGTCCTTGCCGTGGATCACGAAGGCCCGCCGCAGACTGCCCCGCCGCGCCAGGGCTCCGGCCATGGGCTGCATGAGGTCCTCCCGGGCCACGCCCAGCACCTGCAGGGGCGGCTGGGCCGGATTCAGTAGGGGGCCCAGCAGGTTGAAGATGGTGGGGATGCCCAGGCGCTTGCGGATCTCCCGCAGACGGCCCAGCAGTGGGTGGTAGGCAGGGGCGAAAAGGAAGGCGAAGTGCCGGAGCGGCAGATCAGCCATCAGGTCCGAACTAGCCCGGGAGAGGTCGTAGCCCAGGGCCTCCATGAGATCCGCGCTGCCACAAACCCCCGTGGCGGCGCGGTTCCCATGCTTCACCACCGGCACGCCGAAATCAGCCAGCAACAGGGCCGTGAGGGTGCTGAGGTTCGCCGTGGAGATGCCGTCGCCGCCGGTGCCCACCACGTCGATGGCGTCCGCAGGGCAGGCCGGAAAGGGTACGGCCACATCCGCGAGGGCCTCGGCAAAGGCCGCCAGTTCGTGGGCCTCGGGCGCCCGCTGGGCCAGCAGGGCCAGGCAGGCCCCCACCAGCAGGGCGTCCGTGTCCTGGTCGATGAAGATGCGCATGAGCTCCGAAGCAGTGGCCTCGGGCAGGGGGCGGCTGGGGTTGTGGGTGGTGAGCAGGGTCATCGGGATGCCTCCTGGGCCAGGCGGAGGAAGTTCGCCAGCATGGCCGGACCGTCCGGCGTGAGGATGCTTTCGGGGTGGAACTGCACGCCCCAGCGGGGCAGGCTCAGATGAGCCATGGCCATGATCTCGCCGCCGTGGCTCCGGCCCGTCACGCGCCAGCAGGCGGGCAGCGAGGCGGGCTCGGCGATGAGGCTGTGGTACCGGCCCACAGGCAGGCCCTTGGGCAGGCCCTGGAAGAGTCCCGTGCCGTCGTGGTCCAGGGGCGTGGCCTCTCCATGCAGGGGTTCGATGGCCCGGCCCACTTTGCCACCCGTGGCGGCGGCCAGGGCCTGGTGGCCCAGGCAGACACCCAGCAGCGGGACGTTCCAGTCCGAGCCTGCCAAAGCCATATGGGCTGGGCTTTCGGTGGGGTGCCCGGGACCGGGCGAGAGCACCACGGCCTCGGGAGCCAGCGCCTTGGCCTCGGCCAGGGTGATGGCGTCGTGGCGAACGACCTTGACCTCGCGGCCCAACGTTTCAAACGCCTGCACCAGGTTGTAGGTGAAGGAATCCAGCGCGTCGATGAGGAGGATCATCGGGCACCTCCGTCCAGCTGCACGCCCAGGGCCTGGGCGATGGCCCCCAGCTTGTGCAGGGTCTCGAAGTATTCCGACGTGGGGTTGGACGCCCGCACCACGCCCGCGCCCGCCTGGATGTAGGCGGCGGCGCCGCTGTAGACCGCCGTGCGGAGGATGAGGGCCGTATCCAGGACACCATCGGCGCCCAGGCGCAGCAGCACGCCGCCATAGGGGCCGCGCACCTCGCCCTCCAACTCGGCGATGCGCTGGCAGGCCCGCAGCTTGGGCGCCCCGCTCACGGTGCCCGCGGGGAAGGCGGCCTCCAGCACATCCAGGGCATCCAGGCCCGGCTTCAGCTCGGCCTTCACGGTAGTGGTGAGGTGTAGCACGTGGCTCGTGCGCTGGAGGGCCAGGGGCTTCTCCACCCGCACGCCGCCGGGCACGGCCACGCGGCCCAGATCGTTGCGGGCCAGGTCCACCAGCATCTGGTGCTCCGCCAACTCCTTGGGATCGCGCTTGAGGGCCTCGAAGCGGGAGGCGTCCTCCTCGGTGCTGCCCCCCCGGGGCACGGTGCCCGCGATGGGCAGGGTCTCCGCTTCCCGGCCCTGCACTTGCACCAGCATCTCTGGCGAGGCGCCCACTAGGGCGAAGCCACCCCACTCCAGGAGGTAGCCGTAGGGGCTGGGATTGAGGCGGCGGAGGCGACGGTAGGCCTCCAGCGGAGGCGGCGGGTTGGTGACGCGGAAGCGCTGGCTTGGCACCAGCTGGTAGATGTCCCCGTCGAGGATCAGCTCCTGGGCACGGCGCACGTGGCCCTCGTAGGCTTCCCGGCTGCTGAGGGCCTGGGCCACAGGTTGCGCGGTGGAAGGCCCGGGATCGCCCACTCCCGCCAGGAGCCGTGCCCGCAGGGCGGCCAGGCGCGTAAAGCCCGCCTCGGGCCGGGCGCTGAGGGTCTGCAGTTCCGCCACCTGGTGCAGGTGGTCGAAGACCAGGGCCGTGTCGAAGCGGCGCACCCAGAGGCAGGGCAGGCCCAGGGTGTTGTTGGCGGGCAAGGGGAGGGTGGGCTCGCTGGCCCCCATTGCCTCGAAACCGAGATACCCGGCACAGCCCACGCCCACGGGCAGGCCTTCGCGTAGGGGCGGCAGAGCCGAACCTGGATCGTGCATGCTGGAGGCCGGTGCAGCGCCAGCCAAGTCCCGAAGGGCCTCCACCCAGCCGGTGGCTGGCGCCTCCAGGCGGACCTCGTCTTCCCCTTCCAGCAGCACGAAACTGTGCCGACCTACGCGCTCGCCCTGGTCGCAGGACTCCAGCAGGAGGCTGGCGCCCGCGGGGCGCAGGGCCAGGTAGGCCGCCAGGGGCGTCAGCAGGTCCGCGGGGAGCGGGTGCCGAATCAGGTGCTTGGGGGCTGGGGACATGGTTGCATCCATCAACAAAAAAGCCCGACCACAGGGTCGGGCTCGGAAGTTCCTGAAGGGCTTAGGCCGCTAGGCCTCGCACAGGGAGCAGTCCGAGCCCACGCGCCACCACCAACCCCCGTGGAGGAGGCCCTGGCGAGAGGTCGAGGAGCACAGCTGCATGAGAGCGATGAAACCCGGTTGGGGTGCTCCCTGTCAAGTGTGGTTTGATGGAAGATTGCTTCTGGACGGCCATGGAATCCACGCGCCCCACCACCATCCACACCGAAGAGGACCTGTCGCCCCGGGCGCCATGGACTTTTCTCTCGGCGGCCCTGCCGGGCGGGTTCACGCGCTGGGGCTGGGGCCTCATCGCGGGCTGGCTGCTGACCCTCCTGGGCCCGGCCCTGGGCTGGGCGGGACATCTCCGTCGCGCCGCGGGTTGGAGCGCCCTGCCCTCCCACTGGGGTGAGCAGATCAGCGCCCGGGATATCTGGGAACTCATGGAGAACGGCGGCCTCAAATATCGACTTACGAATTCCCCCACCGTGCACCTCATGGGCCTGGGCCTGGTGATCGTGCTCTGGTGCGGCTGGCGCATGCAGGCCGAACACGTAGGGGTGAAGGCGCGCCTGGGCCCCTGGCTGCTGGGAGCCCTGGACACCCTGCTCATCGGCTTGCTGCCCCTGGGTCTCGTGGTCTTCATTACATCCTGGGTCCTGGGTCGGATCGGCGGCATTGGCATCGACGGCCTGGGCTGGGCAGCCTTCATCGGCCGCCCCCTCTTCTGGATGGCCCTGATCGCTGCCCTGAACCTCCAGTGGTGGTTCTGCCGCCTGGGCCGCGCCGCGGGCCTGAAGCGCGGCTACCGAACCCACTTGAAGGACAGCTTCCTGCGCCTCTGGTCCCACCCCGTGCAGTGGACCCTCCTGAACCTCGGCGGCGCCGCCCTGCGCGCCCTGCTGCCTTCCCTGGTGCTGCTGCTGGCCTGGCGCATGGGCGGAAGCACCAGCTTCCGGGTCTGGCTCTTCCTGCTGCTGCTGCTGCTTGTCACCGCCATCAATGCCTGGCTCATGGGCTGGCTGCTCCGCGCCGTCACCCATTTCTGGATCCAGGATGTCCTGGTGCGGGATGCCCGCGCCGCCCTCGAGGTGCCCCCCAGTGAATTTGAAGCCCTTTAGCCTCCTTCTCCCGGCGCTCCTGGGGCTGTCTTTGGCGGCCCAGACCCCGGTGCCTCCGGCCAAGGGCGTCGTGCTCCCGGTGAACGCCGCCATCCCTGAAGATCCTGAGATCCAGAAGGTGATCGCGCCCCTGGCGGCGGAGATCAAGGCCACCTTCGACCTGCCCCTGGTGAAGGCACCCCAGGGCCTGTTCCGGGGCCGCCGTGGCGAGGAGAACCTGCTGGGCTACTGGGTGGCGGACGCCATGCGCCTGGCCGCCCAGGGTGCCATCAACGCGCCTGTGCGCTTCGCCATCACCAATGCCGGTGGACTGCGCTCCAACCTGCGTGCGGGCCAGCTGAAGGTGGCCGACATCTTCGAGCTGATGCCCTTCGAGAACGAGCTGGTGGTGGTGGAACTCACGGGTGCCGAACTAATCCAGGTCGTGAGCGAAGGCATCGCACGGAGGGGGGGCGAGCCCTGCTCTGGCATCATCGCCAGGGTGGAGGGCAGCCCCGAGAAGGGCATCCTGACGGTCACCTGGGCTGATGGCAGCCTCATTGATCCCAAGGCCACGGTGAAGGTGGCCACCTCGGACTACCTCTACGGCGGTGGGGACTCGATCCCCACGCTCAAGACTGGCCGCAAGCCCTTCACCACGGGCATCACGCTGCGCCAACTCCTGCTGGACCAGTGCGGCGTCCTGGGCAAGGCCAACCAGGATCTGCTGCCCCCAGCCCCAGGTCGGTACAGCATTCCTGTGCCGATCCAGGAAGCCATCCGCGACAAGAAGTTCAAGTTCTAGGGGCCACCATGGATCGCCGCACCTTCCTCGCCGCCCTGGGCGCCACTGCCGCCGCCACCCAACTGCCCCTCCAGGCCGCTGCGGAGCCGGTCCAGGGTTCAGGCCGCATCACGCTCCTGCACACCAATGACACGCACTCCCGGATCGAGCCCTTTGGCCCGGGCAATGGCGCCATCAGCGGCCTGGGCGGCGTGACCCGCCGGGCCACCCTCATCAAGCAGCTCCGCCAGCAGCTGGGTTCCGTGCTCCTGCTGGACGCCGGGGACACCTTCCAGGGCACGCCCTACTTCAACCGCTACAAGGGCCGCCTGGACTATCAGCTCATGCGCATGATGGGCTACGACGCGGGCACCCTGGGCAACCACGACTTCGACAACGGCGTGGGCCCCCTGGTGGAGGCTCTGGAGGCCATGGAGCAACTGCAGCACGCCAATGCCCCCTTCGCCCTGCTCAACTGCAACTACGACTTCAAGGGCGCCCCAGCCCTGGCCAAGCGGGTCCGGCCCTATCAGGTCAAGACCTTCCCGGGCCTGCGCGTCGGCCTCACGGGCGTGGGCGTGGCCTTCGCGGGCCTGGTGAGCGACAAGAACCATGAGGGCATCACCTGGCGGGATCCCTATGAAAGCCTGAAGCCCGTGGTGAAGCACCTGCGAGAGGTGGAGAAAGTGGACCTGGTCGTCCTGCTCTCCCACCTGGGCTACAACCTGAACGGCACCGCCCCGGATGACCTGCGCCTGCCTGGCGCCGTGGCGGGCATTGACGCCATCATCGGCGGCCACAGCCACACCTTCCTCGAGGCCCCCACCAAGGTGCCCCAGGCCCAGGGGGAGACCCTGGTCTTCCAGGTGGGCTTCGGCGGCGTGAACCTGGGTCGCATGGACTTTGCCGTGGCCAAGGGCACCGTCCGGGCCGCCTCCGGTTCGGCCCTGCCGGTGCTAGTTCAACATCCCCAAAATTTCTTTAATTAATATGGCTGCAAGTAGACACCGACTAATGTTGTGAGCAGTTCGGCCATTTCTTTGAGTGGGCCGGTCCCCGGTAGGGGTTCCCAGCGCCCCGTGAACGAGTGGAAAGCCGCTGCATAGGCACCCCCGCCCAGGTCCGTGAGCCGTGCCATGGTATCGGCCCCGTCGTTCTGAACGAGTTGGATGAGAAGGTGTTTCCCATCACTAGTGTCCGGTTAACTTCATGCCAACCACTTGGAAATCAAAGAAGAGAATGGCGTTAGAGATGATTTTGGTTGGTGTCGATTTGAACAGCCGTTTGCGCCCTCCCCGAAAATCGGGTAAAGAGG
>Ga0209697_10004279_pt1 | contig 18760 bp, 19 predicted proteins | sample AliMusrvi5mmetaG_FD_184115 | JGI IMG/M metagenome (GOLD analysis project Ga0209697, IMG submission 184115) | Freshwater lake bacterial and archeal communities from Alinen Mustajarvi, Finland, to study Microbial Dark Matter (Phase II) - Alinen... | ecosystem: Environmental > Aquatic > Freshwater...
CGTGAAAACGGTAAGACTATCAACTGGAGAGCCGTATGCGGGAGATCCGCCTGTACGGTTCGGAGGGAGGGGACGCGTTCAATCCGCTTTCCCTACCCCTATCTTTTGTTGACGCCTGCCAACGCGTGACTGCCCCCTTACACGAATCGCAGATGCGCCCTTGACTTGTCGTCGGCATACAGTACGCTCTACCTTTCTTCATCGTGATAACCATCAACCAGTAGGGAAGGGAAACTCATGCATTCCATCGCCCGTATTTGTGCGCTGTTCATGATTGCCGCCAGTTGCCTGTTGCAGGCATCTCCGGCAAAAGCCGGAGAGCCGTTGATTGCCAATGGCGAGAGCCTCGCGTTTCTCGGCGACTCGATCACGGCGAATGGGAACTCGAACCCGCTCGGCTATGTCCGGTTGGTGGTCGCCGGCTTGAACGCCAACGGCATCAAGGTCAAGCCGTACCCGGCCGGCGTCAGCGGGCACAAGTCCAATGACATGCTGGCGCGCCTGCAGCGCGACGTGATCGATAAGAAGCCGACCTGGATGACACTGAGTTGCGGCGTGAACGACGTCTGGCATGGCGCGAACGGCGTGCCGCTTCCGAAGTACCAGACCAACATCACGGCGATTGTCGAGAAGGCGCAGGCGGCGGGAATCAAGGTCATGATCCTGACCTCGACGCTGATCGGCGAGGACGTGACCAACAAGAACAACCAGATCGCCCTTCCGTACAACGATTTCCTGCGGTCGCTGGCCGCGGCGAAGAAGTGCCCGCTCGCCGACCTCAATGCCGATATGCGTGCCGCCCTGGCGGCGATGGACGAAGCCACGCGCAAGCGCGGCAATCAGCTCACGGCTGATGGTGTGCACATGAATGCGGCGGGCGACCAGATCATGGCCGCCGGCATCCTGCGCGCATTTGGGCTCTCCGACGCGCAATTGGCCCGCGCCCATGAGGCGTGGCTGGACATGCCGCAATCGGTAAACGTCGGCGGCCAGCCGCGCGTCAGCCCGAAGGAGTTCCAGCAGTTGAAAAGCATCGCGGACAAACAGAAGCGCAACGTGAACGACCTCGTGAATGACGCCGTGACAGGAACGCTCAGCAATCTGCTGCAGTCGGCGAAGTAGTAGCCCCGGCCCGCCCCGGGCCGAGGGCAAGATTTCACAGGTATCTTTGGAGGGCGGTCGGCCCGACCGCCGTTATTGCATCTTATGTACTGCGGACGCGGAGGCCCGCGCCCCTCCAAAGATTCCGTGACATGTGGCCCGCAACGATGGATGACAATGAATTTCGCCACAGGCGAAATTCATTGCTTTGCGGTGATCTTGCCCCAGGAATCGCGGAGCGCGACGGTGCGGTTGAAGACCGGCGCGCCGGGCTTGGAGTTGCGCGTGTCGGCGCAGAAATACCCGACACGCTCGAATTGAAAACGGTCACCGCCATTGGCATTGAGCAAGGCTGGTTCAACCATGGCGGTGATCGTTTTCAGCGAGTCCGGATTCAGAAACGCCGTGAACGGCTTGGTCTCGTCCGCCATCGGATCCGGCACGGTGAAGAAGCGGTCGTAGAGCCGCACCTCGACGGGCTTCGCGTGGCGCACCGAGACCCAGTGGATCGTTCCCTTGACCTTGCGTCCGTCCGGCGCGTTGCCGCCGCGTGAGGCGGGGTCATACGTGCCGTGGATCGCGGTGATCCTGCCGGCGGCGTCCTTCTCGACGTGCGTGCATTTGAGCAGGCATGCGTAGCGCAGCCGCACTTCCTGGCCGGGCGCGAGGCGGAAGAACTTTTTCACCGGGACTTCCATGAAGTCCTCGCGTTCGATGTAGATTTCGCGGCTGAATGGCACCGGGTGCGTGCCGGCGGCCGGAGCTTCGGGATTGTTCTGCGCCTCGAAGAATTCCTCCTGCCCTTCGGGATAGTTGTCGATCACCACCTTGATTGGATCGAGCACGGCCATGCGGCGGCTGGCGGTCTTGTTCAGGTTCTCACGGATGCAATATTCGAGCAATGCCATGTCCGTGATGCACTTGAATTTGGTCACGCCGACCGCTTCGATAAATGTGCGGATGGCTTCGGGCGTGTAGCCGCGCCGGCGGAAACCGCACAGGGTTGGCATGCGCGGGTCGTCCCAGCCGTCCACGAGCTTGTCCTGCACGAGCTGGAGCAGGTTGCGCTTGCTCATGATCGTGTAGGTGAGGTTCAGGCGGGAGAACTCGCGCTGGATCGGACGGATCTTGTGGCCGTTGCGCACGGTCAGCAGGCCGAGTTCGTCCATGCGGTCGATCACCCAGTCGTACAACGGACGGTGCACTTCGAATTCGAGCGTGCACAGCGAGTGGGTGATCCCTTCGATGGCATCCTCGATGGGGTGGGCGAAGTCGTACATCGGATAGATGCACCATTTGTCGCCGGTGTGGTAATGCGGCACGCGCATGATGCGGTAGATCACTGGATCGCGGAAGTGGATGTTTGGCGAGGCCATGTCGATCTTGGCGCGCAGGCAGAGCGTGCCGTCGGCGAACTCGCCGGCCTTCATGCGGCGGAAGAGCGCGAGATTCTCGGCGGGCGCGCGGTTGCGGAACGGGCTTTCGCGACCGGGCGAGGTGGGGACGCCGCGGTATTCCTTCCACTGCTCCTGGGTCAGTTCGCAGACGTAGGCATGGCCGGACTGGATCAGCGACTCGGCCAGCGCGTACATGCGGTCGAAATAGTTGGCGGAAAAATAGAAGTGCTCGCCCCAGTCAAAGCCGAGCCACGCGATGTCGGTCTTGATGGACTCGACGTATTCGTCCGATTCCTTGGCCGGATTAGTGTCGTCCATGCGCAGGTGGCAGCGGCCGCCGAACTCCCGCGCCATGCCGAAATCGATGCAGATGGCCTTGGCGTGGCCGATGTGCAGATAGCCGTTCGGTTCGGGCGGAAAGCGCGTGACGACTTCACCGTTGTTCTTACCGGCCGCGACATCTTCCGCGATCAACTGCCGCACGAAATGGCGGCTGGTGTCGGATTCAGGGGCGTTGTTCTCGTCAGACATAATGCAGGTTCCTGGGCTCAGGGTTCGGGGTTCAGGGTTCAGGGTTCAGGTACGGGCATAAAGGTACGAGGAACCGCCGCAGTCAACAAGAACAATGAATCTGGAAAGGGGAACGTGTTGACTGCCAAGCCTAACAGTCTAACAGCCTTCAGCCTGCTTACCTTTTCAGAGGAAGCCAGATTTTTACCGGTTTGCGCTGATGACCCCATTGCTGCGCCTGATCGTGATCGGAAAACCAGAGATCCAAGTGGTCACCTTTGATGGCGCTGCCGGTGTCCTCCACGCGGCCGAAGCCGTACCCGGGGATCTCCACAATGGTCCCATACGGGTAGCGCGCGATATCCGCCGCAATGGTGCCGTGTCTGGCTTCCGTGCCGCTGGAGGTAAAGCCGACCTTTTTCGGTTCGCCCTTGTGCGGTCCGCTGCTGATTGTCGGACCGCGCAGCCAGGAGCGCTCCCAGTTGCAACACTTGCCGCAGTTGCAATAACCGGTCAACAGCATGGACACGGTCAAGCAGCGCGCGTCGGACGGAGGACGGATGGCCGCCGTGATGCACCCCGCCGTCCAGAGCGTCATGGATGCGACGCACCAGGCCGCGATCCAGAAACGCGCCGAACGACCGCGCGCGGCAGTCAGGGTGTTATGCATTTGTCTGGTTCTGCGCAGCATGGCAAGACTCTAACATGCCTCGTGGCGGGGAAACAAGGCGGTGAGCTTTCAGGATCGCGCCCCGTTCTGCGAGAGTTAGGCGCGAGGTCGCGCCTCTCGCCTTGCACCAACACTGCCGCTGGGCGTATGCTGCCCCCGATGTTTTCTGCATGAGTTGGCGCGCCCATCAGCGGCGATCGGAGGCGCATGAATATCGTTGCATTTGCATGGGCATACATCCGGTCAATGCGTCTGTATTATGCTTTCATCACCGGCATTGCCGGTTGGATCGGCGTCTCGTTTTACAGTTTCTGCATGCCGGGCCAATCCGGCTATCTGCGCAACGGGCTGATTCTCGTGATGCTTTTCTTGAGTTGGGGGATCAACCAGATCGTCAACGACTACCTGGGGCTTCCGGAAGACCGCATCAATGCGCCGAATCGCCCCATGGTCACCGGGGCGCTGAATCCGCGGTTGGCGATGATGGTCTCCACGGTTCTCGTGGTCGCCGTGATGATTATCTCCTGGTTGCTGAACCCGTGGGCCGTGTTGCCGGTTGTCGTTGGCGTGCTGTTGAACGTGCTGTACGAATACGCCAAGGCGTGGTCGCTCTTCGGCAACGCCGTGTTCGGGTTGTCCATTGCCATGTGCACCGTGTATGGATTCCTGGCCGCCGGGCCCCTTCCGACGCCTGTGGTTACGAGCAATCGCGTGTGCGTGATCGCGCTCGTCGCCTTGCTGAACGCCCTCATGACGTACTATACCTACTTCAAGGATTATGTCGGCGACAAGGCCGCCGGGAAACGCACATTCATCGTCAAGTATGGCTTGGACGTTGCCCGCCATGCGGGTGTGGTTGGCGCGTTCCTTCCCACCATGGCATTTTTTCTGTTTGCCTGCGTGGGTTGGTTTCCGCTGCAGGACATTTTGTTCGGGCGGGATTTCATCTTCTGTGGTGTGATGACGATCTTCCTGCAGTTGTGGACCGCGATGCTGTTCTTTCGTGTTCCGGTCGGTGAACGGACGTACTTCAGCCTCGTCACCAATATTCGCGCCTGCGTGGCTGGGCAGGTCACGCTGATCGCCATATTCAATGGCACCCTGGCGCTGTATTTGTTTTCTGCCAGTTATGTCTTCATCGGATTTTTGTTCGATCAATACAAGGATGCCAAATCGTGAACGACCGCCATTTTGCAACCGGCCTTGGCAAAGTCCTGATTTACCTGCGCATCATTCTCCACATACCTTGCTATTATGCGGTGCGGCCGCGATTCTTCTCTTCCCCCCTGGGCTACTTCCGGTTTCTGCGCCGGGCACTGCAACTGCTGTTTGTCTTCCGACACAACAAAATCGTGCGCGTCAACGCGGGCTACAAGCTCCATCTCTATCTTCCCGCCTATCCGTCTCCAGCCTTTTTCTACGCCATCGAAAGCAAGTTGCTGCGATCCCCGCCCGGGCCAACGACCATTGTGTTCTCCATGACCAAGGCGTGTTCCTACCGCTGTCAGCATTGCTATCAGCGGAACGATGCGGCCACTGACCTGGACGAGACTCTGATGATCCGGACTGCGCAGGCCGTGCGGGATACCGGCGTGGCCATGTTCGATATTGAAGGCGGAGAACCATTTCTTCGATTTCCGCGCCTGCTGAAGTTGGTGCAGGCGCTCGACGCACGTTGCGAGGTGTGGGTCAATACAACCGGCGCCAACTGTCAGCCGGGCATGCTGGACGAACTGCAGAAGGCCGGGCTGTTCGGGCTGATGATTTCCGTGCATTCGCCTGACCGGGACAAGCATGATGCATTCACCGGAGTCCCCGGGGCGTTTGACACCGCTTGCGCCATGGTCAGGACCGGCCGGCAGATGGGCCTTGTTGTGGCGTTCAACTCCGTGCTGTCCGAGGAGGAGATTCGACACGGGGGCCTCGATCGCCTGATGGAACTGGCCCGCGAGTTGGATTGCGACTATGTGCAACTCATTCATCCCAAGCCTGCCGGCCTCTGGATCGGCCGCACCGAAGGGATGCAGACCGATGCGGCGCTGATCCGGTCCGTCCAGCAGGCGCACATCCGGTATAACAGCCGCGGAATGCATGCCTATCCGGCGCTGGCCGCGCAGGTGTTCGAGGAGCGGAAGGATGTGTTGGGCTGCACGTCCGGCGGCGTGGACCGGTATTATGTCGGCGCCAGCGGCGAGGTGCAGCCGTGCGAGTTCCTGAATTTCTCCTTTGGCAACGTGAAGGAGGAACCGTTCGCGCTGATTTACGCGCGCATGCGGTCGTTTTTCCCCAGTCCCTGTCAGGACTGGCTCTGCTGCACACAGGCAGAAGTCGTGCAGCGGTTGTTTGCCCAAACGGGCCTCACGCAAACGCCTCTCCCGTGGAAGGTGACACAGGAACTGGTTGCCTCCTGGGACCGGGGGCTGCCGACGCCGATCTACAAACGGCTTGGCATCTACAAGTGAACATCAAGCTCATTCTGAATCCCGGATCCCGATCCGGCCGGGGGCGGAGGCTGTGGCGCATCTGGGAGGCTGGACTCCGCCAGTCAGGCATCGTGTATGATTCCGTGATTACCCGGGGGCTGGGCGATGCGTTCCGGGCCAGCAAGGAGTCGCACGGCGCGGACGTCATCATCGCGGCCGGAGGGGATGGCACGATCAACGAAGTCCTCGACGGCATCATGCAATCGGGAAATCCCGCCGTGCGCATGGGCGTGCTCTACGCCGGGACCAGCCCGGATTTCTGTCGTTACCACGGAATCCCGACGGACCCACACCAGGCACTGCAGCGGATCCTCGATGGGAACGCTCGACCCATCGATGTCGTCCGGATTGTGTACGCGGATGCGAACCACGCCATGCGGATCGCGCATTTTGCCTGCGGCTGCAACATTGGGATGGGCGCTTCCGTGGCTCGCTTCGCGAATCGATGGCGGCGGTACCTGGGCGATGGCTTGGGGACCGGCCTGGGCGTTGTCCGGGCCTTTCTGTATGCACGACCGGTTGATCTCGTGCTGGAGATCGACGGAGTCAAGACTACGCTTGCGCAGGTGAATAATCTCTCGATCCTCAAAAATCCGTATATCGCTTCCGGACTGAAACTCAACGTCAACCTCCGGGCGGATGACGGCAGGATGATGCTGGTCGGCGTACACGGACAGAGTCGGACCGGTCTCTGCCGTCTGCTGCCCGGGTTTTATTCCGGAAACGCGGTGGACGAGCAGGCGGTGTTCATCCGGGAATGCGCACGGGTCAATATCCGCGCGAAAGGGACGCCGGAAATCGAGTTCGATGGCGACCCGCGCGGATATCTGCCGGCGGAATTGCAGGTGCTGCCGCGCGCACTCAACCTGATCGGAGGATGCCATGACTGAGTACGAAATCATCCGCGCCATGGCGGCGAAGTTTCCCCGCAGCCAGAAGCAATTGAACCAGTTGTTCGAGTGTGACGCCGAACTGCTTCAGATTGGCGGGCAGGTGTGGGGGCTTACGATGGATGACTTCAGCCCCGAGGAAGACCTGTTTACATCCGATCGCCCGGAGGTGCTGGGCGCCAATCTCGCGGTGGCAACCCTGAGCGATCTTTTTGCCGCCGGCGCCGAGCCGCAGTTCTTCCTGCATGCCGTTTCGATTCCGAGAAATGCGGCGCCCGCGTTCCTGGACGGCGTAACCGAAGGTATCCGATCCGTGCTGCAGAAGGCAGGTTGCGCGCTATGCGGCGGCGATTTCGGCACGGCCGATCCCTGGCGCTACTGTGGGTTTGCCATGGGCCCGGTCACGGCCGGCAAACCGTTGACGCACAAATTGTCCGGACGTCCGCACACGCTGTGGGTCACGGGGCGACTTGGCGATGCAAACTGGGCTGCCGTGCAGCAGGCATCCACCCCGGCATTTGAACTTCGCCTCGACGAGGCCAAGGCCATCCGGCGATGCGCGGCCGGATGCATCGACACGAGTGGCGGCCTGATGGATGCCATCTGGCTCCTGCAGGAATGCAACCCGGGACTCCGGTTCGAAATCCATGCCGAACGAATTCCGCTGTCGGCCGGAATCCGCGAAGGCGCGCAACAGGCCGGCATCCCGGCCGAGGCGGCCCTGGTTGGCGGCGCGGGTGAATACGAGTTGCTATTCGCCACGGCAGAGGACCTGACGGCGGAATCCCGGCGCGAACTGGAGGCGATGGGGATGACGGCCATTGCCGATCTCTCGGTCAGCCAGTCGCCGGGCGTGCACGTGCTCCGCAACGGGATCCTTGCCGGAACCATGACCACCCCGCCTCCCTGTCCGCGGTCGGCCGTGACGTTGCCGGATTATGTGAAGGAAGTCGCCGTTTTCGCCCACGCGCTGTTCGGAGGCGATGAACAACGATGAGGGATTGCATACCCGCAGTGGTAGACACGGATCTGCTGTTCACGCCGCTGAAGCTCCGGAACGTGACGCTCCGGAACCGGCTTCTCCGCTCGGCCACGTATGAAGGGCTGGGAGACCCGCAGGGGTTTCCGCGTGCGGAGCTTGGGGCTGTGTACACGACCCTGGCACAGGGAGGCGTGGGCGCAATCATCACGGGCTTTGTATATGTTTCGCAGGCTGGCCGCGCGATGCAACCCGGGCAGTGCGGGATGGATGCGGATGACAAAATTGCCGCATGGAAACAGATTGTGCAGCAGGTCAAACGGAGCGATCCGGAAGTCCGCCTGTTTCTGCAATTGGCGCATGCAGGGCGGCAGACCCGGCGCGCGGCCACGGGGCTTCCGGTTGCCGGGGTTTCCGCCCGGCCATGCTCCTACTTCCGGCAGCGCGTCCATGTGCTCACGGATGCGGAAATCGAGACGATCATCGACGAATTCGGCATGGCCGCCGCGCGTGCCCGGCAGGCCGGGTTCGACGGCGTGCAGATCCACGGTGCGCATGGTTATCTCGTGCATCAGTTCCTCTCGCCATGGACGAACAACCGCAGCGACCGATGGGCAAACCGGTCCCTGTTTCTGGAAGAGACGGTGCGGGCAGTCAAACGGACCTGCGGCCCGGATTATCCGGTGCTGGTGAAGCTGAGTGCGGCCGATGACAATTTTCCCGGAATTCGCATCGAGAACGCCATCGCCACGGTCAAGCGACTGGAGCCACTCGGCGTGGATGCGGTTGAAATCAGTTACGGCACCATGGAATATGCGCTGAACATCATTCGCGGGAAATGTCCCGTCGACCTGGCGCTCCAGGTCAATCCGCTGTTCAACCGCATACCGCGGCTGGTCCGCGGCTTATGGAAAGCGCTCCGGGCAAAGGCATACCTGGCCAGGTTCATCCCGTTTGAGGAGAACTATAACGCCGTTGCCGCCGGCCGGATCAAGGCGGCGACCTCGCTGCCGATCCTTGCGATCGGCGGGTTCCGGAGCCGGGAGGGCATGCTGGAATGTATGCGCGGGCAGGGCGTGGATGGAATTTCCCTGAGCCGTCCGCTCATCTGCGAGCCGGACTGGCCGCGGAAACTGCAACGTGGCGCAGGCGGGAAATCCGCCTGCTGCAATTGCAATTCCTGCACGATCCAATGCGACAGCCGGCAGTCCCTGCGATGTTATCGAAGAAAGAAGGAACCTGCATGAATCCGACTATTGCCCACGACGAAAGCAAGCGCTTTGAAGATTTTGTCTCTACGGACGGGAAGACGGATATCTTCCGGAAGGTTCATGCGCTGGATGCGTTCCTTTGTGCGAACACGCCGGACTACATGACCGGCCTGGGACTCCAGATCATGGGTCCTGTCGCACATCGGGTTGACGTCCGGGAGCACGATGGCGAAATCCATGAAGTCATCATGATGGGATCGAATTCGTACCTGTCCCTGACTACGCATCCGCGCGTCGTGGCAGCCTGCAAGGCAGCCTGCGATCGCTATGGATATGGCATGGGGGCTGTTTCGCTGTATGCCGGCACGAGCCGGCTCCACCGCGAGTTGGAACAGGTGATTGCCGATTTCTACCAGACCGAGGATGCCATTCTCTTTCCCTGCGGCTACTCCGGAAATGTCGGCGTCCTGTCGGCGCTTTGCCGGCCGGGTGACGTCATCCTGAACGATTCCGCCAATCATGCCTCCATCTTTGACGGTTGTGTGCTGTCGGGCGCGGCCATCAAGGTGTATCTCCACCGGAACATGCAGCATCTGGAAAAGATACTCAAAGGGCTTCCGGCGTCGCAGCAGGGCCGTCTGATTGTGACGGATGGCGTGTTTTCCATGCATGGCGACCTGGCGCCACTGGACAGGATTGTCGAACTGGCAGAGCGGTACCGTTGCCGGGTCATGGTCGATGAGGCGCACGGTGTCGGCGTCGTCGGCCCGACCGGCCGCGGCACACCGGAGAAGTTCGGATGCACGGACAGGATCGATGTGATCTACGGGACGCTCAGCAAGGCGCCGGGCGCCATCGGCGGGTATTGCGCCGGATCCGCGGCCCTGATCCGCTATCTGCGGTATTATGCGCGGACCTATTTTTTCTCCACCAGCATGCCAGCGCCCGTGGTGGCGGGCCTGATCGAAGTCTTCAAGCTGATGGCGGAAGACGCTGCGGGGCGTGCCAACCTATGGGCGAATGTGCGGTACATGCGGGCCGGCCTGCAGGCGCTCGGATTTCAAACCGGCGAAACCGAATCGGCCATCATTCCCGTGATCGTGGGCGACGAGGAGAAACTGGGGCGGTTTCACTGCGAACTGCGCCGGGGAGGTGTTTTTACCAGCATCGTCACGTATCCCGCGGTGCGCCGCAAGGAGTGTCGCCTGCGCGTCAGCATCATGAGCGACCTGACTCGGGAGGACATGGACCGGGCGCTCGCCGTTTTCGCGGAAGTGGGGCGGAGTCAGGCAGTCATCACATGAAGCACGTCTTCGTAACAGGATCGGCTGGTTTCATCGGCGGGTATGTCGTGAACCGGTTCGTGGCGGAAGGCTGGCATGTGCTCGCGCTGGTTCACCGCACCACATCGCCCGCGCTTGCGCGTCTGGCGGACCGCGGCGCCGTGACCATCATCCAGGAAGATGTAACCGATGGCGTCGCGACAAAGCGGAAACTGGTTGCGGAACTCGAAAAACGACAGGCCACGCTGGATGTGATCGTCCATTGTGCGGGTCGTGCGTCGGACGTCGGCTGGCGGCGCGCGTTTCGCAAAACCAACTTTGATTCCGTGCGGAATCTGGTGCGGATGGTCAACGAGCTGCACGTCACGCGCTTCGTCTTCGTATCCACGACGGACGTGTATGGACTGTTCGATTTTCACGGTGAAGCCGAGGATGAATTGCCGCTACGCGCGCGACCGCGCAATCCGTATCCGGAATTCAAGATTGCGGCGGAGCAACTGGTCAGGGCGGAACTTCCTGCCAACCGGTTCGTCATCATCCGGCCGGCACAGGTGTGGGGAGTTGGCGACCAAACGATCACGAGCAGGGTCGTGGACTTTCTCGCGTGGTCCCCGTGGATTGTGCACTTTGGCAACTGGCGCGGACAGAACCGGGCTCCCCTGGCGCACGTGCGGAATGTCGCGCTGACAATCTTCCTGGCTGCGACGGATCCGGATGTTGCTGGGCAGGCTGTGAACGTCGTCGACGATGAATGGACGACCATGGATGAATTCTACCGGATGATCGCCAAGGTGTATTTGCCGCACCGGACGTTGCGGACGGTGACATTGCCGTTCGGTCTTGGCCAGTGCGTTGCGCTGATCGTGTCCTTCCTGTCGAACCTGCTCAATCTGCACAAGCCGTTCATGGACCCATCCTACTATGCCCTGTATGCGGTGGGGCATAATCTCGATTTCAGCAATCGCCGCATGAAGGCGCTCGTCGCCAAGGCAGGCTATGCGCTGGTCACACGGGAGCAGGGGATTCGTGAAATCGAGGAAAGGTCGAATATCGGATAAGGAACTCCGAATTTTGAGGTTTACTTTTCTGATCCCCGCACTTCGACATGGCGGGTGTGGGCATCGGCGGTGAGCGTGAGCGTGACCCAGATCGTTTCGGGCGGCAACAAATCGCCGGCGCGCTCCGGCCATTCCACGGCCACCAGGGCCTTGCGTTCGAGATACTCCGGAAAACCGATCGTCAGCAGGTCGTCCGGCGAACGGAGCCGGTACAGATCCATGTGGACGAGCAGGAGTCGGCCGCCGGGGTATTCGCCCACCAGCGTGAAGGTGGGACTGGTGACCGGGCGCGCGATCCCGAGCGCGCGGGCGAGTCCCTGCACAAACGTGGTTTTGCCGGCGCCAAGTTCCCCCTGCAAGGCAATCACGCCGCCATTCGGCAGACGCGCGGCAAGCTGCGCCGCCAGCCGCCAGGTGGCCGGGACGCTGCGGACGGTGAAGGAGTTGGGATTGGGGAACATGAGGGTGGATGGTGGAAGGTGGCAGGTGGAGGGGTGAAAAGATTCCGGCCTCTGACCAATGGATAGGGATAATGCAGGTTTCCCAAAACGAGCAACTTGGCCAGCACAGAGTATGTGACGGCCAATCGCTTCGCCCGACAAGTTGCTAGGCCACGCGCTCGATCTGAATGTCAGGATCTACGGTTTCGCGCAGGATACGTTCCAGGCCCTGCTTGATCGTCATGGTGGCATGCGGGCATCCGCCGCAGGCGCCCTTCAGACGCAGTTTGACCAGCTTGTCCTCAATGCCGACAATCTCCAAGTCGCCGCCATCGGCCTGCAGCATCTTGCGGAGTTCTTCCAGTTTGGCGCGAATCTTTTCGTCCATAAACATTCCTTCCTTGTCGTTTGACACAGCCATATGTTGCCCGACTGCGCGGACGGGAACAAGGTCTTTCCACATCCCGGCGGCGCTTTCCCAAGTTACGACAAAGCTTGTGCGACGATCGGCCACCTGCTATTATCTTGAGATTATGAACTTTAATTCATTCGTTAAAGACGCAATTACTAAAGGTGCGGGCCGAGTCATTCGCAAGCCGATGGCCGCCGTACGTCATGACGTTGCAGCCCTCAAGCGCCAGGTGGCGGAGTTACGCCGGTTGGTGCGCGATCTGCAGCGTGTGGTTGGCAAGAAAACGGACAGCCTGGTGGAATCCGAAGACACGGTCGAAGTGAAGCGGAAGCGCCGCCCGACCGGCGACGGCATTCGCAAAATGCGCGCAAAGCTCGGTCTGACGCAGACCCAGTTCGGCAAACTGCTGGGTGTTTCCGCTCTTTCGGTTTCGAAGTGGGAATGCACCCAAGGGGCCGTGACGGTTCGCAACCGCACGCTGGTGGCGCTTCGCAAGGCGCGCGGTCTTGGCAAGCGCGAGGCTCTGAAGGCCCTGCAGGACTGAATCAACCGGTGTCGGCGTCCCCGCAGCTCTGGCCCGGAATCCGGCCTTCATCAGGTCGATTCCGGGCTTTTTGTTTCCAGCGCCAGCCGTTATGATTACGTCTCCAATGGCTGGAACGCCGCCCGAGTGGCGAAATGGCAGACGCATCGGACTTAAAATCCGTAGCCGGGTCACTCCGGCGTGTGGGTTCGACTCCCACCTCGGGCACCAGAAACGCAGGCGACAACACGCAGAAAACGCAGAATAATCCTTATATTTTGCGCAATTAAGAAACGTGTCGCCATGCGTGGTTGGCTCGCCGGAGCACCGCCATACACTCCGAGGCGCACTAGGTGAATACCCTGTCACGACCGGAGATTTACCCCCCATTACCCCCTCGCGTTCGGTGTGCGAACCACCATGCTCACCTTCCAGTAAGGTACTTCGCCGCCTCGACGGCCCCGATCATCAGCGCGCCGACCACACCGCCAGCCTTGGCTGCGGCAACCGTGCTGGCCGCCCGCTGGGTGAGTTGCGCACGCTGACACCGCAACAGAGTAGCGATGGCGCGCGCGAGCGCCGGGTGGCCGCTGCACGTGCCGCGGGAGTGCTCGACTTCGCCGAGGCGCGCGTCGATCTCATCTCGCAGTGCAATCAGATCCGCATCCATATCACTTCCCCTTGACCGCGTTGGTGGGGGCCGCGTCGCCCGCGTCCCAGATGTAGAACCCCTCAGGCACGGTAACGCTGTTGCCGGACAACTCCCAGGTCGATCCGGTCCACACGTACACGCGCCCGCTTAAATTCGGTCCCGCGCGCACGGGCGCGTCGGCCGCCGGCAGGAATACCACCCGCGGCCCGGCACACCCGGCCGCCAGCATCAGCGCTGCAACAGAAACAAGTACACGCAACTTCACGGCGCCCCCTTCCTGGCCTTCCAGTCGGCCAACCGTTTGTTGAGGCTGTCCCGCAACCCCGGCTTGGCAACAACGTCCTCGCCGGCTGTCTGGGTCTGGCTTTTCACCAGCCCAGTCAGCCAGTCGAGGATCGCGGTGAACAGTGCGAGCCACATGATGACCTACCCGTTCTTGACGACGGTGCGGCTCACGGTGTAACCCATCGCGGCGAACGCGCTCACCACGAGCGCCACGACCGACGGCCAGTACCCCGTGGTCGGGATAACGCCGCTGGCGATCGCCAGGCCGACGACCGTCGCGGCCGCCGTCATCCAGAACTCCGTGGTCTGGTAACCCGGCTTCACGGTCGGGTCCGCGGGCGCGGCCGCGGGCGTGGTCGCTGCGGCTGCGGGAGTCGTTGTCTGAACTGCATCCATGGTCTACCTCTTTCTGCCGGATCACCCGGCGATTGTGCTCTGTACCCAACAACAAGAATCAACATCGCGCATGCCGGCGCGTCACTTCCCCATGCCCGGCGCGCTCCAGACCCGCTGCAGCCGTGCCGCCCCATTCGTTCCGTGTGCGCGCCACGTTGCGTTCGTGTTGACGCTCCGCCGGCCGTTTCCAATCACGTCTCGCAACAACACGTTGAACGTGCTGAGCGCCGCCCGGTTGGTCAGAGATCCCACGTTCCCGGCCGCGGTCACGACCACGCTGCCGTCACTCATGTAGGATGTGAACCGCGTCGGCACCTGGTTGGTATCAATGTCCACCACGAACCGCCGCAGCGTGGCATTTGTCGTGACGATCTTCGCGTTGCGCGTGAACCGGTTCGTCGTCAACGTCGTGACAGTGTTGGTCGTGACCACGGTTTCGACGACCACCACGTCACTGGTGACGGCCGGCGTCGCCAGAACCGGCGGCGCAACGAATGCAGCATCAATCGTGACCGGCGCGTTCGACACCACCACGTCCGGCACGAGCACATTTCCAGATCCTCCAACCACCCCGTTGGTGTCCTGAGCCAGCGCGACAAAGGCCGCGAAACACGCGGCAACGATAGTTGCGGTGAACTTCATTGTCATTCTCCTATGGTGTAACAACAGCGACGGGCACGTCGTACCACGCCCCATTGACGTTGATCCGCAGTGCCAAGTTGGTGCGCACAGCCGCGTTGCTAACCGCCCGCACGCCCCCGAAGGCGAACGTGTTGACGGAGTTGTCGGGACCCCGTTCCGCCAACTCCATTTCCCGTCCGATGTCGTTGATCGTGGCCAGGCGTTGCGGCACATACGGGGTGATCGCAATGTTGTCGATAATTGCCTGCGAACTGCTCCACCCGTACACCATTGAAAGCACATAAAGCCGGACTTGCGTCGGCACGCTGGTGTTGATGAACGTGGTGTTAGTGACAATCGGCGGCGGATTACCCGCGGGAATGAGGATGCTTTGCACCGTGCTCCAACTGGATTCATTGTTGGTTGAGATCTGGACCAACATCACCCCGGTGCCAAGACCGGAACTGTCGGCGTACCGATTCCGCATGAGAAACGACACCGAACCAATGCCGTTGGAACACACGGGAGAGGCGATCCACGGGTTTACCGTGTTCGGAACCGTGGCGCTGTTGGTCCCGCTGTTGGGGAAAAATGGTCCCGGCCAGAGAAGAACATTCTCGGAAAATGCCCAATACCCGAAAGTGTGCCACCCGGTTACCAGGTTCGTTGAGTAGAAATTCGGATTCGTTCCGTATCGCACCCAGTTCGATTCAAACCCCTCGAACATGGGCGCGGCATTGCTTCCGAACAGCCGGTTGGTCCCGCGCTCCAGCAAGGAACCGACATCCTCAACGCTGGTCAAAACAAGGGCAGAAGGGTACGTGATCTCAACATTTTGCAAGTAGGCAGCATCGCTGGCATTTCCACCCGACGCGGTCATCACGATCTGAACATAAACAGGGGAAGCCGTGTTCAGAGTGAAGGAAAGCCGGGAATAAGAAGAACCAACATTGTTGGTGTAGACACCTGCCACGATCGTAGTCATTCCGTCTTTGGAAACCGCTTGCACCTGCAACGCATCAAAGTAGGACCCATTACCTCTTGTCCGAACATCGAACGAAATGATCCCGGCACCGTATTCCAGCAACGGAGAACTGAGCATACTCACTTGCCCAAGGTTGTTTGTGTCGGCAAACATCCAAAGAAAGCAATTGGGAAACGAGCCGGAAACCATGCTGTTTCTTGCATACCATCCGCGAAAGGCCGTTATGTTGTAGAAATTGGTCGCGGCACTGGTGGACCAATCCCCGTTGTTAAAGTTCTGCCGGTAGCACGAGGGCGGTAGTACTGGCGCGTTTGTGCCATATCGCACCACAGCCAACGAGGACGTGGTGGCGGCTGCGGCGGCGGTTGCGGCGGCTCCCGCCGCCACTCCCTCCACGGTTGTCACGCGATCCGCCAGCGGCGCAACCACCGTCTGGGCAATGTTCGTTGTCTCGTAGGCGCTCGGCACCTGAAACCAGACCATGTGTCGCCCATACCCGTACAACCATTGGTAGTCGAGATAGACCGGCGTATCGCCGTACGTGTTGGGATACCAGTCACTGAAGTAATATCCGAAGAAACACCCGGCGATCATCTCGAAGGGAGGATCAATGGCGCCATTCCCCAACCACGCCAGCGCCGTTCCATCCGGCGCACACAAATACCCCTCCACGCCGCCGTCCCAAACGAATGCATCATCCGCCACAGGCCGGATCTGGATCATCGCCTGCACCGAATTCGCGTACTGATACCACGGAGGAAATGGCGGCGCGTTCGCCGACGGTTGCCAGTCGATCGTGTAACTCACCTGCTTTTGATCGTCCGACACCTGCCACGACACCGCGCATTCGGCGTTGTCGTCGTAACTCCCAATGTAATCGCTGCCGGTGTACCCCGTGTCCACAGCATCGATGACCGTGTCATCCACCGTGGTTTCGCCGGAGCACCACTGCCACCCATTCCACGAACACGCCACCGCATTGTCCGGCCCAATGTTGGCAAAATGGTCGCCGTCCTGCCATCCCTGCGGCACCCGGTAATTCCCGTCCGGGTCCAGAATCCAAGCGTACTGCCCGAAATCCGACGCCCCAAAGTCCGGCGTCTGGTCATCATCCACGCTGCCGTCAGCGTTCAGGACGATATAATCCCAATGTGCCCACACCCAAACCGAGGGCTGCCCGTCGATTTCCGACACCTGCCAATCCAGCCACCCCGGCGCGCTGTTTACGATCGTTTCCCGGTACAGATCATGCCCGAAAAGCACCAGCCCGTTGACACCCTGGAGATCATCGTCGAACGCCGCGCGCGCCGCGGCTTCGCCCGCGAGCGCCTGCTGCAGACCGTTGCTGACCGCATTCGCGGTCCCAAACAGATCATACCGGCCATCATGGTTGTGGGCGCCGAGCGCCTGCCAAAGGTCGTTGCTGACGACCGCGGCCGCGCCCGCCGGATCATACCGCCCGTCATGGTTGTGAGTGTCCAATGCCCGCCACAGGTCATCCGTGGCCCCAGCCAACGCCAGGGCGTTGACATGGTCCCCGGCGATCCGCAGCAACGTTTCATCCGGCGTGAACCCTGTTTGCGACGGACTCAACCATCCCGCCCAGGCATTGCCGGCCAGGCCCAAGACAACCGCCAGGCAAACACCAAACATGGCAGCGCGGCCGCGACAGAAAGCCCGTTCCCGTCGCGGGTCGCGCCCCGCCGGCCCGGAGAAGGACGGCGTACCGCCGCGTTGATCAGCATCGACAGGCATGAAAGGAATCCCTCCGGTCTGCACCATCCGCAACCACAAATCCGCGCGCAAATACTGACTGTGCGCATCCGGCCCTAACTGTGCCCCCATCTCCATCCCAAGATTGAAGAACAACATATTCAGCGCATGCCGGAACCCGACTGTGGGCACCGTGTCGGTTTCCGTGTCGATGAGATTTCGCGGGTTCGTCGAAACCGCATCGCGAAACGTCCGCCGCGTCTCATCCACGATCTCCGCCAAGCGGTTCGCCTTCTCCGGATGCGCCGTGATCCAGTTCGCGTAGAGTTGCCCCATGTCGGACGGCAACGCGTTCTTTACGACATCAACCGTGAATGGAGTCCATGTTGTCATGCCACCACCACAGTCAAAAGGCGGAGCGCCCAACAGGAGGCGCTCCGCCACAACCCAGCGCCCATCCCTTACGCCGCGGCGATGTTCAGCCGCACGCAGGCGGCCGAGTTAGTCACCTTCACGTCTTCCGACCAGTCGAACTTCGCCACCTCGACGCGACCATCGTCGCGCATGTACGACCCCGGCACCATGAACTGGTTCATCAGCCGGAACGTCTTCATGAAGCTCGGGTCGCGCCGGGTGGGCGCGTCCTTGCGCGCGAACACCAGCACCGTGGTGTCCAGGAGGAAGTTGATGTTCGCGGCGACGCCTTCGGCCGCCGTGTCATAGATCATGTAACTGGTCCGCACGTCCGGCGTACCCACGAACATCTGGCTGGCCGACTGTTCAGTCGGCACAGCCAGACCGAGACTGTCCTTACTGCCATTTCCGACCACGAACCGACCGCGGACCTTGGACTGATTCTTGAAGATCTTCCAGGCCGTCGCGCCGAACAGGATGCCGACGCCCATCAGCGAACCATACTTCGCCGCCTTGATCACCGACAGGATGGCGTCATCCACATCCGAGATCGGGTCCGCCGCGTCGTTCCAGGTCTTGCCCGTGCCGGCGCCGACCGTCGCCAGCGCGGCGTCGATCACGGCCTTCTCGTGCGCCAGCGCGCCAACTTCCGCGACGGCGACCGCGCCCTCGCGGAGCATGTTTTCCAGCCCGCTGGATTCGAGTTGCTCCAGGTTGTCCACCGGGAAATCGAGCGC
>Ga0209697_10004281_pt1 | contig 18753 bp, 14 predicted proteins | sample AliMusrvi5mmetaG_FD_184115 | JGI IMG/M metagenome (GOLD analysis project Ga0209697, IMG submission 184115) | Freshwater lake bacterial and archeal communities from Alinen Mustajarvi, Finland, to study Microbial Dark Matter (Phase II) - Alinen... | ecosystem: Environmental > Aquatic > Freshwater...
GACTAAAGTCGTGGTGTACTAGTAATTGCTCACTCACTTATATTGTCATCCTCGGGCAGGCATAGCCATGACCCGGGGATCCAGCTACTTTTATTCTGGATTCCCGATCAAGTCGGGAATGACAGTGAGCAGTTACCCACGCTAACCTTGTAATAGTAAGTCAAATATAGTACTATAACGTCGCATCAAGCGTAAGTTTGGTGAGTATTTTAGTTGTCAAATCTCAATAGGCAACTAGAAGTTTGTTGTCATTCGGCATCAATTTGTATTCATGCATACCAAGACATCTTCTATCAGGAAGTGTTTCTAAGGTAACGGGTACTTTTTTGATAAACGAAGGCAACAAACAACTGTGCACGCAGCATCCGTGCGAAAAAGAGGTAATTATGTCAATGAGTGAATGCCCGCTGGAAAAAAGAGGGACAGGTTTGCCGAGCATAATGGCCGGTTGCGAAGGAGCTTGCCATTGTCGCTTTGCCATGGAGTGGCTAGTTCACAGACTGATCGATGCCGGACGGCGTGATCATAATGCCATACAACAGTGGGTTGCTAAAAATGGCCTCCCGCCTCTGGCCAAAGTCTTGGCAATTTACACTGCTCAGGAATCAGCAGAAAAGCGTGTTCAGGTCATTTCTATGATTTTAAAACCAAATAATGTGACCTTCACGCCGAGAGAAAAAGCTCTCTGGGAGCTCAGTCCTAACCACCAACTGTCGAAAAATCGCATGCTCAAATTTTCCGAGATTTCTCCAATCTGGCGGCACTCTGATCCGGAGAAGACGTGCTGGCGCATAGAGCAGGATAAACTTCTGGCCATACGTCAGACCCCGACTGTTCGCTTCAAGAACCTTCTGGCAGATTCGACATCCGAATCCACAGTTTTTATCCGGCAAGAAGCGGTGAACAATTTCATGGCGAGCAATTTAGGAATTGACTGGCTCACAGACGAAAGAGTCGTTCTGATGGCCAACGAGATTGCCGACTATTTGGCAAAACCGCCTGCTTTGGTAGAACACGAGTACCGCTACCCAAGCGATTATCTCACCAAGCTTTTTCTGCTTGCCGACCGTCTGGGAACAAAGTTCGGGCAACTGGCGCCAGAGCAAAAAACAGCAATCGCCAATCGCCTGGTTGGCAGCCGCGGTTGTCCGTGGAACTGGGCGATCAGCGGGTGTTTTTGGAGTTACGTGACCAATTGGAAGTCGGCTCCGATGTACTTGTACGAGTGGTACTATCGGCTAAGGGCTCTTCCAACAATAAATTGATCAATCGGTATGCGGTCTAATGGTGTAGTTCCACTCCGGGTGAAAAGAATCTCTCTGAATGTTTAATTGTTCCATTTCGTTGTCCGTCACTTTGATTTTGATCGGATAGATGTTTTTGTCAACTCTGGCTTTGACCGTTAAACCCTCCTTGGTTGTCGTATGATTCAAAAGCTCGATAATTGTCTCGAGAGAGGCTAATGGTTTGGCTCTCCAATTGATAGAGATAAAAGAAAACAATCTATGTTCAATCTTGTTCCACTTGCTCGTGGCAGGAGGAAGATGATTGACCGTAATTGAAATATTGGTCTCGTTAACGAGCTTCTGCAACTCTCTTTTCCAAAGTCTGTTTCTGACTCCGTTCGAACCGCCGCCGTCAGAGGTAATCAGCAACTCCGTCTTAGCAGGATAAAGCTTCACTCCGACATCGTTCCACCATCGTCTGATTGACTCAACCGCAAAGGCGGCCGTGTCATGGTCGACCCCGACATTGACGAAGCCGGCATTTTTGATGATGTCATAAACACCGTACGGTACGGCTTTACCGTCCGACAGACTTTTAAAGTCATAAACATTAACGGTGGTGTTTTGCCCTTTGGGACTCCATTCCAGTCCATTGTTTTTAAAGTTGCCAATCAGTTCTTTTTTCTTACAGTCAACCGAGATGATCGGATTTTTTGCTGTTTCAAAAGCTTTGCATGATTCGCTGATGTGAACAAACTGGGCATCTCTATCGATATGGGATATTCCCTCGATATTCTTCTTGTTTGATTTAAGAGAAAAACCGAGTGAGGAAAGCAAATTGTAGAGGGCTGATTTTTTAATGGTATGGCCGTTGTTCGAAAGGGCATCAACCAAATGAGCCAGAGACTTGGTCGTCCAGCGTAGAAGTGACTCGGGGTCGCCCTTGGGGTCGGCCAGCGACTCAAGATCCGACACCAATGTCGAATCAGTTTCGGAGAGTGATTTGGCACCCCCTCCCTTTGCTCTGATTCGTGCTCCAGGGCTGTACAGGTCTCCCGATTCTACTTCGGAGATGCCTTTTTTGACAGTGTTTCTAGAGACTTTGGCAGCCAGGGCTATCGGTAAGATCCTACCAAATACTTTTGCTTCGAAGGCCAAATACTGACGCCACTGCTTTTCATTCAGAAGCGACTTCATTCTTTTGTATTTCCAATCGAGAGTTAGGACTGTCATATTTACAGTATGACAGATACCTCAGTAGTGGTCAAATTATTGATGGAATCTGCCTAAGCTACACTGACTTTGATCGCGATCACAAAATGTATCCCATCGGGGATTCTACGGGATATCGCGAGCACTGGTCAAGAGTATCGCCAATACCGGCAATATGGAGTGATTACGCTCAGCAGAGCCTCATTAGATCAAAGGATATTCTGGGAGTAGCTATTGACCGACTCCCCGCCATTGACGCCGCCAAGCTTTTTCGGCTGATTGCCAGAAACCCCAAACAATTTGACATTAGTGGCGATCCCGAAAGTAAAATTTACGCCAAAAGCGTAATGCCACACATGATTGAGTGTATAATGGCAAATCCCGAACTTTTTTTGCCAAAGCTCAAGTCAAGGATTGAAGCAGGCAAAGTCCGCCCGGAGATACTGGCAACATTTGTCAAAGCTCTCGGCTTTGGTGAAACAAGCGATTTGATCGCCAAATGGATGGAAAATTATGGTCAAAATACATGGGGCAACTCACCGGGCTGGTGGACCATCGTCAACGAGCTTGGCATAAAGAACTTGCCGATCCGAAAGCTATTTAACGACTGGACCGCAAAAAGTTTGGCCGAAAGAAACTACCGCTTGAAGCCGGAAGATCTGCATGACCATCATGTTGTCGAGGCGATGCTACACCGCCACGGACAAGGGCTGAATGAATATAGGGAAAGTAAGATATTCTGGCAAAAACCGGTTTGGCGAGACGTACTCCTAAATTGCAACCTCGGAGTTGAAGAGGAGATCGTTATCTCTATCCTCGCCTCTTTTGATTCAATCAAGCCGGAAACAATCGAGTGGCTGAAAGCGAATTTGCTCTCAGCATGCGATCGTAGCCGATTATTCCAGGAAGCGCTGATGAAAATAGCTTGGACCGACCAGTCGATTAAGCTGAAAAAGGAACAGCGATGCAACAACGAAGTTCGACTACGCCGGCTTGCTCGGTTTATTGCCGTCAACGGTGAAGAAGAGAGATTGCCAGACTGGGCTACCGACGACTACCGCAACTCTCATTTTCTCCCCTTCATCATACGCACAGGGCCCAGGATACTTTACGAGGAACCCGAGGTATCGTTGACGATAATGAGCCATGAAGAGGAACTTGATCTTTTCTTCGCTAACCGGGAAGCCGGTTGGGATATGATCAAGGGCTTCTGCCAAGAACCTCAGAGATGGGAACGGCTTTTTCAGACGGACGAAGAAAAACGCCGGCTCATCGGCTGGATGCTACATCATTCTGAACGCCTATTCAAGGGCGTCTGGATCAAATGGGTAGTATATTTCAAGCTACTCGATGATCGTCGCATAATTTCTCATTTGAGAAAAATTGCCACGGAAGGTGGCGATGGCGACGGTTACGATGCGCACTGCGCTTTCGATGCCCTCGCATCGGCAAATGGGGAATAGGTTAAAAAACGCCTGGCCGGTGTCCCACAAGGACATCGGCCGTTTTTTTTATTTGGCAATATTACAAGATTGATTGTTTTTTTGTGGCTTTGATTTACACTATTATCGTAATGGTTGTGAACTATATCGAACGCCCGCGCTAATTGATTTTTCGTCTATTTTCAGGTACTATATTTAATAGTAATCTCATATTGTTTGGACCGTTAGCTCAATGGTAGAGCAGTGGCCTTTTAAGCCATTGGTTCCGGGTTCGAGTCCCGGGCGGTCTACCAAAAACACGTCAACCTCAAGTTGGCGTGTTTTTGTTATTGACTATCTATTATATATATGTTTAAATATAGCCAGTGCTCTCTGGCCAATCACAGCACATTACACAAATTATAGGAGGTATCTATGGCAGAAACTACCGCGGCAACAACGCAATTGCAGCAATTCGCGGCCAGATTGGCCTCGCCCAAATTGGGAGATAATGTCCCCCGTCTTATCATCGGGGTCATAATACTCCTCTTCCGCGGCGAGGGAGACAAGCTAAACTGCGACAACGGCATGTGTAGTACAATCTCTAAAATCGCCAATGCGAATTTGGAGATTTGCCTGTCTGACATGATTAGCCGGTGCTTGCCGGCGAGAAAAAAGACGTTGTGGTTTAGCGCAGCTGCCAATATTCGGCAATTTCCAAATTTCCAATTAACCTGGAGTTCGGAAATTTGCCATAATATCGGCTTGTTTCGTAGCTGGAGGACAGAGCATCGAGGCGAAAAAATCTCGGTGCAAGACGCCCTCCAATGGCTAGGCCTGATCGTCTAGCTATCATAAATGCAAGAGAGCACAAAATCTTTGAGGCCGCCCCCGCATTCGCAGGGCCGGCCTCATTTTTTTGTTTCTGGAATCTACAGATCGATTCTAAACTTAATCTTCTTGCCACTTTCCGGTTCGGTTTCGGCCTTCATTTTTCTAGGCGACATCGCTCTGACATATTTGAGATCTATCTCTCGCCCATCCTCCAGCAAAACCTTGCCGCTTTTGTGATCGGCAAATTTACCGGTCGTTGTCTCGCCGGTTTTATAGATAATAAATATGGTTGTGCCTTTGGGAAAACTTGAATGCATAGTCAACCCCGCCCATCCTCCCCTTAAAAAGTGGAGGAACTATTCATTTCTTAAAACTTTTATAAATACATCGCTTGGCACTTCGACACGGCCGATTGATTTCATCTTCTTTTTACCCTTTTTCTGCTTATCGAGCAACTTATTTTTGCGCGTCACATCGCCACCATAGAGACCGGAGGTGACATCTTTGCGGAAAGGTGAGAGCCGTTCGGAAGCGACAATGGTGGCGCCAAGCGCCGCTTGGATTTTGACTTCAAAATTTTGGCGAGGAATCAGCTCTTTTAATCGTTCGACAATGCGTCGCGACTCTGACTGGGCTTTTGATCTGTGGGTGATAAAGCTCAGGGCATCAACCTTGTCCAAATTTATCAAAATATCAATCTTCTCCAGATCGGCCGGCCGGTATTCGAAAAAATCATAATTCATCGAAGCGTAACCTTTCGAAACGGATTTAATCTGGTCATAAAGATCAATAATCAATTCGGCCAGTGGCATTTCATAGCGGATAATCGCCCGCGTTTCATCGAGATATTCGATATTTTGATAGACGGCCCGCTTTTTTTGAATTGTATCCATCAGATTGCCAACGTATTCTTTCGGCGTAAATATTTCCAGAGAAACGAACGGCTCCTTGATCTCACGAATCTTGCCACGGTCGGGCAGATCGCCCGGTTTGGCCACCTCAATCTGTTCGCCAGAAATTAATTCGACCAGATATCGAACAGTCGGGCTGGAAACAACAAGCGACAAATTGTACTCCCTCTCCAGCCGTTCGCGAACAATATCGAGATGTAACAAACCGAGAAAACCGCACCGGAAACCAAAACCAAGGGCGTCGGAGCGCTCGGCTTCGTAGGAGAGAGAGGCATCATTGAGTTTTAATTTTTCGATCGCCTCTTTCAGTTCGGGATAATCATCGCCATCGGTGCAATAAATCGAAGCAAAAACCGAGGGCTGAATTATTTTATATCCGGGCAGGGGATTGGCCGCCGGTGAATTTTTCAGAGTGATAGTATCGCCGACCTGCGCTTCGGCCACATTCTTGAAACCGGTTACGATGTAACCGATTTCGCCGGACAAAAGGGGAGAGTGGGGGAAATATTTTGGATGAAAATATCCCGTCTCGAGCACTTCCCCACTCGACGCCGATTGCATCAGCAAAAATTTATCGCCTTTATTTAAGGCGCCGTCAAAAATGCGGACGTAGGAGACCACCCCGCGATAGGGATCATATATCGAATCGAAAATCAGAGCTCGTAACGGAATGTCCTTATCTACCAGACGAACTCCGTCTCCATCAATTTCTAAATCAGAATTTCTAATTTCTAATGTCGAATTTGAGATTAATAAATTTGGATTTTGGATTTGTTTAGAATTTAGAGTTTCGAGTTTAGAGTTTGGTGAAGGAATCCTCTCAACAACTGCGTCGAGCAATTCCTCCACTCCCTCCCCTGTTTTTCCAGACACCATCAAAATATCTTCCTTTTTACAGCCCAATATCTTGATAATTTCCTCCGCTACCTCGTCCGGTCGGGCGGCCGGCAGGTCAATTTTATTTAAAACCGGAATAATATCAAGATTATGTTCGAGCGCAGAGTAAAGGACCGACAATGTCTGGGCTTCAACACCCTGCGAGGCGTCAACGAGAAGAATAGCACCCTCAACGGCAGCCAATGATCTAGAAACTTCATATTGAAAATCAACATGACCGGGAGTGTCTATAAGATTCAAAATGTATTTTGAATCTTCAATTTCTAAATTCGAATTTCTAATTTCTAATGAATTCAGAGTTTGACTATCAGAATTCTCGTTTGATATTTGGGTTTCTGATTTTGACATTTTATTTGTCATTTGTAATTCGGATTTTGGATTATTTTTGCTCCACTCCATCCGCACCGGCGCCAGCTTGATCGTGATGCCCCGTTCGCGCTCCAGATCCATCTGATCAAGAAGCTGTTCTTTCATATCGCGTTTCAAAACCGTGCCGGTCAACTCCAGCATACGGTCAGCCAATGTGGACTTACCGTGGTCGATGTGCGCGATGATACAGAAATTTCTGATTTTTGATTGATTCGAGAGTTCCATAGCCAAAATAATAGCATGTTTGAGCTCAAAAAACTACTCTAACTGAGCGAGTATCTAGCGGAAACTTTTTAGTAATTGAATCTGTTTTTTCCAACCCATCTGTTCCTGTGGTGTTTCCAAGATGCCAAATTTGTCTTTTAGCTTAGGATTTTTGGCCAAATACTCAAAAGTGCCCAGGCCGATCTCTCCCTGTCCAATGTCGGCATGGCGGTCATGGTGAGAGCTGACAGCCGTTTTTGAATCGTTTAAATGGAAGCCGACCAATTTATCGAGGCCGATCTCCCGTTCGAAATTGGTCAGAAATTTTTCAATATTATCAGGCAATTTCAGATCGTAGCCGGATTCGAAGGCGTGAGCCGTATCAATCAAAACTTTTATTCGCGGCGATTTGACCGCCCAGACGATTTGGGCGATTTCTTCAATCGTATCGCCGATCACATTGCCGGCACCGGCCGAATTTTCAATCACAAAATCAGTCTTTTTTGGAGTTTCATCCAGAATTTTTTTGATTGCAGAATCGATTTTTTTCATTAGATCTTTCAAATCACCGCCCTTAGTCGAGCCGATATGAACATTTGTCCCGATCGCTCCGATTTTCGCCGCTTTTTGCATATCGTCAATGAGCGACTTGATCGATTGCTCGTAGTAAAAAGGATTGTTGGAAGCTAAATTAATCAGATAAATTGAATGAATGATAATTGGATTGATTTTGGCATCTAAGTTTAATTTATTAAATCTTTCAATTTCCGCCTCCGATATTTCAGCCGGATTCCACCTCTGCGGCGGATTGACAAAAATCTGCATGCACTCACAGCCAACTTCCTTGGCTCGAACAATCGAGTCGGAAAATGGCTTGGCTGTTGAAATATGGGCGCCGAATCTCATAAGGAATCCTTTTGTTGCCTTTGTGCTTGGTGTCATCTCGACTCCGCGAGCTTGTCGAGCGGTCGGAGAGATCTCATGTGCGGGCTATTATAATAGTTCTAGTTGCATGAGATTTCTCTTTACTATGTAATGTCGAAATGACAAAATATGTTTATTTTATTTTTTCGCAACCGTTAAAGTGAATTTTGTCGTCGTCAAATACTTCTGCAACTTAATATTTGCCACGAGTATAGTTTTCGTTGTCTCGGCGAAAATGAGTAACTTCCAATATGATAATACTGGCCGTCGGAGCTGATAATTGTTCATTTCCCTTCGTTTCAAGCAAGGGCAGCTCACCATCAAGCCAATAGTTTCTCTGTCCGTTTTTTAAAAAGTCGTACACCTTGCCAACTTCTAAACTTTCCGGAATGCACTCTTCAATTTTACGACGGCCAGCTTTATATTCACTGATGTCGCGGAGCGCAAGATCCGGATTGAATTCAACTTTAATGCCCATACTACCACCTTTCAAATTCTACTTTTAAACTTTCTAAATCCAGTATAGCATAATATCCGCGTTCGATGGCGGCAAGTTTGATCACTTTGGTCTGGCCCAAATAGGCCACGCCCCATTGGTGATGGATATGCCCGCAAATGTGAACCGCAGGGGAGTCCTTAAATCGACGACCGCGAGGTCTGTCGTCCTCGGGCTTGACCCGATGATCTAGATTCCCGCTTTCGCGGGAATGACAAACTGAGGTAGGGGAGGTAACATCAAATTTTTGCCAATTTAGGATGCCCGGTGGTGGCACGTGAGAGATGAAAATCGAACCGGCGATCATTTTTTTATCAATCATATTTTCCCCCTGATACTGCCCCGCCCAAGATGCAGGCGAGCCGCCAACGCCGGTAAACCGTATAAGGGGGTTCGTATTAGGTATTATGGATGAGACAGGGAGCTCCGCCACTCTCCCCTCTAACGAGGGGTAGCGAGCTTTTAATTTGTAATAAGCCGGACCGAAATCATTATTGCCCGGTACCCAGAAAAACGGCTTCTTGACCCTATCTATCAAATTAATAAATTGAACCATAAAGCCGACCGGCTCCCCCATATTGACGACGTCACCGGCGAATATCAGGATATCAATTTCATCATTCCCAACCAAAAAATTCTCAAGTCTTTTGAGTTGAGAATAGCTATCATGCAAATCTGAGAATAAAAAAGCTTTCATTTTTCCACATCAACGACTAGATATTGGGGGATAGTACGAGCGGCGGTGACATCGAGATTATAGTTTACCGGCATCACTTTTTCAAAGGCAGAGGAGATAAGCGGAGAAATAGCATAAACAATTTTCGACGGAGCCGTCACTCCGCCGGCCTTAATTTCTTTGATCGAAAACACTAGCTTGCCATTTTGCGCTCTCGGTTCAAGCAAAACTTCGGTGTTTAAGCCAAAAATTGAATTGGAAGTTTTCCCTGAAACATGAACGCCGGTGTCATCGATCGAAAGCTTGGCTTTTTTGAGTGGGAAAGTCGGATTAGAGATGCCGACCACTTCGGCTAGTTGCGTGTCGATAATCTTTAGCTGTACTGTCTCACCGGAAAGATGATTGCCCAGCTTGATCGTCAGATAGCTGGAGAGAGTCGGGATTTTGGACTGTTCTTTTTTGGTATAATAGCCGGCCAAAGGCGAAAAATTGCTATATCTCAAGTAAAATAGAAAGAGGATAAACATGGCCAAAATAACACTGAGAAAAATAAAAACCATCCGAACAGTGACAGTCTGTTTTGGCGCGAGAGCTAGCTCATTTTTCAGATGGTTTCTCTCCATTTATCCTCCGTGTAAAAGCCCACTTCATCTCCTCCTGTTTCATCAAAGAACTTGTGCCGAAAAAGAAAATAACAGCAATCGATAGAGCAATCAGAGCTTGAGTCAGTACCCCGAAGAAACGATTCATATCAACGTAATTCGCCAATATCGGCAATGAAAAATGAACCGCCAGAACCATAATAGCAGTTGCAAAAATCGTTTTTAAGTATGACGATGTCATACTTTTATCCAATAACTTCGGATATTTTTTCTTGAGAAAATAGACCAGCACGATGGCGTTAAAGTAACTGCCGATTGAAAACGCGGCGGCCAGACCGGCCACCGAGTAAAGCTTGGCTAGAGGAAAACCAATTGCGATACTCAAAACTACTGTTGCAATAGAAATATACATCGGCGTTCTGGTATTTTTGAGAGCGTAAAAAGCTCTCGATAGTATTGGGATAACGCCCTGAGCCAAAATTGAGATGGCCAAAAAACCAAGCGCCAGAGCGGTCATTTTTGTATCGTTCCAATCAAATTTACCATGTCCCAAAATCAGCCGGATGATTTGCGCTCTGAGCATAAAGAAGATTGCCGAAGCGGGGATAAGAAGATAACCGATTGCCCTCAAAGCGCGATTTAAGTAAAAGGAAAATTCCTCCGGCTTATTTTCAGAGATTGCCAAAGTCAATGTCGGAAAGATCGCGGTGGCAAATGAAGTCCCGAGTACTACCACCGGCATCGTTTGAATATTATTGGCCAGATTGAAAGCCGAAATCGAACCAATAGCCAGGACTGAAGCAATCGAAGTATAGGTCAAAAGCATAATCTGATTTGCACCCATACTGATCGAGCGCGGAATCATCAGACGGATTACTCTTTTGACACTGGCATCGGCAAAAGAGACAACCGCCTGGTAGCGGTAGCCCAGACGCCAGGCCTGAATAAATTGGATCAGGAAATGGAGAAATGCTCCGGCGATCACCATCCAAATTACACCGATCAAACCAAATTTCGGTGCCAAAAAAGCGGCACCGGCAATAATGGCCAAATTGTAAACGATCGGAGCGAGTGAGTAAATGGCAAAACGTTTGTAAGAGTTTAAAACTCCGCCCATTAGATAAGAGACCGAAAAAATAATCGGCAAAAGAGTCAAAATACGGGAGTATATAATCACCTGATGCATCTGGTAAGGATCAAAACCCCTCGCTACCAACGGCGCCAGATAGGGCATAAAAACAATAATCAGGACGCCACAAGCTACCATCGCCATTACAGAGAGATTAACCAGATAATTAGTCACTCTGAAACCGTCTTTTTCTTTATCATTGGCCAAAAAATCGGAAAATATCGGGATAAAAGCGCTGGTGATAGCGCCCAAAATCAGGGCGTTGAAAATGGCATCGGGGATGCGGAAGGCGGCATAGTAGATATCGAGATTGTAAACGGCGATATTTTTGGTCAAAAAAAGATCACGCAACATACCGAGAACATTACTCAGGGTCAGAGTGATAATTAAAATAACGCTCGCCCCGCGGATAGAATTTTTCTTATCCAACAAATTGGAAATTTTGTTAAGCATAGTTTTTAATAACTATCCACACACTGTTGTCATTTTACATCCCAACATTTTAGTCGGGACGAGAAATCTCCTGCGGCTGGATACAAACAAGCATGCACATGAGATTTCTCTTTACTTCGTAATGTCGAAATGACACACGAGCGATGGGTGAGCAGTCACCAAGATGGCAGCCACAATTTACGACTTTTTTACCACTTTATTGTCATCAAAAAACTTTTCGAACTCCGGCCCCTCCATCGTTTCTTTTTTGATCAGCTCATCGGCGATTTTTTCGATTACTTTTTTGTGAGTTTTGATAATTTCTCCCGCTCTTTTGTGGCCTTCGCCAATCAGGCGAGTCACTTCTTCATCAATCAACTTGGCGATATCTTCGGAGTAATTGCGGTGCTCGACATAATCACGGCCCAAAAATGGCATCTCCTCTTTGTGACCATAAATCTGCGGCCCAAGTCGATCACTCATGCCATAATCAGTCACCATTTTACGAGCCAGCTCGGTTGCCCGCTTCATATCGTTTTGAGCGCCAGTTGTGACATTTTCCGAACCGTAAAATTCTTCTTCGGCAACACGGCCGCCCATCAAAGTGGCAATTTCATCGAGAAAGTGAGCCTTAGTTTCGAGCCGGCGTTCCTCTGTCGGCATGTTCCAAGTATAGCCCAAGGCCATTCGGCGAGAGATGACCGAAATTTTGTGAACCGGATCGGCGTTTGGCAGAATATGGGAGACGACAGCGTGTCCGGCTTCGTGGAGAGCGGTAATCTTTTTCTCTTTTTCGGAGAGCAGGCGGGAGCGCTTTTCCGGCCCCATCATAACTTTTTCAATTGAAGAGGTCAGATCATGTTGCGAGACGGTTTTTGCACCTGATCGGGCGGCAAATATGGCCGCTTCGTTGGCTAGATTTCTGAGATCGGCGCCGGAAAAACCTGGAGTGGAAGATGCGATTTTGCCTAGGTCAACGCTCGATTCAATCGGTTTGTTTTTGGTATGAACTTTCAAAATCAGCTCGCGTTCCTTGCGATCCGGTAGATCAACAAAGACCTGGCGATCAAAACGACCGGGACGGAGAAGAGCCGGATCGAGAACGTCGGGCCGGTTGGTGGCGGCAATAATAATAACATTGTCGGTTGACTCAAATCCGTCCATCTCAACCAAGATTTGGTTTAGGGTTTGTTCGCGCTCATCATGCGATCCGCCCAGTCCGGAACCGCGTTGACGTCCGATGGCGTCGAGCTCATCGATAAATATAATAGCCGGCGCATTGCGCTTGGCTTTCAGAAATAAATCGCGAACACGGGAGGCTCCAACACCGACAAACATCTCGACGAATTCAGAGGCGGAGATGGAAAAGAAGGGGACACCGGCTTCGCCGGCTACCGCTTTGGCCATCAAAGTTTTGCCGGTACCGGGGGAGCCGACCAAGAGAACACCACGGGGGATTTCCGCTCCGAGATCGCGGTATTTTTTCGGATTTTTCAAGAAATCAACAACTTCGAAAAGCTCCTGTTTCGCTTCTTCCCCACCGGCCACATCGGCAAAGCTAACTTTTTTCTCACCGGTGAACAATTTGGCTGTCGAGCGGCCAAAACTCATCGCTTTGGTATTGGCGCCCTGAGCCGAACGCATCATAAAGAAAATAAAACCACCAATCAAGAGAAGCGGCAAAACTATGCTCAAAATATTGGTCCAGCCGGCACTGGTGCTGGTGCTCGTGACCTCAATTTGGGTTTTATCAGAGGTAACGCCATAGTCCTTCAGTTCCGCCCCCGTTTCCATCGTGGCGCGAATTTGTTTGCCTCCGGTTTCGGTCGCAGTGATAACGTCATTTTTGACCGCAACTTTGCTGATCTGACCCTTTTGAACTTCCTGGGTAATCTGAGAGATTGGCACATTTGCGATCGCCGGCGCCTTGCCATAATAGTAGCTGGCGATAAAAAAGATGGTCAGCGCCATCACAATCAGATAAATGATAATCTTGGAATAATTTGCTTTCATCGGGCTCTTTCGTATTTCTAATAATTAGATAAAATAATTCTACCACGACTAAGCTCGACTCGCAATGAGCGGGGGAGGAGTTTGTATTTCCCGCCCTTACCTCGCATCAACATTTCCTCAACCTCGTCAATTTGAACGGCTGTTAAATCGATCAGATCGGACGAGAGGCGAGCGAGCGCCCTCCGCAAAGTCATCTTGCGCTGGCTTTCCGATAATTTACGCCAAGAAGTTGAATTGATTTCAATCGAATTTTCTCGAATCTTGGCAATTTTGGCTAGCTCCTCCTCTGCACTCTCTGCTATATATGTGTAATCGCGGGTGATGGAACGAGCCGTCTCGGCTAGGGTCGCCACAATATTCGGGTTTAATTGCATAAGAAATGGCAAGAGCTCAAGGCGAACTTTGTTGCGCAAAAATTTGGTATCAAGGTTTGTCTCATCAGTCGAGTAGGGAATATCTAGAGCCACCAAATATTGTTCAATTTCTGTCCGTGAAATATTTAAAAACGGCCGGATAAATTTTTGACGGGAAGCGGGGATAGAGCAGAGTCCGCGAAGTCCCGTACCGCGGATCAGTCTCATCAAGACCGTTTCAGCCGAATCATTTTGATGGTGGGCGAGTGCGATCTTGTCGCCGCTCCCCTCCTCCAAAATTTTTTCAAAAAAGAGATAGCGGGCCTCTCTTGCCTTATCCTCACTTTTATATTGTCCCGCCCTTTCCGCTCGACCGATGCTACACTCGAGATTTTTTTCTTTGCATAATTGCGCCACGGTCTCTTCGTCGCGGTCGCTCGCCTTCCCCCGTAAACGATGGTTGAAGTGACAAACCGAGATTTCGCAACCAAGTTCATCTTTCAATTTAAGCAATATTTCGAGGAGACAAACCGAATCCGCTCCCCCGCTCACTGCCACCACAATTTTTTCCTTTGGCAAAATCAGATTATTTTTTTTGATAAATAACCTTGTCTTGCCAATAATAGATTTTTGAGAGTATTTGGTCATAAATAAAAATAGAATCTCTAATATCGAACTCAATCTTTCAACTTGTAATAAGTCGCCTTGCCCTTGCCAAAACGATCAATTAAGCCCAGATCAATCAATTTGTTAAAATCTTGATTTCTGGTTGGTTTCGCTCGGTCGGTAATTTTGGCATAATCACGATCTGAAATAAAACCGTTTTCCTTAATAAAACCTATGATTTCCTGATGATAAGGCTTCAGGGTTGTTTCCGGGGTCAGGCTTTCATTATCCAAAGTTTTGCTAGCCCTAAGCAGCTCATCGATGATACCGTCGGTAAAATATTCCAGCCAATCAGTGAAATCAATTTGATCTTTCAAATCATAGTAATTGCCGAAAAGTCCGACCTGCTCAAAATATTTTGAAACATTTTGATTATAATAGTTCTCAAAACTGAAAAGATTAAAGGTATTGAGGCCCATATTAGCCAGAAGAACCTTGGTAGCCAGCCGTGTCGTTCGACCGTTTCCATCGATAAACGGGTGGATGATAACGGATTGCCTGTGAAAAACACCGGCGATAATTAAGGGGTCGAGACGACCTTTGTTGGTAACGACAAATTTGATAAGATCATTCATTAAATTTTTGACATCCTGATAATCAGGCGGCAAATAGACTAGTTTTCTGGTTTTGGGGTTATTAACAAAAACCGGTTGCTTACGAATCTTACCGGAATATAGAGGGTTAATAAGCTCAGTAGTTACAATTTTTTGAATTTTTAGAATTAAGGCAAGATCAAACTTCAATGAACTATCTTTGATCCCTTTGTCTAATATTTCTAACGCTTGGTTATAATTTAGAACTTCTTTTTCGCTGTCTCGTAAATTTTCCGGTCTATTCTTAATAATCCTTTTCACTTCGGCCAGAGGGAGAGGATTGCCCTCGATACTGGTCGAAGAGTGAGCGGAAATCTCACGAGCATTTTTCTCGAGCTTGACTAAAATTAACTTAGGAAAAGAACGTTTATTCAAATCAGCTACAATAATCCCAATCCTTTTGATATTTTCCAAAAGCCTGGGCGTGACAGAGAATCTTGGCTCAAGCATCTTATCCTCCTAGTTTTATATATGCTTATTATAGTCGATTGGTAGACGATTGTCAAATAAAATAGTCAAAAAAATAGAATCTCTAATATCGAATTTAGAATTTGGAATTTGCATATTCCGTCCATCCTATATTCTATATTCCAGATTCTTTATTCCAATATTATGGTAGGACGCTTAACGTCCTTTTTACCACGCTAAGCGTTGTAAACGTGGTAGCAGGGGTGGGAGTTGAACCCACGACCTCGGGCTTATGAGTCCCACGCTCTAACCAACTGAGCTACCCTGCCATTTAAAAGTAGAATTTAGAAGTTAGAATTTGGAATCTCTAATAAGCAATGTCCCAAAAAATCTATATTCTAAATTCTATATTCCAGATTCTATTTATTTGGTAGCGGGGGTTGGATATTCACGTCGGCCGAGTACGGCCTCCCTAAAAACCCACGGTTTTTAGTATTTTCCTCCAACGGGAAACTCCCGTTTCCCGACCCCTTCCCTGTTTCAAATCCAACTCCGGCAACTCTACCAAGAACTGCCAAGCAATAAATTGCTTGCCACTTCTTGGTAGCGGGGGTTGGATTTGAACCAACGACCTCGTGGTTATGAGCCACGCGAGCTACCGGACTGCTCCACCCCGCAACATGACTCAAATGTTATCACAACCGCCGATTTTTGGCAAGCAAAAAGCCGGACCGCAAGGGGTCGCGATGCGACTCTCTGCTTTGTCCGGCTATGGATTTATTGGGTGATAGGCAAATTATTCAGATCAGGGCAGAAACCCTGTTCGAATATAGCCGATTTCTTTTCGAGCGCAATTCGTAACTTTGCGAGTTTAGGCAGATTCCATCAATAATTTGACCACTACTGAGGCATCTGTCATACTGTAAATATGACAGTCCTAACTCTCGATTGGAAATACAAAAGAATGAAGTCGCTTCTGAATGAAAAGCAGTGGCGTCAGTATTTGGCCTTCGAAGCAAAAGTATTTGGTAGGATCTTACCGATAGCCCTGGCTGCCAAAGTCTCTAGAAACACTGTCAAAAAAGGCATCTCCGAAGTAGAATCGGGAGACCTGTACAGCCCTGGAGCACGAATCAGAGCAAAGGGAGGGGGTGCCAAATCACTCTCCGAAACTGATTCGACATTGGTGTCGGATCTTGAGTCGCTGGCCGACCCCAAGGGCGACCCCGAGTCACTTCTACGCTGGACGACCAAGTCTCTGGCTCATTTGGTTGATGCCCTTTCGAACAACGGCCATACCATTAAAAAATCAGCCCTCTACAATTTGCTTTCCTCACTCGGTTTTTCTCTTAAATCAAACAAGAAGAATATCGAGGGAATATCCCATATCGATAGAGATGCCCAGTTTGTTCACATCAGCGAATCATGCAAAGCTTTTGAAACAGCAAAAAATCCGATCATCTCGGTTGACTGTAAGAAAAAAGAACTGATTGGCAACTTTAAAAACAATGGACTGGAATGGAGTCCCAAAGGGCAAAACACCACCGTTAATGTTTATGACTTTAAAAGTCTGTCGGACGGTAAAGCCGTACCGTACGGTGTTTATGACATCATCAAAAATGCCGGCTTCGTCAATGTCGGGGTCGACCATGACACGGCCGCCTTTGCGGTTGAGTCAATCAGACGATGGTGGAACGATGTCGGAGTGAAGCTTTATCCTGCTAAGACGGAGTTGCTGATTACCTCTGACGGCGGCGGTTCGAACGGAGTCAGAAACAGACTTTGGAAAAGAGAGTTGCAGAAGCTCGTTAACGAGACCAATATTTCAATTACGGTCAATCATCTTCCTCCTGCCACGAGCAAGTGGAACAAGATTGAACATAGATTGTTTTCTTTTATCTCTATCAATTGGAGAGCCAAACCATTAGCCTCTCTCGAGACAATTATCGAGCTTTTGAATCATACGACAACCAAGGAGGGTTTAACGGTCAAAGCCAGAGTTGACAAAAACATCTATCCGATCAAAATCAAAGTGACGGACAACGAAATGGAACAATTAAACATTCAGAGAGATTCTTTTCACCCGGAGTGGAACTACACCATTAGACCGCATACCGATTGATCAATTTATTGTTGGAAGAGCCCTTAGCCGATAGTACCACTCGTACAAGTACATCGGAGCCGACTTCCAATTGGTCACGTAACTCCAAAAACACCCGCTGATCGCCCAGTTCCACGGACAACCGCGGCTGCCAACCAGGCGATTGGCGATTGCTGTTTTTTGCTCTGGCGCCAGTTGCCCGAACTTTGTTCCCAGACGGTCGGCAAGCAGAAAAAGCTTGGTGAGATAATCGCTTGGGTAGCGGTACTCGTGTTCTACCAAAGCAGGCGGTTTTGCCAAATAGTCGGCAATCTCGTTGGCCATCAGAACGACTCTTTCGTCTGTGAGCCAGTCAATTCCTAAATTGCTCGCCATGAAATTGTTCACCGCTTCTTGCCGGATAAAAACTGTGGATTCGGATGTCGAATCTGCCAGAAGGTTCTTGAAGCGAACAGTCGGGGTCTGACGTATGGCCAGAAGTTTATCCTGCTCTATGCGCCAGCACGTCTTCTCCGGATCAGAGTGCCGCCAGATTGGAGAAATCTCGGAAAATTTGAGCATGCGATTTTTCGACAGTTGGTGGTTAGGACTGAGCTCCCAGAGAGCTTTTTCTCTCGGCGTGAAGGTCACATTATTTGGTTTTAAAATCATAGAAATGACCTGAACACGCTTTTCTGCTGATTCCTGAGCAGTGTAAATTGCCAAGACTTTGGCCAGAGGCGGGAGGCCATTTTTAGCAACCCACTGTTGTATGGCATTATGATCACGCCGTCCGGCATCGATCAGTCTGTGAACTAGCCACTCCATGGCAAAGCGACAATGGCAAGCTCCTTCGCAACCGGCCATTATGCTCGGCAAACCTGTCCCTCTTTTTTCCAGCGGGCATTCACTCATTGACATAATTACCTCTTTTTCGCACGGATGCTGCGTGCACAGTTGTTTGTTGCCTTCGTTTATCAAAAAAGTACCCGTTACCTTAGAAACACTTCCTGATAGAAGATGTCTTGGTATGCATGAATACAAATTGATGCCGAATGACAACAAACTTCTAGTTGCCTATTGAGATTTGACAACTAAAATACTCACCAAACTTACGCTTGATGCGACGTTATAGTACTATATTTGACTTACTATTACAAGGTTAGCGTGGGTAACTGCTCACTGTCATTCCCGACTTGATCGGGAATCCAGAATAAAAGTAGCTGGATCCCCGGGTCATGGCTATGCCTGCCCGAGGATGACAATATAAGTGAGTGAGCAATTACTAGTACACCACGACTTTAGTC
>Ga0209697_10004282_pt1 | contig 18744 bp, 13 predicted proteins | sample AliMusrvi5mmetaG_FD_184115 | JGI IMG/M metagenome (GOLD analysis project Ga0209697, IMG submission 184115) | Freshwater lake bacterial and archeal communities from Alinen Mustajarvi, Finland, to study Microbial Dark Matter (Phase II) - Alinen... | ecosystem: Environmental > Aquatic > Freshwater...
TAGATATGTAACTGATGACAACTATGACATTATTCTTGAGGGTCTATAAAACCACCTAATAGTCCGTCTGACATACATGCCCAGATTCTCCCCTGCTCCTCCGGATATGCTTAAACGCTGGCAGAAGCTGGTGCCCCAAGCACTTGGGATAATCTGCACCATTTAATCAGGGATTTGCAATCTCTACACTGCCCCTCGTTTGAGCGAAAGCGGAAACGGGTTGTTGGTTTTGCGTCTGCGATGCAGGTTTGTATTCAAATTTGAAAAGTGGATAAGAACAGGTTTAAATATAGAATCATGAGCAACATTAAATTTTTTGAAAGCAAGCAAATACGATCGGTTTGAAATGAAACTGGTATGACTGCACAAAGGCCATTCACAATCCAAGTCAATTTATTTAACAGGTTCATCTGGAAAATAGCAAAAGAAATCGTAACTTCGGGAAATAAGGTTATACTTGAGGGTTTCATTCATCGTGCCGGTAGAATTATTAATCAAATTAGTCAAATATTATTACGATTTTGTTACACAAATTTCATTGAACTTATTACTTTTGAAGTGCATGTTTTGGATAGTGTTGACTTTCATCATTAACACACTACATTATAGCATTTTATCTTTTGAGTAGTTCAATTTATAACATTAGTTATATATAAATTTGACCAGTGGGAATATTAAAAGACAAACTTTCAGGTTATGATGTGCCGCAAAAAATTATGCAGGCTGGCATCTATCCCTATTTTAGGGAAATAGAATCCGATCAGGATACGGTAGTGCAGATTGATGGCAAGAAGGTGTTGATGTTCGGATCGAACAGTTACCTGGGTCTCACCAATCACCCCAAAGTGAAGGAGGCCGCGAAAGCTGCCATCGATAAGTATGGCACCGGATGTGCCGGTTCAAGGTTCCTTAACGGGACACTGGACATTCACATCGAACTGGAGAACAAACTGGCGCGCCTTGTGAATAAAGAGGCGGCCTTATGTTACAGCACAGGATTCCAGGTCAACCTGGGGGTAGTATCCATCCTTGCGGGTCGTCATGATTATCTGTTGCTCGACGAACTCGATCACGCCTCAATCATTGAAGGGAGCAGGCTTTCATATTCAAAGGTGCTCAAGTTTGCCCATAACGATATGAAGGCTCTTGAAGCCAAGTTGAAATTATGCCCCAAAGACTGCATCAAACTGATTGTGGCTGACGGCGTCTTCTCGATGGAAGGCGATATCCTGAAACTACCCGAGGTAGTCAATCTGGCTAAGAAATACAATGCTTCGATCATGATTGATGATGCCCATTCCATCGGTATATTAGGTAAGAATGGATCGGGTACTGCTTCGCATTTCGGGCTGACCGATGATGTTGATCTCATCATGGGGACCTTTTCAAAATCAATGGCCTCCCTGGGTGGCTTTATTGCTTCAGACAAAGAAGTTATTAATTTCATAAAACATAACTCCAGATCATTGATTTTCAGTGCAAGCATGACCCCTTCTTCGACAGCGGCAGTTCTTGCCTCTATTGAAATTATGGAAAATGAACCTGAACGGATCAAGCATCTTTGGGATTTGACTGCTTATGCTATGAAAGGCTTTAAAGAAGCAGGCTTTAACACAGGGAAATCAGAAACACCCATCATTCCGCTTTTCATTCGTGATGACGTAAAAGCCTTACAAATGACCAAGATTTTACTTGCAGATGGGATTTTTATAAACCCTGTGGTGGCACCTGCGGTTCCTAAAGAAGACAGCCTGATCAGGTATTCACTCATGGCCACCCATACCAAAGAACAGGTAGATATTTCCATTGAAAAGATTACCAAGGCGGCAAAAAAGCTTGGAATCCTTGAATTACAACCTGTACTGGTATGAAAAAAGTAATATTAATCACAGGAACCTCCTCCGGTTTCGGGAAACAGATTGCAAGACTTCTGGCAGAAAAAGGTCATGTTGTCTATGGAACGGTCAGAAATGAACAGGTATCCGACAATCAGGTACATCAACTCAGGATGGATCTTACCGACAGCGTCTCCATTAAAAAGGCAGTTGCAACTGTGATGACCAGTGAAGGCCGGATAGATGTTCTGATTAATAATGCAGGAATGCACACAGGCGGACCTATTGAAACTTCGCTGATTGAAAACATCAAGCTCCAGTTAAACACCAATATTATCGGGACTATTGAACTTACCCGGGAAGTTTTACCCATTATGCGTAAACAGGGAAGTGGAACGATCATTAACTTTAGCTCTATTGGCGGGTTAATGGGTTTGCCCTTCCAAGCCTTTTATTCGGCCAGTAAATTTGCTATTGAAGGAATTTCGGAAGCATTACGGATGGAAGTCAAACAATTTAATATTAAGGTGGTACTGATTAATCCGGGCGATTTTCATACCAGCAACACGGCCAACCGAAGGAACTTCCTTGCCCCGACGGGTAATGATGATCCTTACCGGGAACAATACGAAAAATCATTGTCCGCTATTGAAAAAGATGAAGCCAACGGGTGGAAGCCCGAAGTTCTGGCCAGGAAAATAGTAAAGATCGTGGAATGTAAGAATCCACATCAGCGGTATATCATATCCTCCTTTGAACAGAAGCTTGCCGTGGGCCTGAAGTATATTTTACCCGGAAAGCTGTTTCGGATGATTCTTCAGGATCATTATAAAATAAAATAAAGTGATCGAAGGTTTGCTAAACAATAAGGTAAAAAATTTCGCTATCTGAATTTACTTCGAGTAGTCTAATAAAAGAATTGCCACCAGGACACTAAAATACTAAGTCTCACTAAGTCTTGACATCCAGTCAATGTACTTTGGTGAGACTTAGTATTTTGGTGTCCTGGTGGCATTAAAAACAGGTTTTGGACCGGACTCAGAAATATATTATTGATCATTGGAGATTTATAATCAGATAATCTTTACATTTATCAAAAATAAAGATTATTGATAGAATATTCCGTCAACTGTCTGCAAACCTGATTCAGTATGTTTGATTTTACAAAAGCAATACATCTTGATCTTTTAGCTTTTCTTAAAAACCCGGTTGACCAGCCAGACCCAATACAAACCTGGACTGAAAAGGCAAAGAAACTTTTTTCTCTGCTGATTCTCGATATTCCAATCATGATCCTGCTCATTGCAGTATTATCTGGTCTGAAAGCAGCTGGCTTTTTCAATGATGAGAGCAATAAATGGGGGTTAATAATAAATACAATGCCAATAAGGACTTTGATATTCGTATTGGTTATCCTGATTCCGTTTACTGAAGAATTGATTTTCAGACTGTATCTCCGCTATAAATACAATTACATTGCACGATTTTTCATAGTTCTGTCATTTATTGCAGGGGAGAAGAATCACGATAGATTTGAAGAATGTGCAACTAATTTTTGGAATAAAAGATACCTGTTCATTTTTTACTTTTCTGCCTTACTATTTGCGTATGTGCATCTGACCAATTATAATTATTCAATTCCGATTATTGTTTTGTCACCAATAATCGTAGCCCCACAATTTGTTTGTGGGCTTTTCATCGGTTATTTAAGGGTTCGCCACAATCTGTTAACAGGATATTTCATGCACGCCCTGCATAATGCAATTTTCGCCTGTATTCCCTTACTATTGATGGCCGGCTCCCCTAAAAAGGTTACTATTGTAACAGAAGACTACACCTTGAAAATTGAAGAATCATTCAGTCATTCCAAAGAAAGCAAAGAAGATTTCCATTTTGACGGAGTGGAAATTAAGAACACCAGCCTGAAGAAAGTTTTGATTGACCATATCGGTAAAAAGGAATTGCTTTTAAATACGAATAATGATTCCCTATTGAATCGGATGATTAATCTAACTTTTAGAAGTAAGTTAAAAAACAACCCGCACGACAGACGATACTCACTCAACGGAAATGAACGGGAAGAGGTTCTCAGCCAGTTAGCCCTGTTTTGTAATTTCAAAGAAAAGAAGGAGCATAAGCTACATGAGGTATGGGAATTGCATGTGGTTGATTCGGTTTTGCTGGCCAGAAACAGAGCTGATTCAATAGTTCCGTATAAAGTCAATGTAACTCCTGAAAACGTCTCGACAACAAATTCAAGTACATGGATTCTTGTGAAGGGATTAAGCCAGGCCAGTAAAAGAATCATGACAGATCAAACATTTACAAAAAGAAGATATAACTTTTATCTCCAGGTTCAAGATTTTGATACCCTTCAGAATCAGCTAAAGACCAAATATGGTCTTGGATTAAAAAAGGTTGAGAATAATCTGGAATTTTCAACCATCGAGTTCTTTAAAAAGAAATAAATCCATCAACTCCAAACAATCAATACTACAAAACATGAAAACATGCCCGAAATGCCAGTCTGAAGTGGAAGATGATTTTGATTTATGCTGGAATTGCAACTATAGTTTTATTGAAAAGCAAATTATTGATATCAAGGAGTTCACTCCGGGAAGCAGAGAGATTGATTGTTTAAGGTGTGTAATCCCGATGCGGTTTTCTGGAAACTTCAGATTCCATGAAGGATTTCTGACCGGTGTCTTTACCAACAAAGAATCGTTCGACCTGTATATCTGCCCCAAGTGTGGTAAAGTGGAATTCTTTGTGCCTCAGGAAGAATAGAAATATAAGATCTTCTAAAACTTGATTTCAGAAGATAATAGCATGATTTCAGTCTTTCAAAAATTGTTATTCAAATACCAAAATTCATTATCTTTGAAATAAAAAAAATGAATACCGTAGATCGAAAACTTAGATTTGTTCAGGAATTTCTTAGGGTTGCTGATGAGGAAATCATCACCAAATTGGAGCAATTGCTTCGTTTGGAAAGAAAGAAAAAGGCATCTGAGGAATTGGCACCAATGAGTATGGATGAATTGAACAAGAGGATTGACCAGTCGGAAGATGATTTTAAAAATGGAAAGTTTATTGAAGCTAACGATCTTTTGAAAAGTGTGGAAACATGGAAATAAAAATAATCTGGTCAGATATCTCAATAGCCCAACTTGAAGATATTTTCGATTTCCATAAAACAATTGCCAGCCACTCGATTGCCCAAAAACTGGTTAAATCAATAATTAAAAAGAGCTTAATCCTGAAGTCAACTCCCTTGCTTGGAGTTAAAGAACCTTTGTTGTCTAACAGAGCTTTTGAATATAGATTCCTCATTGAAAAGAATTACAAGATCATTTATCGGTTTAATGATCATTTGGTAAGAATCTCAACAGTCTTCGATTGCCGTCAAAATCCTTCCAAACTTAAAATGACAGAAGATTAAACTTAAATTTGTCATTCAAATATTTATCCAGGAAACTCTTTCAATCTCATTTCAAACATTCACTGGCTTCCATAAACTATAATGATGATCGTTTCGTTAGTAATGAGGTTAAAACATCCAACACCTGAAATACCTTACTTAAGTATAGATAAACCCTGGTTTTTATTGTATCTGAAAATAATAATATCTATCTTTTCTGTCTGGGAAATCCCTAATACGATTGATTAATTATGTCGATTATACAAAACTATTATTTCAAGTTTGCTATAGCATTCTTCAGCGTTCTCTATGTAACCAATCCGGTATGCCAGGGCCAGTATTATGTGGCTGGTGTAGATCCGGCATCTGTTAAATGGAGGCAGATCAACACGCCAAATTTCAAGGTCATCTATCCGCTCACCTTTGAAAGGCATGCCCAATATATTGCAAACAGTCTTGAATACAATTACTTTCCTGATAGCCGGACCATTAGTTCATTTGTTCCCCGAATGCCGCTCATTCTGCATGATCAGACCACCATTCCCAGTTCGGTAACACCCTATGCACCCCGTCGATTTGACTTCTTTACAACTCCTTCCCAGGATATTTATCCTCAGGATTGGATCGACCAGCTAATCATTCATGAATTCAGGCATGCTTCCCAGTTTTCGGCAGTTAATCACGGCTTCACAAAAGCTTTGTCCTATGTGCTGGGTGAACAGGGTACTTTTGCTCCCATCGCTCTTTTTGTTCCGATCTGGTTCCTTGAAGGTGACGCAGTATCTATGGAAACTGCATTGCATTACACCGGAAGGGGAAGGACACCCTCCTTCGAGATGCGCATTCGGGCTCAGTTTGTTCAGAAAGGCATCTATTCCTATGAAAAAGCAACTGGTGGGTCATACCGGGATCTGGTACCCGATGTTTATGAACTCGGATATCACCTGGTGGGCCTGTCCAAAGAAATCTATGGAGCAGATCTTTGGGGCAAGGTTCTGAGTAACGTTGGCAGGCATCCTTATACACTTGTCCCCTTTTCTTCAGAACTGAAAAGACAGACCGGTTTAAATAAATACGGATTGTATCAATCACTGACCTCTCAGCTAAGGGATAACTGGCTGAACCAGGATCATCAGATTCAGGAAAATGATTACCAGGTCCTGACAAAACCCACCGGGAGGGAATATACTAATTACAATTTGCCGGTTATTTTCAGGGATAGCCTGATCGTGGCAGTAAAATCATCACTGGATGATCTGACCAAGGTGGTACTTTTAAACAGGAAAGGTCATGAAGAAACTCTTTTTACAGCCGGTGTCAATTACATGTCAGAATCAATGTCTGTCAGTGATAGTATTCTATACTGGTCCGAAATGACAGACGATCCAAGATGGTCATTCCGCGATTACCGGGTGATAAAAGCCTACCATTTTAAGACAGGAAAAATCAAGCAACTTACGCATGAGACCCGATATTATGCTCCTTCGGTAACCCGTGACGGGAAATTCATTGTTGCAGTTGACATTACTCTTGATAATTCGTATTTCCTTGTAATTCTGAATTCGAAGGATGGAAGCCTGATTAAAAGAATAAACACACCTGACAACCTGCTTTTTATACATCCCCGATGGGCTGATGACGGGAAGTCGATTGTTTCGATTGTTGTCGGGAAAAAAGGGAACAGCTTAGTCTTGATTAATCCTGAAACCAGCAAGCTTGAGTTGTTGCTGCCATACTCATTTCTTGAAATTAAAAGACCATCATTCTATGGTCATAACATCATTTATAATGCTTCATACAATGGAATTGACAATATCTATTCCCTTGACAGGCTGACTCATCAGGTTTCCCGGGTCACTTCGGCCCGGTTTGGTGCATCGGATGCGAGTTTAACCAGGGACCAGACAGCAATAATATATTCAAACTATACTGCTGACGGTTATCAACTTGTCAAAGTACCGCTTGTGCCTGAGAAATGGGAAAAGATAACTGTTCCTGACAAAAGTGCATTCCCCCTGGCTGAAAAGCTTATGCAACAGGAAAACTTCATTTTTAATACAGATTCGGTGCCTAAAGTTGAATATAAATCAAAGCCTTACCGGAAAGCAGGAAACCTTTTTAATTTCCACAGCTGGATGCCTGTTGGGATTGACTTCCAGAATATTACAGCATCGCCTGGAGTGACACTTCTTTCACAGAATCTGTTGAGTACAAACATTACAACCTTAGGTTATATGTGGGACAGAAACCAGCAAACCGGCAAATATGTCTTTTCCATGCGTAATGAAAGCTTTTATCCGGCGATTGACATTAATATGGATTATGGAGATCGACGGGATATCGTGGTGAATAACCGGAATGATACCATACCGATAAAGTGGAAGGAGTTGAATGTTTCGACAGGACTGCGACTGCCACTCAGTTGGACCCACAACATCTGGTTACGGTCCATTCAACCCTCGGTAATCCTGAACTATAAGTATTTAAGGATGGATGAAGCTGTGCCCATAAGTTTTACACATAATCATCTTTTTGTACCCGAATACGCACTTCAGGCATCAAACTTAATGAATACTTCCAATCGGGATATCTATCCGCGCTTTGGCCAGCAGATCCAATTTAATTTTAATAATACTCCTTTTGCAAGTAGTAATAATTCGATTTTTGCCATGCAGACGATCCTGGATTTTCCGGGTATTGCCAGGCATCATGGTCTCCGGATCTATGGAGCATACCAGAAAAAGACAGAACCCGATTATTCATTTTCTGACTTTATCATTCTTCCCCGGGGCTATGAGCAGATTTTCAGGAATCAACTTGCAAGCTTTTCTGCTCTTTATTCAATGCCTTTGTTTTCACCTGACTGGCAGCTCGGTCACTTCTTGTATATCAAAAGAGTCAAGACTGCTGTTTTCTATGATTATGCCCAAAGTAAAGATCTGATGGTCCCTGAAGTATTTTCATCCACAGGGGTAGACCTAAGTATGGATTTCCGCTTGTTTAATTTTGTTTCCCCTTTTGATGCCGGAATAAGATCAATCTATCTCCCTGAGACCGGACAGATGAAATTTCAGGTTCTCTTTAGCCTTAATTTGAATTCGATCTATTGATTTACTCATTTTTAACAAATCTAACATCTTCAAAATCAAGATGAAATTCTGAAAAGGAGAATTGTCAGGTATCCTATCGCATCATACATTATTTTTTTTAAAGAACTTTATTAGATTTGCCATCCTTTTATAAGGAACAAACATCTTAATGGATTGATGAAAAGGGATCTGCTTAAAATTGTTGCCTGTTTTATTCTGATGATTTATCTTTCGGAAAATTTCGTCACAGCACAAAACGGAAAAACTGTCATTCAGGACAGCACTTCTATTCAGCAAAAGGATATTGTTGATGTTTTACAGGATAACTTCAAGATTCATCTGCGTGCCGACAGCACCATACAGAAAGGTAACGGACCCTATTTTTCACTCATGCCCGTAGTGGGTTATTCACTACAGTCGGGACTTACTGGCGCATTAGTATCAAATACCTCATTTTATACCGATAGTAATAAAAGCAGATTTTCGGATGTTCTTTTAAATGCATATTATTCTCAATATCATCAATATTGGGTCATAGCCAACAGCAATATCTTTTTTGACAAAATCAAACTTCACCTGTTGGGCGATACCCGATATTATAATTTCCCAACTCAAACCTATGGATTAGGGAATAGCACTACCTTAGCCGACGTTCTTTCCATTGACTATTCATATTTGCGCGTTTATCAGATTGTCTTACACGAAATCAAAAAAAACGTCTTTGCCGGAATAGGCTATAACCTCGATTATCACTGGAATATTGAAAACAATTCTCTTCCCGGCAAGGCGTTGGATGAATTTAATAAACTTGAGAAAGGTACACAATCCACATCTTCAGGAGTTACACTTAATATGGTGTTTGATGATCGTAAAAATCCTGTAAATCCGGAACAAGGCAGCTTTGTAAATCTACAATACCGTTCAAACCTTACACTACTTGGAAGTGACAAAAACTGGCAATCGTTAATCGTTGAAGCCAGGCATTATCTGAATTTTCCAGCCTCATCGCATAATGTGCTGGCTCTATGGACCTATAACAATTTTACACTGAAAGGGACTCCTCCCTACCTCGATTTACCAAGTATCGGCTGGGATGATTATTCAAATACCGGGCGTGGATATGTTCCCGGAAGATATACCGGTCGAAATTTGGTTTATATGGAGTCAGAGTACCGTTTTGGAATCACACGAAATGGTCTTTTAGGAGGTGTTGTATTTGGCAACGCCGAATCCATATTGCGAAACATTTCAAGTAATGTACATACAGTAATTCCAGGGGGTGGATTTGGGCTTCGGATAAAAGTAAACAAATACTCCAACACGAATGTGGCTATTGATTATGGCTTTGGCGTGGGCGGTTCTCACGGATTCTTCTTCAATCTGGGAGAAGTGTTCTAATGCATATAAGTGGAACATATTTATTCCACTCATTCTCTAATCTTATTTCAGTATGTCAAAGAACGTCCATTACTCCTGAAACCACACCTATAGCGAGTTTGGTTTTAGGATGAAATGTAACGATCAAATCCTTGCATCACGAGATAAAAGTGATCATTAATAAATCCTTTCGCATTGTCTCATCGTGCATAATCCTTCAAATGTAAAAACGGAAGCACTGCAATCCCAGACATTGGTGAATTTTGCGTTCATAGGATATGTTTTGCGCAGTGGCGTTTACTGAACAGGCGATTTTGAGACACCCACTCGGGACAAGACAGTTACCGACAACTACGACAACTATGACAACTCTGCCACTTACTCCATTTACTCCATTTCCCCCATTTCCGCTTTACGCTATTCATTTTTTTCTGTACGTTCTGCCGTTCTGCATGTTCTGCACATTTGCATTTTCTCCCCTTCCGCTGCAAAGGAAGTGCATCGTTTACATCCTAAATCTGAATACAAAAAACCAGATATCCTATAATTTCATCCTTTACGCCAAAAAGCCATAAAGCCAAAAAGCCAGTTTGTCCTTTTGGCTTTTTGGCGTAAACGATTCAGATGTTATGAATATGACAGCCCTTGCTTACAGGCAATCCACATCATTTATATTCGGATCCATGTTCCGGTTTTTTCATCAGCGGGGATAACCCGAATATGAAAGTAAAAAATGCTTTAATTTGTAGCCTCGGAAATAATTTAGCCTAACAAAGCAAAAATGAACTGCATCAAATCATATATTATTTTTTTCGCACTTCTGTTTACAAATGAATTAATTCAGGCACAACTTCGGATGGTTGTCTCAACTGATTTTCCGCCAACAGATGTCTGCATGAGTGGTTGCGCAGCGGATCATACCAGTGACCCGGATGATGTGCAGTCGATGGTTCGCTTCCTTCTGTACACCAATGAGTTCGACGTCGAGGGGCTGATCGCTTCATCGGGTACTTTTGCAAACCTTGCGAAGAAACAAAATATTCTGGATATGCTCGATCTCTACGCACAGGTGTATAATAACCTCAAGTCACATGATTCCCAATACCCGAACCCTGATTACTTGCGCTCAGTCACATTTCAGGGCCGTTCGGGCACCTGGGGAGGGACCGTCAGTAATAATATCGGCGTCGGAAAAGACAGTGAGGCTTCGAACGCGATCATCAGCATCATCGACAAGCCCGATACCAGGCCGGTCTGGTTTTGTTTCTGGGGCGATTGCAGCAATCTGGCGCAAGCGATTTGGAAAGTTCAAAACACACGAAGTGCTGCCGAACTTCAGACCTTCCTGAGCAAGATTCGTATTTATCAGATTGCACATCAGGATGACACAATTGATTGGTTACTTAATAATTTCCCGAACCTGTTCATCATCTATTCGAAGACGACTTACATGGGTATTTTTGGCGGCACAAGCGATCCTCTGGGGAATCTTACGTGGCTCAACACGAACATTCGTCAAAACCACGGACCCTTAGGTGCCCCATATACCCACCGGCAGCAATGAGTGTAGATGGACTGAAAGAAGGTGATACGCCTTCATTCCTTTACCTGGTGAGCGCGGCACACGGAATGAACAACCCGGAAGATCCCACTCAGCAAAGTTGGGGTGGTCAATATGTCCGCTCAGGTACTACGAATCATTGGGTTGATGGCACGGGAGGTTTGACTATCTCCAAATGGAAATCACAATACCAGGCTGAATTCGCTCAACGCGCAGACTGGATGTTGCCTGTTTCCACAGGACAATCACCATCATTCAAAACTTTTATGAATCCGGTCATTCCAGGTGATCATGCCGATTGCTCCTTAACACGGATTGGAAATGATTTTTACTCTTCAGGTTCTTCCTATTACCCAACACCTGTTATTTACCATTCAACAGACCTGATACATTGGGAAGCAATTGCCCAACCCGTAAGCGCAGCATGGACGGGATATGATGATAAACCCGGTGGAGGTTGTGTGGAGGGCTCATTGGTTTATTACAATAATAAATACTGGGATTTCTTCTCAAGTGCTTTTTCTATGTACTTTGTTACTGCAGATAAGCCTGAAGGACCCTGGTCACTTCCAACACAAATGAAATGCCCTTCGAGTGTGCCGGGTTTAGGCTGGGATAACTCCATATTCATTGACAGCGATGGTAAATGGTATTTACTCGTGAAAAATGGTCAGGTTAATAACTGGATTGTGCAGCTCGGAAATGATGGACAACCTTCAGGTGCTGTTTATAACCTTACCTGGCTTAATCCCGCTCCAGATTATCCTTACAGTTGGGCTGAAGGACCGGTAATGTGGAAATCGAACGGCTATTATTACTATTCATTTGCAATTAATGTATCCGGAGGACAAAAGGTAATGAGAAGTAAAACGCTTACTGACTCAAAATCTGCCTGGGAAATGCTGGGCGATTTGTTTAATCAAAATGATCCGAATAAAGCGGGTTCACTTTTTATTGATCCAAACCACAGTTCATCGATACTGACAATCGGTGACAGCACTTCTTGGGTAGCACATCCGGTTTATGCGAAAGGCGAGTGGAAAGGACAAGGGAGACAAGGACTTTTAAATCAGGTTCATTACGATTCAAACCTAAAACCTCTTGCTGATTACCCGGACAACCAGGCCTTCACTGCCCCAAAACTACCAAATAGTGGTATCCCATGGATGGTGCCTCATTCCGACTTTTTTATATCTAATAAATTAAATCCCGAGTGGTCTTTTTTAGGTTATACACCAAATAATACCTATTCACTGACTGATCGTCCCGGATGGTTGCGTTTATCACCGAAAAGTAGTTCGAAGGCCAATACGGTTATTAAAAATGACGGAGAACACAATTACACCTTAATAACCCGACTCGAATTCGATGCAAAGACAAAAAATGATGAAGCAGGACTTCGGATTATTAGAGGTGATGAAACAAAGTTTGTCAAACTGGCCAGTTCGCTAAATGCAGATGGAAAGAGAATCATCTTTTTCAGTTTTGATAATACACGGTTTGAGCTTGAGAACACTGCCAGCGATACACTCTGGCTCAAAATGATAAGGGTTGGTCATAATATAGGCGGATATTTCAGCCGTAATGCCAACGATTGGGTAAAAGTGGGACAGGATATCGACATTTCTTCGATCGATTCCTATACCGATCCAAACTTCCAGATCTGGGAAGGGACCAGACAAGGCTTATATGTTCAGGGAAGTACTGCCGCCTGGTTCGATATTTATGTTTATCGGGATGCATATTCACCCATCCTGGCAGAGTGCCCTGCAAATCAGTATGGTACCACAAGAACATTAACCACTTCAGGTTTATATGTACTCGATAACATTCATAACAACGACTGGGCCTTATATGCTGGTGTTGAGTTTGGAAATAATGAATATGAAAAATCAGCTGACTCCATACAAATTACTGCATCGGCCAACACCTACGGCGGTGTCATTGAAGTATGGCTTGATTCAATTGATACAGGCAATAAGATAGGAAGTTGCTATATTAACAGTACCGGAAGTTTGACAACCTATAAAACCTTTTCAGCAAAAGTAAAACAAACATCAGGCACACACGATGTTTATCTTCGATTTACAGGATCTGGTACCAGCACTCTTTTTAGGTTGGAGTGGTTGAAATTTATTACTAAACGAACAGATTTAACTGCGAATATGCAGGGTTTAAAGCAAAGCAACACCATTAAAATTTATCCAAATCCGACCAAAAGTAAATTGAACGTACAATCTGATAATGAATTTAATGCATTGAAAATATTCGATATAGGAGGCAAATTGATCCTGGCGAAAAGTTATAATGAAAAAGTAAAAGCTACCTGCTTGCACTTGAATTTCACCAAAGGCATCTATCTGTTAAAGCTTTTTGATGCTGGGATTCTAAATTTATAGTTGAATAAATAGTTATGCATCAACCAAACTCAACTTACCATGATTAAAAAATTGTATTTAATTGGATTGCTCGGGACATTAATTGTCGGATTATTGAATCAGGTTTCAGCCAATCCGTTAAAAGGCGTTCCTACAGACAAGCAGCATCGATTAATTGTATTATCTGATATTGAAGCAGAAGTAGACGATACAGAATCTTTTGTGCGTTTAATGTTATATTCGAATGTGATAGATATAAAAGGATTAATTGCCACCACTTCTGTCTGGAAAAGAACCAGTGTTGCTCCTGAAGCTATTAAAAAAATAATTCTAGCTTATGGCAAAGTACAGCCAAACCTACTGAAGCATGAAGCAGGGTTCCCTGATGCAGAATCCCTAATGGCACTGGTAAAGCAAGGCCTGCCATCCTATGGTATGCTTGGAGTGGGCGAAGGGAAGGATTCAGAAGGGTCTGACTGGATCATCAAAGTACTGGAAGAAAAAGATGAGCGTCCGCTGTGGATATCCGTTTGGGGAGGTGTGAATACGCTTGCCCAAGCATTGTATAAAATTGAGAAAACGAAAACAAAGGCAGAAGCGAAAGAATTAATTGCAAAACTCAGGGTTTATACCATCTCCGATCAGGACGATTGCGGCATCTGGATCAGGAATAACTTTCCTAATTTGTTTTATATTGTTAGTCCGGGCGATGATTACGGTAGTGCAACATGGTCGGCCATTAACAGCGTAATAAAAGGCATAAACAATGACAGAATAAAGAATAGCTGGATTGCTGAAAACATTCAACAGGGGCATGGTCCACTTGGCGTTGAGTACCCCGATGTTGCCTGGGGAATGGAGGGCGATACGCCATCGTGGCTGTCGTTAATCCCAAATGGACTAAATAATCCTGAGCATCCCAACTGGGGCGGCTGGGGTGGTCGTTACGAACAGTATAAGCCTGATTTTGCCAGGCTTAAAAAAGGAACCTCAGGTGCTCCATTTGAACCCGAAACAAGGGAAATCTGGACAAACGCCATTGATACTTATACTCCTTTAAAATTGAATGAATTTGGACGTGCAGAGGTATTTGATACAGTTTCATTTACAGATTACAAAGTCACCTTATGGCGTTGGCGCGACGACTTTCAAAACGACTTTGCAGCCCGGATGGATTGGTGTACAAAGACCTTCCAACAGGCCAATCATCCGCCAATTCCTGTATTAAGTCAGCCTGAAGAACTGACTGTAAAATCGGGCGAAGGTTTTGGTTTGGATGCTATAGGTTCTTTTGATCCTGACGGTGATAATCTGAGTTACCTGTGGTTTAGTTATACAGAGGCCGGAACCTATAAAAAGCCGATTATAACTTCAGCAGAGAATGCACATGGTGTTTATTTGGTTGCTCCAACGGTTGAGAAAAAAGAAACAGCACACATTATTCTGAAAGTTACCGACAAGGGAACACCATCATTATCAAGATATAAACGAATAATTATTACGATAATACCAAAATAAAATACATAGCAGCTAATTTTCAGTGACTGAATTGTAAACCAGCCAGATGTCCATTCAAGCCACAATAAAGTATATACGGATTGATACTCGAATTACATGGGAGGAGTGGATGATATGCCAGCAGGTGAAATTTGTCAACCCATGCAGACAGTCAATCCACATTAGCCTCTGAGATCTTTTTGCCTATCCAGAGGAGAAATACAATCCAGTTTAGGGGTGAATTTTGCGCTCATATGGTATCCTTTGCGCAGTGGCGTTTACTGAACAGGCGATTTTGAGTCACCCACTCGGGACAAGACAGTTACCGACAACTACGACAACTATGACAACTCTGCCACTTACTCCATTTCCCCCATTTCACATCGTCCGGAGTAATAAATATCCTTCCTTTTGATTCTTTCTTTCATTTCTGAAACCATTGAGCAGGGTCAACGTATTAAACGATCTATACCAGGTTGCCTGTTTAAGTATATACTATGTATAAAATAAGATTACAATGAGTGTACCTTATTTATTACTGAACACATAAGGTACACATAAGGTATACTCAAGGTATACACAAGGTATACACAAGGTGGCAGGTGAGGGTTACCCGATTAAAAGGAAATACCCGTATTTCTATCCATTGGTCGTTGATCGATCAATCTGAACAAGTTGTGCTATTGTTACCCTGGCTTGCAAAGAAGGTGACAATATAATCACAATGAGATTTTCCAAATCAGGAAGTAAATTGTCGCCATATCAGGAAGTAAAATTCTGCCAAATAAGGAAGTCGAAATTGAAATACAAGGAACTTCTTCTATATTTGCATAGAAATAGAACCACATAGATTATGAGTGAAATGACTTATTTATTACGCTTGAGCGATCAGGAATTACAAATAGCGTTACAATCTTCGGGGGCAGTTTTGATTGAGGGAGCCAAATGGTGTGGAAAAACACGTACTGCCTCTAATGCAGCAAAGAGCATCTTGTATATGCAAGATCCGGATAATTCAGCATCTTACCAGGCAATGGCCGATACAAAGCCTTCATTATTACTCAAAGGTGAAACACCAAGATTAATTGATGAGTGGCAAATGGCTCCGGTTTTGTGGGATGCGGTCAGATTTGAAGTAGATAAAAGAGGAGATACCGGTCAGTTTATTTTGACAGGCTCAGCAGTACCTGCCGATAATGTTACTGCACATACAGGTACGGGTCGTTTCTCCCGCATGCTGATGCGTCCTATGAGTCTCTTTGAATCGAAAGAATCGAATGGTACAGTATCTTTAGGTGATCTATTTGATGGAAATCAAACGATTGAGGCTATGTCGGATTTAACCATAGAAAAAATAGCTTTTGCTTTATGCAGAGGTGGATGGCCTGCTAGCGTCAAGAAAAATGAAACATCAGCTTTACGCATGTCAAGAGATTATATTGAGTCTGTGATTAATCATGATGTGTCACGAGTTGATGAAGTGGAAAAAAATCCCGAAAGAGTTCGGTTATTGTTGCGATCTCTGGCGAGAAATATAGCTACCTTGGCCTCAATACAGACCATTAAAAATGATATAGAAGCAACAGACATTTCAATTTCAGATAAAACAATCAGTTCATACCTAAATGCATTGCGAAGAATTTTTGTGGTGGAAGATTTGCCTGCCTGGTTGCCATCAATGCGTTCCAAAACGGCAATTCGTATTTCATCAAAAAGACATTTTGTTGATCCTTCTATTGCTACAGCAGTGTTGCGAACGAACCCTAATGGTCTGTTGAATGACTTTAAGACTTTTGGGTTCCTGTTTGAATCTTTATGCACAAGAGATATTCGTGTTTATGCGCAAGTAATAGATGGTGATGTGTTTCATTACCGCGATAAAAGTGGATTAGAATCAGATTTGATTGTTCGGCTTAGAGATGGCCGTTGGGCAGCAATAGAAGTAAAATTAGGGAATAAGCAGATTGAGGAAGCTGCTCAAAATTTATTAGCGCTAAAAGCAAAGATTGATGAAGATAAAATGGGACAAGTTTCTTTCTTAATGGTAATAACCGGAGGTCAATATGCTTATCGTCGTAATGATGGTGTTTTGGTAGTTCCTATCGGATGCCTGAAGAATTAGAATGTAGGGATTAAAAACAAAGAGAATTAAGTTGATTATTAATATTTGTATAGATTTGTTTAAAACATAACCAAGCTAAAATGATCAGAAATATATTAATGCTATTTCTTGCTTCTATCTGCACCCTTAATCTAAATGCTCAAGCTCTGAAGCACTTTACCCCAGGAGAGATCTGGAAAGACAACAACGGCAGACACATCAATGCTCATGGAGGTGGAATCCTATTTCACCAGGGTGTTTATTACTTATACGGCGAGTACAAGGTCGGAGGCAAAATCGGTAATACTGCACAGGTAGGTGTCAGTTGTTACTCATCACTCGATCTGTATAACTGGAAAGACGAAGGAATCGTACTGAAAGTGAATGAATCCGATCCGCAAAGCGATATTGCCAAAGGCTGCATTCTTGAACGCCCAAAGGTAATTTACAACGCAAAGACCAAAAAATATGTAATGTGGTTTCACCTTGAACTGAAAGATAAGGGTTATGATGCAGCCCGAAGCGGAGTTGCTGTAAGTGATAATCCAGCGGGTCCTTTTACTTACCTGAAAAGCTTTCGCCCCAATTCAGGGTATTGGCCCGTCAATGTTCAGCCCTTTCATAAAAAACCAGTAGCCTCAACGGTGAAAGCTTCGTATTGCGGCGGTAAGGGTTGCCTGCCTGCTCCACCTGATTCATTAAATCTGCTGGGCCGTGATTTTAAGGGCGGGCAAATGGCCCGTGACATGAACCTGTTTGTTGATGACGATGGTTCGGCTTACCATATCTATTCTTCCGAAGAAAACAGCACCTTACAGATTTCAAAACTCAGCGACGATTATCTGTCCTACTCCGGTAAGTATTTTAGGTTGTTTTCGGGAAGATACATGGAAGGCGTATCATTGTTTAAACGAGAAGGAAAATATTATATCATCGCGTCTGACTGCACAGGATGGGATCCCAATGCAGCACGTTCTGCAGTTGCCGATCAGATTTTCGGTAACTGGACCGAACTTGGGAATCCTGCAGTGGGCAAAGACTCCGAACTGACATTTCATTCACAATGCACGTATGTTTTGCAGGTTCAGGGCAAAAAAGATTGTTATATTTACATGGGCGATCGATGGACACCTGAAAACCACATTGATGGCCGGTATATTTGGCTGCCGATAGAATTCAAAGGTGATAAGCCGGTCATTGCATGGAAAGATTCTTGGACATTGTAAGTAGAAAGAAGGAAAAAGGACGAGGGGACGAAGGAACGAGGGAACGAGGGAACGAGGGAACGAAGGGACGAAGGAACGAGGGAACGAAGGAACGAGGGAACGAAGGAACGAAGGAACGAAGGGACGACAATGAGAGAAGGGGAAAAGTTATTAGGAAAAAGGGAATAATAAGAGAATGATATTAGATTCAATGATGTATGATTCTAATAAAACCTTACATTGAATCAGGGAACCTTAGTAACTTAACTCATCCCAATAC
>Ga0209697_10004285_pt1 | contig 18734 bp, 15 predicted proteins | sample AliMusrvi5mmetaG_FD_184115 | JGI IMG/M metagenome (GOLD analysis project Ga0209697, IMG submission 184115) | Freshwater lake bacterial and archeal communities from Alinen Mustajarvi, Finland, to study Microbial Dark Matter (Phase II) - Alinen... | ecosystem: Environmental > Aquatic > Freshwater...
GGGGTGATTGGCCCTGACCGCGCCGCTTAAGTTATGTGGAGAGTCACTCGATTCCGGAAACCCCGTGCTTTCGCCCTCCGACGAGCCGGCAGCAGGATACTGAGGCTCACCACATAATGGAACAAAACGGGTGCCAGCTCGTATATATATCAGGGGGCCACGCCATGAAACACCTCGCCGCAGACGAAGCCGATGAACTCCTTCACGACATCCGCGCGCTCATTGAAACGACGCGCGGCCGGGTGGCGCAGGCCGTCAATACTGGATTGGTCATGATGTACTGGACCATCGGCCGACGTATCCGCGAGGATATCCTTAAGTCACGCCGGGCAGGGTACGGAAACCAGATTGTCGCCACACTGTCGCGACAATTGACCCTTGAATATGGGCGAGGCTTTACGAGGACAGGCCTGGTCCGGATGATCCAATTCTCAGAGAGGTTCCCTGATAGCCGAATTAGTGCGACACTGTCGCACCAATTGTCCTGGAGCCACTTCGTCGAGATCATTCCTCTGAAAGACCCTCTCCAGCGCGACTTCTATGCCGAGATGTGCCGCATCGAACGCTGGAGCGTCCGAACCTTGAAGGCAAAGATCGGCGGCATGCTCTTCGAGCGCACCGCCTTGTCCAAGAAACCCGCCAAACTGGCGGCGATCGAGCTGCGAAAATTGCGCCAAGAAGACACGCTGACCCCGGACCTCGTCTTCCGGGACCCCTACTTTCTGGACTTCCTAGGTCTCAAGGGCGCTTACCAAGAAAAAGATGTGGAGGCCGCCATCCTGCGCGAGATGGAGGCCTTCATCCTCGAGTTGGGTGTCGGCTTCGCCTTCGTCGCCCGGCAGAAACGCATCCAGGTCGGAGCCAACGACTACTACCTCGACCTTCTCTTCTACCATCGCCGACTCAAGCGGTTGGTCGCCATCGAGCTCAAGCTCGACAAGTTCAAACCGGAGTTCAAAGGCCAGATGGAGCTCTACCTGCGCTGGCTGGAAAAGCACGAGCAGGGGGAAGGCGAAGCGCCGCCCATCGGCCTGATCCTGTGCGCCGGGCAGAGCCGCGAGGAAGTGGAACTGCTGCAACTCGACAAGAGCGGCATCCGCGTGGCGGAGTACATGACCGAGCTTCCGGCCCGCGGCGTGCTGGAAGGCAAGCTGCATGAAGCGATTCGCTTGGCCCGAGAGCGACTGACTCAATGAGAGACCGCTCAGGGCTGGAGGCGCCCGCAAAGGGAACGGCTCCGGCCTCCGCTACGCTCCGGCCGGTTGCGCCCGGAAAACGGCAGCCGGGCGCTCGTTGACAGTCACTTGTGCCAGACGGTGCGGCGGCTGATGTCCTCCAGGACTCGCTTGGTCGCGCGGAACAAAACGGGTGCCAGCTCGTATATTATAGTGCGGGGGTGAAGACATGACCACGGAACCGAATAGAGCGGACACCGGCGCCTCGGTCGGATATGGGGATTTGGTATCAGGCATCGCCGGCCTGTTGGAAGCCGCCCGCCGGGCAGCGACGCGCTCAGTCAACAGCATGCTGGCCGCCTCCTACTGGGAAATTGGCCGTCGGATAGTCGAGTTCGAGCAGCGGGGAGAGGCTCGGGCCATCTACGGGAAAGAACTATTGGTCCGCCTGGGATATGATTTATCTAAGAGTTATGGACGAGGATTCGCGTGGCGGAATCTTTACCAGATGCGGACGTTTTATCTCGGCTGGGAGATTTTGCAGACACCGTCTGCAAAATTTGAATTTAGAGTTAAGATTTCAGCTGAATCTTTGATTCGGCAGACGCCGTCTGGCCAATCTGGACTCATGCCGGTGGAAGCATTTCCACTCTCATGGTCCCAATACGTGCGCCTCATGTCGGTCAAGCACCCCGAAGCGCGCGCTTTCTACGAAGTCGAGGCCATCCGCGGAGGCTGGTCCGTCCGCCAGCTCGACCGGCAGATCAGCACCCAATTCTTCGAGCGCGTCCTCCGCTCGAAACAACCCGAAGCCCTGATTGCGCGCGGTCGGACGACGCGAGAACTGGACTCCGAGCCCGCGGCGGCGGAGATCCGCGACCCCTATCTGCTCGAGTTCCTGGACCTCAAGGATGAATACGGGGAAGGCGACCTGGAAGATGCCCTCATCCGCAACTTGGAACGATTCCTGCTGGAACTGGGCGCGGGGTTCACGTTCGTGGCACGGCAGAAGCGCATCCGCATCGGCGATTCGTGGTTCCGCATCGATCTTCTGCTCTATCACCGAGGACTGCGCTGCCTGGTCATCATCGACCTCAAGACCGGGGCCTTCACCCACGCGGACGCGGGCCAGATGAACCTCTATCTCAACTACGCCCGCGAGCGGCTCATGATGCCCGGAGAGGCCGAGCCGGTGGGAATCATCCTCTGCGCCGACAAGGATGAGGCCGTGGTCCGCTACGCCACAGGCGGCATCGCAGCCCGCGTCTTCGCATCGCAATACCTGACCAACCTCCCGGATGCGGAGACGCTGCGCGCGCAGATCATGAACACCCAGCGCGCCATCCGCTTACACCCGCCGACGCCGAGGAGCGGGCACACTTGAGGTTCCAAATTGGAACCTCAAGTTGGGGCGGCAGGAGGCGCCCGCAAAGGGCACGGCTCCGGCCTCCGCTACGCTCCGGCCGGTTGCGCCCGGCAAACGGCCGCCGGGCGCTCGTTTACTGTCGGCCTGCCGGTCACTTGTGCCAAACGGTGCGGTTGACGTAGTCCGTGTAGCTGCGGATGATGCGCACCACCTTCTTGGACACCTCGGGCGCATCGTAGTCCGGGACCAGCCGGAACCGCCGCGGACCCTTGGCGTGCTGGGCCGTGACGATGGCGATGGAGTCCAGCACCGCGCCCGGCTCCAGGCCGCACATGATCAGCGTGCCTTCGTCCATGCCTTCCGGACGCTCGTGCGCCTGCCGGACGGTCACGGCCGGAAAATCCAAGATGGAGGACTCCTCCGTGATGGTTCCGCTGTCCGAGACCACGCAGAAAGCCGAGGTCTGCAGCTTCACGTAATCGAAGAAGCCCAGGGGCTTTAGGAAACGGATGCGCGCGTCGAGACCCTTGCTGCCCGTCTCCGCCAGCTTCTTTCGGGTGCGCGGATGGGTGGAGACGATGACCGGCAGCCTGTGCGTCCTGGCGAGCTGGTTCAGGGAGGCGAGCAGGCTGGAGAAGTTCTCCGGGGAGTCGACGTTCTCCTCCCGGTGCGCGCTGACCACGAAATATCTCCGGGGCTCGAGCTTGAGTTCCTTGAGGATCCCGGAGCCCTGGATCTGCGGGGCGTAATGCGTCAGGACCTCTTTCATGGGCGAGCCGGTCTTGATAACGGTCTCGGGCCGGATGCCCTCGGCCAGCAGATAGCGCCGCGCGTGCTCGGTGTAGGGCAGGTTGATGTCGCTGATGTGGTCGATGATGCGGCGGTTGATCTCCTCCGGGACCCGCTGGTCGAAGCAGCGGTTGCCCGCCTCCATGTGGAAGATGGGGATCTTGCGCCGCTTGGCGGCGATGGCGGCCAGGCAGGAGTTCGTGTCGCCCAGCAGCAGCAGGGCGTCCGGAGCCTCCTTGGCCATGACCTCGTCGGCCTTCGCGATCACATGGCCGATGGTCTGCGCCACGGTCTTGCCCGCGGCGTCCAGGAAATGGTCCGGCTTGCGCACCTGCAGCTGCCGGAAGAAGATCCCGTTGAGCTCGTAGTCGAAATTCTGCCCGGTATGGACCAGGACGTGACGGGTGTGCTGGTCCAGCTCATGGATCACCCGGCAGAGCTTGATGATCTCGGGCCGCGTGCCCACGATGGTCATCACCTTGAGCGCGCTCCGGCCGCCGCCGTTACGGGGACTGCTGCGCTTCGCCGCGCTCATCGCAGCAGCTCCTCTGCGGCCGCCGGGTCCACGTCCTCGGGCATGAGCTTGTGCTTCTTGAGCAGGGCCGTGGTCCCGGCCAGGTCCAGGACCTTGTCCGCGGAGCTGAACTCCTTAGTGAAGGCGTTGGGCTCGGGGCGGTGGCCGCCGGAGAGCTCCGGGAGCATGGGCCGGATGGCATAGTACGAGCCGCGCTTGACGCAGTGGTGGACCTCCTCGTCGGAGACCATGACCTCGTGCATCTTCTCTCCGGGGCGCACGCCGGTGACCTGGATCTCGATCTTGCGCTTGCCCGCCAGGGCCTTGGCGATGTTCATGACCGTGGCCGACGGCGCGTCCGGGACATAGGTCTCGCCGCGCTTGGCCTCGCGCAGGGCGGTGAAGACGGTGTCCACCGCATGGTCCAGGCTGAGCAGGAACCGGGTCATGTCGGGGACGGTCACCGTCAGCGGGCCGCCGTTGCGGATCTGGCTGTGGAAGAGCGGGATGACCGAGCCCCGCGAGGCCAGCACGTTGCCGTAGCGCACGCAGATGAAGCGCGTCTTGGGGTTGGTGATGTTGGCGGCGATGAAGATCCGCTCCTGGATGGCCTTGGTCATGCCCATGGCGTTGACCGGCTTGCAGGCCTTGTCCGTGCTGATGGCCATGACCGCCTCCACCGGATAGCGGTGCTCCTCGATGGCGCGCGCGATGTTGGCCGCGCCCAGGCAGTTGGTGAGCACCGCCTGGGTCGGGAAGTACTCGCAGGTGGGGACCTGCTTGAGCGCCGCGGCGTTGACCACGAAGTCCGCGTCCTTGACCGCGGCGCAGACGTCGGCGTAGTCGCGGACGTCGCCGATGCGGAACTCCAGCACGTTGGCGAAATTACGGTAGATCACCTCGTCGGTGGCCACCAGCTTATGCAGGTAGGACATGCGCATCTCGTGCTGCTTGGCCTCGTCGCGGGACATCACGATGACCTTCTTCGGGGTCCCCAGCTCGCCGGCCAGGACGCGCCGGACGAAGATCTTGCCCATGGACCCGGTGCCGCCCGTGACCAGGATCGTCTTGCCTTCGAACATCGTTTTCATGCTTGCCTCAGGTCCGCGCAGAGTTCTTCCGCCATCGCGTCCCAGGTCGGCGGAGTGTAGGTGAATTCGCTGCGGAACCTCGTGGAATCCAGGCTCCGCTCGCAAACGAAGGATCCGTCCGGAACGATGTCGATCTTGCGGCCCGATTTGTCCCGGAGCAGGACCAGCAGGTCGTACTTGCTGATCGGCTCGCTCGACACATGATAGACCCCGCTGGCTTGGGGAAAAGAGACCAGCATGCGCTCCATGACGCGGCCGAGCTCCATCGTGGTCAGGCCCGAGTAGATGGCCTTGGTGAAGCCCCGGATGGTCCCGGATTGCGCCAGGAACCACTCGAAGAGCCCGGTCTTGCGGGACAGTTCCGGGCCTATGATAGAAGTCCGCAGCGTCAGACATTGCCCCTCGGACACTTCGCCCAGGAACTTGCTCCGGCCGTAGAGGTCCTCCGCGTCGGAGGGGTCCGTCTCCGTGTAGTTCCCCTTGCGTCCGGAGAACACGCAATCGGTGCTCACGTGGATGAGCCGGCAGTCCACGGCCTTGCAGAGTTCGGCCAGGCGGTGGGGCAGGAGGGCGTTGAACTCCAGGCTGGGGATACTCTGCTTGGCCATGTCCCGCTGCTTGACGATCCCGACCCCGTTGATCACGGCCTGGGGCTTAAAAGTGGCGAGCACCTCGCCGAGCCGGTCCAAAGAATGCAGGTCCAGGCCCCCGTAGGCGTTCTCCTTGGAAAACAGGCCGAACCTCTCGTAGGCCGGCAGGTCCTGGCGCAGCGTGACCCGCACGTCATGGCGCGGCCGCAGCTGCTTGAGGAGCTGATGGCCCAGCATTCCGTCTCCGCCTAGGATCAATATGCGCACGAGGAGTCCATTCTATCACTACCGTCGGGGGGTTAACAACCTCACGCCCGGACCGGGCGGGCCGACCCATCAGCCGGGCCACACCCCACAGAGGGGGTCAGGTCTTGACATTTGACATATCGCACCGGCCTCATCCTATGAATGTCAAATGTCAAGACCTGACCCCATTATTCCGGCCTTGCGCGGCGGCGACTAGGACGGATTCCGTCCGGTCGACCATGGCTTGCTTCGTGAACCGCTGCAAATACAGGGACCGACCCGCCTGGCCCAGCGCGGCCCGCTGCTCAGGGCTCAGGCCGTGCAAGTTCCGGACGGCCGCGGCCAGAGCGTCGGGGTCCTCGGGAGGGCAAGTCAGGCCGCAGCCGTGGCGCTCGATGAGCTGCGCCCCTTCGCCCGCCACGGCCATGATGATGGGCCGCCCCGAGGCCATATAAACCTGGGTCTTGGCCGGGACCGTGATGCTGAAGAGCGGGCTGCGCTTGAGATGCACGAGCAGGGCTCCGGCGTGGGCGAAGAATCTCGGCATGGCCGAAGCGGGCTGATGCGGCACGAACCGGATGTTCTCCAGGCCCAAGCGGCGCGCCATGGCCTTGGCGTCCTCGATGCAGGAGCCCTCGCCGACCAGAACGAATTGGATGTCGGCGATCTCTTTGAGTTTGGCGGCCGCGGAGATCAGGGTGGGCAGGCCTTGGGCGATCCCCATGGCCCCGGCGAAGACTACATTGAACTTGCCCAGCAGGCCGTGGGCCCGGCCGAACTCCGGGTCCGGCTCCTGCGGATGATAGATGGCGTCGTCCGCCATGTTCTCGACCACGACGAGCTTATCCTCCGGGACCCCTTTGCCCAGGAGGTTGTCGCGGAAGCCCTGGCTCTGCACGGTCATAAAGCTGGCCTGATTGTAGACCAAGCGGCAATAGGCGCCCGCGACGCGCATGAACAGCCCCGGCCGCACCATCCCGGTCTCGGAAAGGGTCTCGGGCCAGATGTCGGCCACGTCTATAACGAAGGGCAAGCGCCGCAGCCAGCGCAGCCAGACGGCCGGCAGGCCGGCATGCATGGTGAAGGCCCAGACCACGTCGGCCGGGCCGCAGAGCCAGGGCCCCAGCGCCATGGCGCTCGCCCAGAAGCTGAGATAGTTCAAAGACCTCTTGATGGGAGAGCGGCTATGGTCGGGATAGAGCGCCAGCCGGAGCACGCGGAACTTGCCGTGGTCCTCCCAGGACCAGGGCCGCATCTTGAAGCCGGGGTAGAGCCGGCCCTGCGGGTAGTTGGGAAAGCCCGTCAGCACGGTCACCGAGTGGCCCTTGGCGGAAAGCTCCTCGGCTAGGGCATTGGCCCGGGCCGCCGGCTCCGGAGCGAACCACTGGCTGAGCAATAGGATCCTCATGAAAAGAGTCATCGCGACGGCCTTTGATGCTGCCGTTAGGCGGTGGAATACGATTATAACTTATCCACGATGAGGAGGCCTCGCGCTTAGGATCAGCGCGGCCTTTGATGAGCCCGGTCAGGGAACTTATGTTGTGAGATTGGTTATGTGACGTGTCCGTAGCCGTTGCCGTTGAGATTGATCCCCAGAGATGGCGTTAGTATGAGGGAAGGGTTGGCTCCGCCATTGCCGTGGCTGTTGGTCGTGCCGTAGCCGTTGGTTCGTATGGTTGGCTTTTGCCGTTTCTTCTGCCTGCCGTCCTCCGTTGAAATCCGCCGGCCATAGCCTGCTGCTATCAGAGGGATAGGTTGCGTTCGAGAGGTACGGCATGGCCCAGAAACGATGTCGCTACTGCGGTAAAGAGTTCACACCCAAACCCCACGTGGAGAACATCCAAGTGTGCTGCGGGAAAGCGAAGTGCAAGGCACAGCGCAAAGCCGAGGCCCAAAGCCGTTGGTTGAAAACGATTCCGAATTACTACAAGGGGGAATATTGGCGGACGCGGCTATGGCTAGCCGAGCATCCTGGCTACCTGCGCACTTATCGGAAGAACAACCCGGATTATGTCCGGAAGGACAACGAAGCACGCCGCCGACGCCGGATTCGAGCCCGGCGAAGCGCCGATATACAAGACGCGTGGCCCCGTCGAGAAATCAAGCGGATTCAAGTGCTTCAAGGCGCCGATATACAAGACACGTACCGGCTTCGTCTCGACGGGCTGTTGTGCGCCTTGGGAGGACCAGCCGCGCCGATATATAAGACGCTATCGACCTCTGCGGGTGGCTCGGGTTAGGATGTCTGTATGGCCAATAAGGTGAGCAGGCGCTGCAAGCTGCAAGGCTGGCGGGATGAATTTGCCGACTACGTTCGCCAACATGGGGAACTGCAGCCCACGACGGTTAAGGTCTATTTGAGTCGTGTGGGCCTCTTCATGCGTTTCTTGGCGCGTCGCGGAGTGAAGACGGTCGAAAGACTGAAATTGGCGGATCTCGATGCGTTCATGGCGCAGCAGGGTGGGCGCATGAAACCTGGGAGCCTTTACGGGACTCGCGCCGCCCTCCGGTCCTTCCTAAGATGGCTCTACGTCGAGGGGAAGCTGGCTACAGACCTCGGCTGCCAACTGCCGCGACCTTCGCGTTTCAGCGCCGACCAGCGTCCCAAGTACCTGCCCTGGGAGAAAGTCGAAAAGCTCCTGGCCGGAATAGACCGGAGCACGCTGGGGGGCAAGAGAGACTACGCCATATTGACCATGCTGGCTTTGCATGGCCTGCGAGCGGGCGAGGTGGCGGAATTGAGGGTCGAAGACATCGACTTAAAAGAGGGGGCGTTCCTATTGCGCCACAGGAAGGACGGCCGCTGCGCCCGGCTACCTTTGGCCCCGCGAGCCAAGGAGGCGCTGGTGGATTACCTGCAGCTGCGTGGCGACAGTGCATGCGCGGAACTATTCCTCAACGCGCCACCGCCGCCGCAGCCGTTGGCTGTCTCGACAATAGGCGTCATTGCTCGTGCCTATTTGCGCCAGCGCTTTCCGCAGGGGCTGCCGTCCTATGGGTCCCACGTGTTTCGGCATTCATTCGCTAAATGCCTCCTCGACCGTGGCGCGCGGCTGGCGGATCTCGGATTGATCCTGGGCCACAGGAACCTGCGCAGCACGATGATCTACGCGCGGATCGCGACTAAGGAGCTCAGCGAAGTTGCGGACAACTACGCCCGCCTCTTATGAATCGACCAAGCCAATTTTATAGCTTTCTGGCGCCGCAGTTCAGAGCTTTCCTGGAGTTGCGCAAGCGGCTTGGTTATACAGACCATTCCACGCTCTCGTGCGCCAAGCAACTAGACCACTACCTCTGCTTCAGGGGTATCGCCACGATAACGGGCATCGACGAGGCGCTGGTCGTGAATTGGATACACGCCGTCCCGGCCTCCGCAGGAACGAAGAATAAGAAGCTGGGCTTCGTCCGAGAGCTTTTCCGCCATCTGATGCGCCAGGACCTGGCCCATGCGAACCCTGCGGCACGTATCCCGATGCTCAAAGCCCGACCACACCGCAAGCCTTACATCTATTCGCTGTGGGAGATCCGCTGCATCCTGGAAGAAGCCGGCAAGCTCAAGGCAAGATTCCCTGACCGCTTGTTGGGTTGGAGTTTGCAAACGATGATCCTGCTGATATACGCCTGCGGCCTGAGGCTGGGCGAAGCGCTCAAGCTGCGCATCCAGGACGTGGATTTCGAGGAGAAAACCCTGGCCCTGTGGAACACCAAGTTCCACAAAGAGCGCATCGTGCCCTTCTCGTCCGAGGTGGGAGAGAAATTGAGCGCCTATTTGGCTCTGCGCGAGAGCCGCCGACCTCAAGACGGCTCAGACGTTCCGTTCTTTGGGTGGGATGGGATTAGACATTCGAAGTCCATTGTCCACAGATACTTCCGAGAATTATTGGTCCGCTGCGGCTTGAGCAAGCCCACAGGCCCGGGGCCCCGCCTGCACGACCTTCGCCACACATTCGCGACCCATCGTCTTTACAAGTGGTATCAGGAAGGCAAGGACCCTCTCAACCGGCTGCCCTGGCTGACCACCTACATGGGGCACGTCAACATCGAGAACACCCAGGTATATTTGACGATCGCCCAGGAGCTTTTGCGCGAAGGCGACCGCCGGTTCCAAGACAGATTCGAGGACCTGGCGGAGAAGGCCGCAGGCCGGGTCGTCCGGAATCAGTCTTGAGCCATGACCTCGGCGGGCAGCTTCAGAGCTTCTTTGAAACCTACCTGCGCGAACAAAGAGCGCTAAGTCCCAACACGATCAAGAGCTATCGGGACACGTTTAAGCTTTTAATCGCCCACCTTGCCGTCGTGCGACGCGACGGCGGGAGTCTGCGTATCGAGGACCTCGACGCCAAGACGGTGCTGGCCTTCCTGCGGCATTTGGAGGATTCCCGGCAAGGCCGCGGCAATAGCGCGCCGACGCGCAACCAGCGTCTGGCGGCCATCCAGTGCTTCTTCCGCTACGTGGCATTGCACGCACCACCCCGTTTTGAACGTCATGCCAAGCGTGTTCTGGCCATCCCAAAGAAGCGAGTCAATCCGCAGCCGGCCGAGTCGCTTGACCGTAAGGAGCTCGAGGCGCTGCTGGCGCAGCCCTCGACAGCCACGCCCGACGGAGTGCGGGACTTGGCCATCCTGGCCTTTTTATACAACACCGGAGCGCGCGCCCAGGAGACCGCGGATGCGCGGCTGAGCTGGTTCGACTTTCCCAACCGGACGGTGACGATCACGGGCAAGGGCGGCCGGCGCCGGACAACGCCTCTATGGCATTCAACCGTGCGGTTGCTGACGGACTACAAAGCCCGCTATCGCCGCCAGCCGCACGACGGCGTAGACCGCTTCTTCGTCAATCAACGGGGCGGAGCCTTCACCCGCTTCGGAATATGGGCCATCGCCAAGAGACACATTCGCAGCGCGGCCAAGACTTGCCCCAGCCTCGCAGGCCGACGAATCTCGACGCACAGCCTTCGCCACACGACGGCCGTCCATTTGCTTGAAGCAGGCGTGGAGGTCAACGTCATCAAGGCTTGGCTTGGTCACGCCTCCATCAGCGCTACGAGCCGATACCTCGACACGAACCTCAGCCATAAGCGGCGCGTCTTGGAGCAATTCGGCCCGCCAGGTTATGTTGCGAGTTCCACCGAGGCTGCCCCGCATGGCTCAGCGCGGGAACTGCTGGGTTGGCTCGAAGACTTGTAGACGGGAACCGAGTAGAAACGCAGGCCCAGGCATGCATCGCTGGGGTGATTGGCCCTGACCGCGCCGCTTAAGTTATGTGGAGAGTCACTCGATTCCGGAAACCCCGTGCTTTCGCCCTCCGACGAGCCGGCAGCAGGATACTGAGGCTCACCACATAATGGAACAAAATGGAGACCAGCTCGTATATATTATAGGGGTTCCACGTATGAAAAACATCGCCGCAAAAAACCTACACACTCCTTTCACGGCATGCGGGCGCTCGTCGTGAAATACCAGCAAATCTCCAATTATTAATATGTTAAATCATATTAATTAGTCATTGACAAATATGCTTTGACATATTAAAATCATAGTGTACACTGGAGGTTCCGCGCCATGAAGACAAATCGACTGCCCGTATCGAGCGCGCACCTGCTGGACCAGATCGTTTCCTATGGGCGCAGGGCCCCGGAGGGGCTAGAAGCCCTGCCGGTCCATGCCCTTATCAGGATGGCACGGAATGCGGTCCGGATGACCCAAACCCAACTCGCCGCGCGCGCCGGCCTGCCGCAATCGCACCTGGCGGTGATTGAAACCGGGAAAGTGGACCTGAAGCTGACGACCTTGCGAAAGATCTTCCGGGCTCTGCACGGCGACCTGGTGATCGTCGCCCGCTTCCGAAAGACGCCCGCCGCCATGGTCGCGGAACGGATCCGCGAAGTCGCGCGCAAGAAGATCGCGCGCGTCGCCGGAAGCATGGCGCTGGAAAAACAACTCCCGGATGACGCGATGACCAAGCGGCTGATCAAGGCAGAGGAGGAGCGCATGCTGCGCGAGCCTTCGACCGAGATATGGGAGGAGTGATGGTCCGCTTTGACACGCCGGAAGGTGCCGGCCATAAGGAAATCCGTCCGGCCGGTGCCTGCGGAACTTCCGATACCGCAGGTGCGACCCCGATCGAGGACGCTTCGGGCTTGCTCATTGAAGGAGTCCTCACTTATGCAGCCTTGAACGCGGTGGAGACCGAGAATATCTTGAGGGCCGTGAACGCGCATCTGCGCCGCCGGAAACGGCGCGGAGCGGGTTGGCTCACCGAGGAGTACGTCCGCCGTTTGCATCGAGACATGTTCGACAGCGTATGGGAATGGGCTGGGCGCTACAGAGATGCGGAGTTGAACATCGGCGTTCCAGCGTCCCGCATCCGGGAGGAAGTCGCCAAGCTTTGTCAAGACGTGGCCTTTTGGGACGCCCAACAGGATAATCCCTTGCCTGTTTTAGAGCGCGCTGTGCGACTGCATCATCGTCTGTCCTGGATACACCCATTTCCGAACGGCAACGGCCGCCATGCGCGCCTGATGTCAGACATTTATCTATACGTCAATGGCTGCAAGCAGCCGGAGTGGCCGAGCTATGCGCTGGGCGGTCCCGGAGACATGCGCGCGGATTATCTCGACGCCTTGCGGAAAGCGGATGGCGGAGACTTCGGGCCGTTGATCGTCTATACCAGCCGGTTTCTTCCAAAAGATAAACGCGGCTAGTCTCCCAGGCCATTATGAGGCATGCGCGGCCCAAGCCGCGGCGCGGCACATATCCCATCCAAGTCCACGGCCCGGCATAGGCCGAGTTCCTCGCGCGCCTCCAGGCCTGACCGGGAATCCGGCGGCATCCATCTTTGGTACAATGTCCGATATGGGAAAGGACCTCGCGCTCTATAAGCGCGTGGCGATCGCGAGCCTGGACGCGGCGGCTTTCGCCGTGTCTTTTTACGCGGCGTTCCTCCTCCGGTTCGATTTCCAGGTCCCGCTCTGGGGCTGGAGCGCCTGCCTCCATACCGTCTGGCTGGTCCTCGGGGTGCGCGCCGCCGCGTTCCTCTACTTCGGCGCCTACCAAGGTCTCTGGCGCTACGCCAGTATCTCGGACCTCGCCACGCTCTTCAAGGCCATCGGGGCCAGCCAGATCCTCATCGTCGCGGCCTTGTTCTTCGTGCCCCACGCGGGGCTGCCGCGCTCGGTGCTCATCATCGACCCCATCATCGCCGTCACCCTGGTCGGCCTCATCCGGTTCAGCATCCGCCTCACGCGCGAATGGCGCCACCAGACCGGCACCCAGGACCTGCCGCGCCTGCTCATCTTCGGGGCCGGGGACCTGGGCGAGAGCGTCGTGCGCGACATGCAGAGATGCAAGCGGCACACGCACCAGATCGTGGGCTTCATCGATGATGAGAAGGCCAAGTGGCACCACCGCATCCACGGCGTGCCCATCCTCGGCGGCCGCCAGGACCTGCCGCGGCTCATCGCCAAGCACCGCGTCGACGAGGTCGTCATCGCCCTCAACCACTCCCGCGGCGGGGTCATCCGGGACCTCATGGATCTCTGCAAGGACCACGGCGGCGCCAAGGTGCAGTTCAAGACCGTCCCCACCATCGAGGAGACCCTGCGCCCCGACGCCTCGCGCCACCACGGCATCCGCAAGGTCCAGCTCTCCGACCTGCTGCAGCGCAAGTCCGTGCACACGGATCTCAAAACCGTCAAGCACATCCTGGAGGGCAAGGTCGTCCTGGTGACCGGAGCCGGCGGCACCATCGGCTCCGAGCTCTGCCGCCAGATCATGCACTTCAAACCGGCCAAGCTCCTGCTCCTGGAGAACCACAACACCGCGCTCTTCTACATCGACCGAGAGCTCACCGCCGGGCGCTCGCACGCCGTGCACCTCCCGATCGCGGGCGACGTGGGCGACGAGACATTGCTGGAGAACCTTTTCCTCACGCACAAGCCCCAGCTGGTCTTCCACGCCGCGGCGCACAAGCACGTCCCGCTCATGGAGACCAACGTGCAGGAGGCGGTCAAGAACAACACCCTCAACACGCACCTGCTGGCCGAGAAGGCGGTCAAGCACGGGGTGGAGCGCTTCCTCAACATCTCCACGGACAAGGCGGTGCGGCCGGCCAACGTCATGGGCGCCACCAAACGCCTGGGCGAGATGGTCATCCGCGCCCTCTCCGGCACCTCGCAGACGAAGTTCATGTCCGTGCGCTTCGGCAACGTGCTGGGCAGTTCCGGCTCCGCCATCAACATCTTCAAGGAGCAGATCGCCCAGGGCGGGCCCGTGACCGTCACCCACCCGGAGGTCACGCGCTATTTCATGACCACCGAGGAAGCGGTGCACCTCATCCTGCAGGCCTGCGCGCTGGGCGGCGGCGGAGAGATCTTCGTGCTCAACATGGGCGAGCCGGTCAAGGTGGTCGACGTGGCGCGCAACCTCATCCTGCTCTCCGGCCTGGAGCCGGACCGCGACATCCGGATCGTGTTCTCGGGGCTGCGGCCGGGAGAGAAGCTCTTCGAGGAGATCTTCCGCGCCAGCGATGTGCGCCAAGACACCGGCCATCCCGACATCTTCTCGGCCGTGCCCGAGGAAGCCGACCTGGCCATCATGCGCGGCAAGATCAAGGAGCTCCGGGAGCTCTGCTCCCGGCCCGACCCCGCGCCCCTGCTCAGCACGATGAAGCACCTCGTGCCCTTCTACAAAGCCGACCCTGCCACGGGCGGCGGTCATGGGCCCGCCGTCTCCGGAGGGCGGCCGTCCGCCTCTCCCGCAGGGGGCGGTCTTCGATGATGGCGGTCTCGGCGCCGGAGGCCGCGCGCCCAGCCGCGCCGCGCCTGCGGTCCAGGCGGACGAGCTTGCCGCTCTGGCTGCGCGACGCCCTGCGCACGGCCCTGCACCTCACCCTGGACGGCGCGGCCGTGGCCGCCTCCTACCGGCTGGCCTATCTTTGGCGTTTCCACTCCGCGCGTTGGACCGCGGCCTTCCCAATCACCGGGGTCGTGCCGGAATGGGAGCTCTACGGCAAGCTCCTCTACGCGGTGGTCCCGCTGTGGCTCATGATCCTCTGGTACTCCTCGCGGCTCTACGACACGCCCTGGATGAGCGGGGCGGACCGCTTCCTGAAGATCGCCAAGGGTTGTTTCCTGGCCACGGTCGCGGTCCTGGCCGCGACCTACGTGTACTCCCGGCTGGAGTACTCGCGCATGATGCTGGTCCTGGTCCTGCCGACCTCCGTGGCCCTGGTCTCGGCCAGCCAGGCTCTGGTCCTGTGGGTGGACTCCCGGCTCTCGCGGCTCGAGGACGCCCGGGCCGTGCTCCTCGTCGGCGACGGGGCCGTGGCCCGGGAAGTCAAGGACCGCATCCGCTCCCGCCACCCCGGAGCCGAGGTCCGCGAGCTGCCCGAGCTGCCCCAAGCGGCCGAGCTGGAAAGCCTCCTGGCCGACGGGTCGCTGAACGAACTCATCCTGTTCCGATCCTCTTTGCCTCACGGCCGCATCCTGGAGGCGGCCGAGCTCTGCGACGCGCACGGCACGGCCTTCAAGATGCTCCCGGACATCCTCGAGCTGCGCCTGGGCGAGGTGCAGATGGACCACAGCCTGGGCCTGCCCGCCTACCGCATCCAGCACGGCTCCATGACCGCGGTCAACTTCGCGGCCAAGCGGGCCTTTGACCTGGGCTTCTGCCTTCTGGTCTTCGCGGCCGCGGGACTGCCCTGGCTGCTGACGGCCCTGCTCATCAAGCTGGATTCCAAGGGGCCCGCCCTCTACCGGCAGAAGCGCTACGGCTACAAAAGCCGGGTCTTCGACGCCTACAAGTTCCGCACCATGGTCTCGGACGCGGAATCCCGGGTCGCCGCGGTCCAGGCCCTCGACCCTCAGCCCGGCGCTTTCTTCAAGGTCAAGGACGACCCGCGCATCACGCGCGTGGGCCGCTGGCTGCGGCGCTTCTCTTTAGACGAGTTCCCGCAGTTCATCAACGTGCTCAGAGGCGAGATGAGCGTGGTGGGGCCCCGGCCGCTGGCCGTGGCCAGCGGGGAGCTGGAGAAGCTCGCGGCCGAGTTCGGCCAGACCGCTCTCAAACGCATGAACATACTCCCCGGGATCACGGGCCTGTGGCAGGTCTCGGGGCGCTCGGACGTCTCCAGCGCGCAGCGCTTCGCTCTGGACATGTTCTACATCGAACACTGGTCCTTGGGACTCGACCTCGAGATCATCCTGAAGACCATCCCGGCCATGATCTTGGCCAAGGGGGCCTATTGAAACAGACCATGACATCACAAATCCCGCTCCTGAGCCTCAAAGCCCAGCACGAACGCCTGGCGCCGGAGCTGCGCCAGGCGGTGCTGAAGGTGGTGGACTCCGGGACCTTCATCATGGGTCCGGAGGTCAAGCAGTTCGAGACCGAGTTCGCGGCGGCCCTCCGGGCCGGCCACGCGGTCGGGGTCTCCAACGGCACGGACGCCCTGCGCGTGGCCCTGGAGGCCGTGGGCGTCGGGCCCGGCGACGAGGTGCTCATCCCCTCCTTCACCTTCATCGCCACGGCCACCGCGGTCTCGGCGCTGGGCGCGGCCCCCGTCTTCGTGGACATCGACCCGGTCACCATGACCATGGCCCCGGCCGCCGCCGCCGCCGCGATGGGCCCCAAGGTCAAGGCCCTCCTGCCCGTGCACCTCTTCGGCTACCCGGCGGACATGGACGCGCTCTGCGCCCTGGCGGCCGAGAAGGGCCTCCGGATCGTGGAGGACTGCGCCCAGGCGCACCTGACCACCTACAAGGGACGCACAGTCGGGACCATCGGCGACGCGGGCGCCTTCAGCTTCTACCCCTCCAAGAACCTGGGCGCGGCCGGCGACGCCGGCGCGGTCACGGTCATGGACCCCTACCTGGCCGAGACCGTGCGCCAGCTGCGCAACTGCGGCCGCGAGACGGGCGGGGCGGCCTACCGCCACGTCCGGGTGGGACAGAACTGCCGCCTCGACGAGCTGCAGGCCGCGGTCCTGCGCGTGAAGCTCAAGTACCTTCCGGAGTGGACGTCCAAGCGCCGGGCCGTGGCCCTGCGCTACATCCAGAACCTGCAGGGCCTGCCCATCTTCCTGCCCGACCCGGGCCGCTCCGGCACCGCCCACACCTTCCACCTCTTCGTGGTGCGCTGCGACCGGCGCGACGAGCTGGCCAAGCACCTGACCGCGCGCGGCATCGGCAACGGGGTCTACTACCCCATCCCGGTCCATCGCCAGCTCGCCTACCAGGACGTGCTGACCCGGCCCACGGCCCTGCCCCACACGGAGGAAGCCTGCCGCACGGCGCTGGCCCTGCCCATGTATCCGGAACTGGAGCTCGATGCCGTAGACGCCGTGTGCCAGGCCGTCAAGGACTTCTTCAAGTGAGCGCGGCGCCCGCTGGGCGCCGCACAACCGACGCCTCCCATGAGGGGCGTCGGTCCCGTTGGGATGGCCATCCTGATGCCTAAGATACTCTTCGTCTCGACCTCGACCACGCTCGGCGGCGCCGAGAAGACCCTCTATACGCTGGCCACCCGGTTGGACGCCAAGCAGTTCCAGGTGGCGGGCGTGGTCAGCCTCAAATCCCCCGGGCACTACGCCCAGCGCCTGGCCCAGAAGGGCATCAAGACCCGCAGCCTCGACCTGGTCGGCTGGCCCTCGCTGCGCGACGCCGGGACCTTGGCTCGCATCATCCAGGAGATCCGGCCGGATGTCGTGCACGCCCTCATGTACCAGGCCATCCAGCTCTGCCGCCTGGTCAAGCGCCGCGGCGAAGTGCCCTTCAAGCTGGTGAGCTCCCCGCGCGTCAACTACCGCACCCGGTCGTTCTGGTCTCTGCTCGTCGACCGCTGGCTCAAGGCCGCCGACGACCTGCTCATCGCGGAATCCGAGGCCTCACGTGAGTTCCTCACCCACCGGCTGGGCTACGCCGCGGACCGCGTCAAGACCGTGCACAACGGGCTGGAGATCCCGGAGGTCCCGTCCGCGGCCGAGCGCAAGCGCGCCCGGCTGCAGCTCGGCCTGGAGGAAGACGAGCTGCTCCTGCTGTCCATGGGCCGGCTCGACGCCCAGAAGGGCCACGGGGTGCTCATCGACGCCGTAGCCGAGCTCCGGCGCGCCCGCAAGCCGCGCTGCGCCATCATCGGAGACGGCCCCATGCGGGACCACCTGCGGGCCCAGATCGCTCGGCTCGGCCTGCAGCGGACCGTGCAGCTGCCCGGCGAGCGCGGCGACGTCCGCGCCTGGCTCGCCGCCTGCGACATCTTCGTGCTGCCCTCGCTGTGGGAGGGCTTGCCCAACGCGATGCTGGAGGCCATGGCCCTGGGCCTGCCGGTGGCGGCCACCCGCGTGGATGGAGTCCCCGAGGCGGTCACGGACGGACAGGACGGGCTCCTGGTCGCGCCCGACGACCCCGGGGCCCTGGCCAAGGCCCTGGCCTCGCTCATGGACGACCTGGAACTGCGCCGCCGCCTCGGCCAGGCCGCGCGGACCCGCGTAGCGGAAAGCTTCACTTTACCCGCCATGCTCGCCGGCTACGAAGCCGCCTACCGAGACATCCTCTCCTAAGGCGCCCCCTTAAGGGGTCACCCCGCCTCCGCCATTCTCGCGAAAATTTTCTGCGCGAAAATGTCTTGACAGTGTAACACCTCACAGTTATACTCAGGACGCTCGCGCGCCACGCGCGGGCATCCACGCGCATGCCGAGGCGCGGCACTGAGCGCTGACGCATTCCCAAGCGCGCTCAGCACCGCGTGAGGAAGGGCGCGGGACCGGGACGACATCTTCTTGCGACTGCAACGACTGCGCCTCCTGGTATTCTGCGCATTATTGTTAACGCTCGCGCCGGCGCGTGATGCGGCCTTCGCCCAATTCTCCGCGCCTTGGGACCCGGATTTCTCCCAACAGACGCCGCGCCAGGGCGCGCCGTCCCCAAAAGAGCAGGGCGTTCTCCCCTCTCCGGAGGAGGTGGTGAG
>Ga0209697_10004286_pt1 | contig 18731 bp, 17 predicted proteins | sample AliMusrvi5mmetaG_FD_184115 | JGI IMG/M metagenome (GOLD analysis project Ga0209697, IMG submission 184115) | Freshwater lake bacterial and archeal communities from Alinen Mustajarvi, Finland, to study Microbial Dark Matter (Phase II) - Alinen... | ecosystem: Environmental > Aquatic > Freshwater...
GCTCACCAGATCCTAAGTCTAGCGCGTCTACCAGTTCCGCCACACCCGCACGCTGTTAACGTCGACGGCCGGCGCAGGCGCCGGCCGGTACTGAGCCTGATTGGGGTGAAGGACGGGATTCGAACCCGCGACCGCCGGGACCACAACCCGGAGCTCTACCAGCTGAGCTACCTTCACCACCGGTCTTGTCCGTCGCCCGCCTGCGGGTGACCTCCCCGCAGGCGACGCGAGCGACTGGCGCAACAGGATACCACCAAGCGCCCGCCGCAGTCACTCCCGGGGCGAGCGCGGTGACGGCGGAGCCGGGCACCGGCACCGGCATCGGGCGGTGCGTCTCGCGAAGGCGGACGCAAGCCGCTTCAGACCGTGCCGAGGCGGCAGACCTCGCAGTCGCACGCCGCCTGGTGCCTCCAGGGGCCGGGCGGAGCGCAGCGCGCGTCCTCCACCAGCAGGCGGCGGCGGTCGTGGAAGAGTTCCGTCACGTAGAACGCGCCCTCGCGGAACTCCCACAGCTCGCCGTAGATGACCCAGCACACCGCTTCCGCGCCGATCTGGGCAACGGCCTCGCGTTCGTATGCGACCTCCGACCACGCCGGGCCGACGAGCGCCACGTCAGGCGATACTGCGAGGACGGCGCCAGGCGCCGCTCCCAAGTCACACCTCTCAACAAGACCGATCGAGATGTAGTCGACGCCCATGCGCACCTCCGTCGCCCGGAACGAGTGACATATCGCAAGATCCCTCTACCGGTGTCGGTGCACTCTGCGGATATTCCATAGGGCTGCGCGCCCGACCTCGCAGGGCCGGCGTGCTCAAGTCGCGCGGGAAGGTGGCGCGCCCGGCAGGATTCGAACCTGCGACCCTCGGATTAGAAGTCCGACGCTCTATCCAGCTGAGCTACGGGCGCGCGATGCCGGGCGGCGCAGGCAGACGAATCGTCCCGGCCGCGTCGACCGTGAGGACGGATATGGAGCGGGAGACGGGTCTCGAACCCGCGACCCTCAGCTTGGAAGGCTGATGCTCTACCAACTGAGCTACTCCCGCCCTACGAAGTGCTGGTCGGGACGGGCGGATTCGAACCGCCGACCCCCTGCTCCCAAAGCAGGTGCGCTACCAGGCTGCGCCACGTCCCGGAAGGTGGCAAGTATACCGCACGACGGCCGGAGGGCAGCCGCGACGAGCCACGCAGAGAAAGGTTCGCGGTCCGGCAACGCGGCCCTGCCGCACAGCCTCGCCGCACGGCGCAGGGAAGCCGGGTCGCGGCGTGCTCCCTACTGACCTAGGTACGGCAGGGTGACGTGCTGGCCGGGCTGGACGGCGCCGCCTCGCAGAGCGTTGGCCTGGCGGATCTGCCAGACGGCCTGGCGCAGGTCCGCGCCGGCGCCATACTGACGCGCCGCGATGTCCCAGAGCGTGTCACCGGCCTGGACCACGTACTTGTGGCCGGTGTAGACACTGGCGTCCTCGCCGGCGTGCGCCACGCGAACGCCGGCCCAGACGGCGATGAAGATGAGCAGCAAGAAGACGGCGAAGCGCACGAGGCCGGTGAAGCGCCGCCGGCGCAGCCGGCGGCGGCCGGCCCGGCTCCGCGAGCTGCGCGGTGGCCGGCATTCCGGCACGGCGCGCAGGTGGGCCTGAGAAGCGCCGGCGCCGGAAGAACGGCCGGCGCTCACCGCGGCACCTCGCGCAGGTGCCTCGGCACGACACCGCTGAGCTCGCTGCCGCACGAGGAGCAGCGAGTGACGACCTGACCGCTCCAGATATCGGCGCGGACGACGACCGACTCCGCGCCTCCGCACCACAGGCAAGGCTCGCTCCTCCCCGCGAGCGCGGCGGCGAGCGTCTCGTCCACGAAATCGGCGAGCGTTGGGAGGACGGCTGTGGCGAGAGGCACAGTACTCATAGCTGGCGAAGGACCCCCACGACTCGGCCGACGAGCTCGAACTCGGCGGCGTTGACGATGATCGGCTGGTAGTTGTCGTTCTCGGGCTGCAGACGGATCGTGCGACCCTCGTCGTAGAACCGCTTGGTGGTGGCCTCGTTGTCGACACGCGCGACGACGATCTCGCCGTTGGTGGCCTGCTGCTGGGGGTGCACGACGACAAGGTCGCCATCGAGGATGCCGGCGTCCATCATGGAATCGCCGTCGATGCGCAAGACGAAGTCGCTGTCGTCGCGGCGCAGGAAGGCCGGCACATCGACCATGTCCTCGATGTTGTCCTCGGCGTAGGTGAGCGTGCCCGCGGCGACATGGCCGACGAGCGGGAGCGGGCGCGGCGGACGCAGGTCCTGGACGACCTCGAGCGCGCGAGGCTTGCTGGGATCGCGCTTGATGAGGCCGAGTGCTTCGAGGTTGGCGAGGTGCGCGTGCACGGTGGACGGCGCCGAGAGGTGGAGCGCGGCGCCGATCTCGCGCACCGTCGGCGGATAGCCGTCTGCGCGCACGCTCTCGCGGATGAACTCGAGTACCTGCTCCTGCCGCGGCGTGAGACCCTTCACCGATCCTCCTCGTGTAGCGAACATATGTTCGTATGGAGAGTAGGGCGAACCCATGTTCGTGTCAAGGGAGAGGATAGGGACGGGCACGGACGGAAAAGCGGGCACGGTCGCGCGGGGCTCGGCGGACGCCCGTCGGATCGCTTCCCAAGGCTCCCGGGATCAAGACTGCGCGGGCGGCCGTCGATACCCGAACAGGAGACTTGCTCGAGACCAGGGCCGCGACGCAGAGAGCGCGGTCCGAGTTCAAAGGAGCGGCGATGCACGAGTCGATCCAGCTGTCCGCGCGCGCGGCCAGAGGCCCGGGGCGGCGCGCGCCCACCCTGGCGTTGCTGGCCGGTCTGACGCTGGCCGTGGTCGTGGCCGCGCCGGCGACCGCCGCGCCGGCGCGCGCCGTGTCCGGCACCCGCCCGGCCGTACTGCTCGCCGAGGGACACGGCTTGCTGCTCATGGGCCGCCCGGCGGCGCTGGGGAACGCCGCGGAGCCCAAGCTCGGCGTGTTCACCGAGGCGGCGGCCAAGCGCCGCGCCAGGCTCCCGGCAGGCAACGTGTTCCTGCGCGGTGCCGCGTGCCGCTGGAGCGGCAGGGCCCGATCCGCGCTCGTCCTCACGTTTCGGCTCCCCGAAGCCATCTTCGCCGGCTCCAGGATGCCCGTCTACCGCCTGCGCGGCGGCACGTGGACCCGCCTGCGGGCGCCGGCCGTCGTCGGCGGGGTGAACACGACGGCGTCCGTGACCGTCACGCGACCAGGCCGCTACGCGTTGCTGCTCAACCGCCGCTGGCACGAGGTCGTGCAGGACGGCTACGACCTCGTGCTCTACACCGGCGCCATCCCGCGCACCGCGCTGCGCGACCCGCGGGTCGCGGCCGCCGGCGGCGTCGGCGATCCCGCCGTCATCGCCGCGGTGGAGCGGGCCGCCGGCTCCGACCGCGCGAGCGCGCAGAGCACGCTGCTCTCGTACGATTCGTCGACGGGCATACCGGTCCGCGTGATCAGGCTCAAGTACGCCACGACGATGGTCCGCGTCTGGAGTGGGTCCTCGACGATCGGCCGCTGGTTCGCGCCGTACCTGGGGGGCGCGTTGCCGAGCCCGGCCACCGCGCGCCGCATCTATGCGCTGCCGGCCAACAACCTCGCCGTGAACGCCACGCTGAACCTGGTCAAGCCGCGGGCCGCGCTGGTCACGGGAGCCTGCTCCGACATGACCGCCGCGCCGGGCTTTGGCCCTTGGGCGACCGGCGGCGGGGCACAGATCTTCGCTCCGATGGCGTCATCCTACCCGCCGCCCGCCTACGACCCGGCCGTCACGGTCGTGGTGTCGGAACTGCGCTTCGCGAAGACCGCCATCACGCAGGCGCAGTGGTAGCAGGCCGCGGGCCGGGCTGCCTGCGCAGCCCGGCCCGCGGCCGACACACTCGTGCGGGCGCTCGCGCCCGCGCTGGTCTCTTACTTCTTGTACGGGCCGAGCGGCAGGATCACGCGGCCGTACAGCTCGTTCCACACCTGGGCGATGGAGCCGTAGACGGCGGAGAGGCCGACGAAGATGCCCTCCCAGCCGGCGATCTTGGTGATCGTCGCGTTGCCCGTCCACTCGCCGAGGGCGAGGAGCACGAACAGGATGGTGAGGCTCAGGAACACCGTCTGCAGCGAACGGTTGATGCGCAGCGTGCCCACGAACATGAGGCCGGTGAAGAGGCCCCAGGCGAGCAGGTAGTACCCGAGCGCCGTACTGGTGGCGCCAAGGTCGAGGGCGGAGCTGCCGATCCACTTCGGGAACGCGAAGATGCCCACGAAGGTGAGCCAGAAGAACCCGTAGGAGAGGAACGCCGTCATGCCGAAGGTGCTGTTCTTCTTCCACTCCATGATGCCGGCGATGACCTGGGCGAGGCCGCCGTAGAACACGCCCATGGCGAGGATGATGCCGCTCAGCGGGATGAGGCCCGCGTTGTGGACGTTCAGCAGCACGGTGGTGAGGCCGAACGCCATGAGGCCCAGCGGGCCCGGGTTGGCGGTGGCGTCGCGCAGCGTCGCGGTGATGGCCCCCCGCTCACCCATCGGTCCGACGCCCTGGCCCAATACGCTCGGTGTCTTCTTCTGCTCGTCAGCCATCTAACGCAGCCTCCACTCCCGGTGAATGTGATGTGAGTACGGATGTCCGCCGCGGAACGTAGCTCCACGCGCGCGAACCCGTGGATTTATATCATTGCTGTGCAGCGCGTCACAAGCGCTGCGGCGTGCCCAAACGGCGCGTCGCGGGACCGCGCGTTCACCACCGCGGCAGGCGCCTTCGAAAGCCACGGCGTGACGCTTCGGCGCCGGCCACTATAATGTCCCCGGTCACCTTCCGTAAGGAGTCCGCTCAGCCGTGCTGGAACCGCCCGTGCCCATCGCCGATCCGGTCGCCCGCAATCGCGTCGCGCTGGTCATCGCGCTCATCCTGCTGATCTCTCTCGGCGTGCGCATGTACCAGCTCACAACGCCCCCGTCGTACATGTTCGACGAGGTCTACTACGCGAAGGACGCCAACGTCATCGTGCACAACAACGTGGGGCCGCTGCCCCCGTTGCGCTGGACGGCCGGCAAGGAGGTCTCCTGGCCGCACCCCGAGATGGGCAAGCAGCTGATCGCGGTGGGCATCCTGCTGTTCGGCGACCGCGCCTTCGGCTGGCGCATGCCCGCCGTGCTCGCCGGCATGTTCATCCTTGCCTGCATCTACCCCCTGGCGCGAAGGCTCGGGCTCTCGCCGGCCTGGTCGCTCATCGCGCTCGCCTTCGCCGCCGCCGACACGCTCGGCATCGCCCAGTCGCGGATCGCGACCCTCGACATCTTCATCGCCTTGTGGACGGTGGTCTGCATCCTCATGGCGCTGCGCTACATCCAGGACGGCCGCCGGCTCCGCTGGCTGCTGCTGTGCGGGCTCACCGGCGGGTTCGCCACGGCCACCAAGTGGTCCGGCGTGGCGGCGCTGCTTGCCGCGGGGCTGCTCATCGCGTACGCCTGGTGGCGCGACCGTCCGCGCACGGCGAAGGCGAGCGAGGGCGACGCGATGGCCGATAGCGAGGAGGTGGCCGGCGGCGCGGGCTCGGCCGGCCAGGCGGGCGCGACGGACGCAGGCCCGGCGGCGCTCCCCGCGGACAGTGTGGCGCGCGCCGGCGCCGGCGCCACGGCACTGGCGGCGCTGGTCGTGCTTGCGGCGCTGGTCGTGCTGCCGGCGGCGGTCTACCTGGCCAGCTACGGCCAGTACTTCGCCGCCGGGCACACGTGGTCGGACTTCGTCGAACTCCACCGGCAGGCTTTCTACTTCAGCACGCACCTCAAGGCCGGGCACACCTACGCGTCGCCCTCCTTCACGTGGATCGTGGACTACCGCCCGGTCTGGTACTACTTCCAGGGCACGGGCGGGATCTACCGCGGGGTCGACGGTATCCCCAACCCGTTCCTCTGGTGGCTCGCGACGCTCTCCCTCATCCTCGCGCCCATCCTGGCGCTGACGAAGCGCACCACCCTGCTGCTGCCGGCCGCGTTCCTCGTGGCCGTGCTCTACTTCCCGTGGTTCGCGACGCAGCGCACGTCGTTCCTCTACTACATGACGCCGGTCGCGCCGTTCCTGGCCATCCTCGCCGCCGCCGCCTTGTGCGTCTTCGCCGGCTCGCGGCGCCTCCCCCGCCGCGGGCTCCTCACGATCGCCGTCTTCGGCGTCGTCACCGCGGTGCTGTGGGAGCCGATCGGCAGCCTCTGCGCCTGGATCTTCTGGGAGCTGCCGCGCAGCGTCAGCATCGCCTTCGGCTGGGTCGGCCTCGCCGTGGGCCTCATGATCGCGGCGGCGTCCGTGGGACTGATCTTCGTGCAGCAGACGCGGCGCTACCGCCCGCTGGTCGCCATGGCTCTCGTGGGCATGATCATCGGCATCAGCGTGGCGTTCCTGCCCATCGTGCTCAACATCCCGATGAGCCCCGGGCACTTCAACCACATCACGTGGTTCCGCAGCTGGATCTGAGCGTGGCCGCAGCGAGGTCCGCCACGCCGCCGTGATCGCCGCCGCCGGCGCGCCGGTCGCCGGGCAAGGCCCCGACGCTCCGCAGCCGCCGGCCGGTGCTATCATCGCCGCATGAAGGGCTCCTCCCCGCTCAGCGTCGCTCCGACGGCTGAGCCCCTCCGTCGCCGCCTGCGGGCGATCTACCTGCTGTTCGCGCTCGTCGTCATCGTGTCCGCGGGCGTCCGCTTCGCCGACCTCGGCCGATATCATGACCGCATCTGGGACGAGCACTACTACGCGCACGACGCGGTGGCGCTACTCCGTGGCGAGTTCGCGCCGCGAGGGCCGCAGCGCTGGCGGCCGGGCGTCGCCATAGGCGACGCCCATCCCGAGCTCGGCGTGGAGCTCATCGCCGCGGGCGTCGCGGTCTTCGGCGATGGTCCCTGGGGCTGGCGCCTGCCGTCCGCCATCGCCGGCACGTTGCTGATCGCGCTCGTGTTCCCGCTCGCACGCCGCCTCTCCCTCTCGCCCGAATGGGCCCTCGCGGCGACGGTGCTGGCGGCCACGGACTCGCTGCTCATCGTCCAGTCGCGCCTCGCCATGCTGGACGTCTTCGTGGCGCTCTGGTCGGCGGCGTGCATCTACTGCGCCCTGCGCGCCGCCGAGTCCACTGCGCGCTGGCGCTGGGTCGTCCTCTGCGGCCTGGCCGGCGGTGCGGCGACGGCGACCAAGTGGTCGGGCGGTCTCGCCGTCATCGCGGCGCTGCTGCTCCTCGCGCTGATCGGAAGACCGGGCTGGAGGCGAGTCGCGCAGCAGGCAGCGGTCGTCGCCGGCATCGTCGTGACTGTCTACGTGGCCGCCTACGCGCCGTACTTCATCGCCGGGCACACGGTTTCGCAGTGGCTGCGGCTGCAGCGCTACATGGTCGCACACGACTGGAGGTCCCGCGGCACGCCGAGCAGCACCTCGCGGCCACTCACCTGGCCGTTCGACGTCGGTGCGATCTGGTATCGCTGGGGTGAATCGTCGGCCGGCGTGGGCGCGATCATCGCCTTCGGCAATCCGCTGCTCTGGTGGTCGGCCATCGCCGCCTTTGTCGCGCTGGCCGGCCGCAGCCTGAAGTCACGCGATCTGCGCCTGGGCCTCTTCCCCCTGCTCGTCGCCGTGCTCTACCTGCCCTGGCTCGCCACGGCACGCCCCAGCTACATCTTCTACATGACGCCGGTGGTGCCGTTCCTGGCGATCCTCGTCGCCGCCGGCCTGCGCGCAGCGGCCGGCCGGCGGCCGGCGCCGTGCGCGCCGCAGGCGCTGGCGTTCGCCGGCCTTGCGCTCGTGGTAGCCGGAGCGCTGGGCGTGGCCGGCATCGGCGAGACCGCCGCAGCGCCGCTGCCCGCTGCTCTCGTGAGAGGCGGCGCGGTGGCGGCCGGCCTCGCGCTCGCGGCCGCGGCCGCCACGCTCGCCTACCGGGCGCGGCACCGCAGGCCGGCGCTGCGCGCCACGGTCGCCTGGGGATGGATCGGCGCCACGGCCGGCATGACCCTCGTCTGGCTGCCGTTCCTGCTCGGCTATCCGGTGCTCTGGCAGTACTACGAGCGCGTCACGTTCCTGCCCCCGTGGAAGTGAGCACGCCGGTCACCTCAGGACGCGGTTGGCGACATCGAGCATGCGCGCCGGGAGCTGGCGGAAGGAACCGACCGGGAACACGTCGCCGCCGCCGGCGTCGGCGAGGCGGCGGCAGAGCACGGGGTCCATCTTGTAGTCCTCGGTGAGCAGCACGAAGAGGCGCGAGAAGCGGTGCGCGAGCGGCAGCGGATCGCCGCCGGCCGTCGCGATGCCGTCGGTGATGAGCAAGCCGCTGCGCCGCGGATTACGGCCGCGCTCCAGCTCGGCGGCGCCGAGCTCCAGCGCGTCGGCGATGTTGGTGTAACCGCCCACCGGCTGGTCGAGCATGCGGCGCACGACCTCCTCGGCCGGATCGGCGACGCCCAGTTGCGTGATCGTCTCGGCGACATCGTCGAAGACGACGACCGAGAGGTCCTCGGGCCGCAGCTTGAGCGCCAGGACGGCCGCAGTCACCGCCGCCATCGCCATGTTCTCGCCCGACATCGAAAGCGAGGTGTCGACCATGAGGACGACCTGGTGGTGGCGCTCCTCGCGGTGCTGGATGACCCAGTCCTCCGCCTCCGGGAACGGCTTCCCGAGCACGTTGTCGAGGGTCGCGTCCAGGTCCAACTCCCCGGCGAACGGCTCGCGCAGGTTCTCACGCACGATGTGCGTCACCAGGCGCAGCGGGCCGACGAGGCTGGCGGCGCGCGCCAGCACCGCCCGCGACGCGAGTCGCTCGGCGAACATGCGCAGGTCGGGGTCGCTGATGCGGCAGCCGGGGCGCGTGATGTTGACGGCCACGTCCCAGCCGTCCAGGCCTTCGACCGGCACCTCGTAGCGATCGGCGATGGCGGCCATGGGCTCCCCGCCCGTGAAGCGCCCGATACCAGAGGTCTGCGCGCCACTGACCTGCAGGCGCCGGCGACGGGCCAGGCGCGCCCCGCTGCCGGAGGCGCTCAGCCTTTTGGGCGGGACGCCTCCGGCGGCGCCAGCACCACTTCCGGGTCCTCGCCGCGGTCGACGACCATGGCGAAGAGCTCGTCGAGGGCGGCGCCGAAGTCGGCGTCGATGTCGTCGCGGACGTCGACGCGCGTCGTGAGCGCCGCCTCGGCGGCGCGGCGCAGCACCTCGCGGCTGACCGCGCCGCAGGCCTCGCGGTCGTCCTTCCAGAGGCGCTCGGCGATGGCGACCGTGGCGATGGCGCCGCGCACCGAGGCGCCCTTGCGGAAGCGCGGGTGCAGGCGCGTGCCGCGCGTCAGGCGCACGGCCGTGGTGACCAGCGCCGCATCGTCGGAGCCGGTCTCGGCGACCACGATGTCCTGCTCCTCGGCGGCGGACTGGTAGGCGAGCGCGAGGTGCTCGAAGCGGTCGCGCAGGGCCTCGGAGAGGTGCCCGGTGGCGACGTACTCGACGGGGTTCTGCGTGGCCACCACCTGGAAGCCCGCGGCGGCGCGCACCTCGCCGATATGGGGCACCTGCACGAGGTGCTCGTCGAGCGCCGGCAGGAGCACGTTCTGGACGCTCTCGGGCATGCGGTTGAGCTCGTTGATGAAGAGCACGCGGCCGCCGCGCATCGCCTCGACCAGGGGGCCCGCGAAGAAGGACTCCTCGCGGTAGCCCTGCTTGAGCACGAGCGGCGGGTCGAACCAGCCGGTGAGCTTGCTCTCGGAGTAGCGGTCGTCGCCGTCGACGCGCACCGTGTCGCGCCCGAGGTGGGCGCAGACGGCGAGCGCCACGGTCGTCTTGCCGACGCCCACGGGGCCCTCGAGCAGCAGGTGGCGGCCGGCGCCGAGCACGGCGAGGGCCATGGCCAGCTCCGCCTCGCGGCCGACGATGCCGTGTTCTGCCTGGATCTTCGCGATGGGGGTCATCTCGTCATCCTCGGTCGTGGCCGGCGCGCCCGGTCGACGTCAGTCGACGAGGACGAGGGCGAGACGATGATACGGCTCGTCCATGCCCTGCACCACCTTGAGCGGCCAGCCGGCGTCGGCGCAGGTGGTGAACACGTCGATGCCGCAGCCGGAAGGCCCGGGACGCAGCGAGGCGCGGCAGTCGCACGCCGTGGGCGTGCCGCACGCCTCGTCGAGCGCACACGGGCGGCCGCCGGCGATGGCGAACGCCTTGTGGTGGCCGGCGAGGAACAACTCGCGCTCGAGCCGGAGCGCGACCGCGGCCGCCCGGCGGCTCGCCGCCAGGTGCTCGCCGCCGTGCGCGCCGGCGACGTCGAAGCGCAGCAGCAGGACGCTCTCGTACTCGTCCAGCAGCGCCCTCGTCTGCGACGGGGTGGGCGAATGTGGCGGGCACGTGAGGCACTGCCCGGTGCGGCAGCCGCCGTACAGGCACTTCATGCGCACCCACTCGGCGGTGACGACCTGGCCGGGCGAGACGACCAGGGCATCCGAGGCGCCGAGCTCCAGCGCCCGCGCGCGAAGCTGCTCGGGCGCGGCGCCGATGAGAGTGTCGATGCGGCGGTCCACCATCCCCCGAGTGTAGCAGCGGCGAGGGGTCTCAGTCCCTCCGCGTCACAGCTTCAGCGCAATGAGCCACGCGTGCTTGAAGTCGGTGCTCGTGGTCAGCGTCGCCGTCCTCGCGCCGGAGAGCGCGGCGCTCGTCAGTGGATCGGTCGCGCGGGCGACGTACCCCAGGAAGTCGTTGGAGGACACGTTGACGTCGGTGGTGAACCCAGCCGGGGCGCTGCTCACGGAGACCGTACCGATGCCCGAGGGGTCGTAGGCACCGCCCACGAAGAGCAGGAGCTCGCCGGCCGCCGACGGCGTCACCGACCCGGCCCTCAGCGCGGTGTCGGCCGTGGTGTACGGCGTGTTGGAGGCCGTGTCGTACGAGGCTCCGCGGTACGTGACGTTCGTGACGGAGATGGTGTCGATGAGTGTTGAGAATTCCCACTTGTCGTGCCACGGCGCGTTTGCGCCGACCTTCAGGTAGTAGAGCGCGTAGTAGAAGTAGCACGGGGTGCCGTAGGCGGGCGAGGCGTAGGAGCAATCGCCGATCTTGGTCCAGGAGTCCACCGTCGCGGCCAGAGGCGCGGGGGCGATGTAGCTGTTGCGCGCCTGGACGATCGCGAACACGAGGTCGCCCGTCGCCGTGCCGCTGGGGACGAAGCAGCTCGCCGCGTAGTTGCGGCCCTGGAGCGTAGCCGTCGAACTGCTCACCGCGGTGCTGAGCGGAGCGATGTCGGCGCTCAGGCCGCTGGGCTGGCTCACCGCGTAGTTGCCGGCGTCGGCGCCGCCGAGGACGACCCCGGTGACGGTCACCGGCTTGTGGGTGCCGACGCTCGCACTGTCGAAGCGAGCCGAGCAGGCGGAGCTGTCGAGGGTGACAGTGTTGCCCCCGATGACGCCGCTGAGGCCGGCGCCGCTGAAGTCGACGGTCGCCTTCGTGGTGCCGTCGTGGAACTTGTCCTTGGCGACGGCGCCGCTGATCGTGAGTGCCTTCCTGCCGACGGTCAGGCCGCCGTCCACATAGGTCATCGCGTACACGCCGAGTCCGGTGCCACTGGCGGCACTCGGCGCGATCGCGTAGGGCGAGCCGCCCACCGTGGCAGCGGCGGCCGCGCCTGCGCTCTTCAGCGTCACCGACTTCACGGAGTCGCCGGGCAGCAGCCCGGCGGCCGTGAAGGCGCTGTCGCCGAGCACGAGCGTGGCCCCGTAGGTCTTGTTGCGGTCCTTGGCCGTGATCGTGAGCGCCTTCTTGCTGACAGTGAGGCTGCCGTCCACGTACGTGATCGCGTACTTGCCGAGGCCTGTGCCGATGGCAGCGCTCGGCACGATCGCGTAGGGCGAGCCGCCCACCGTGGCGGCGGCGGCCGCGCCTGCGCTCTTCAGCGTCACCGACTTCACGGAGTCGCCGGACCGCAGGCCGGCGCTCGTGAAGGCGCTGTCGCCGAGGGCGAGCGCGGCTCCGTAGGTCTTGTTGCGGTCGTTCGCTGTGATCGTGAGTGTGGGGGCGTCCGGCACCACGCTGAAGGCGACATCCTTGCTCCACACGCCCTCGCCGTCGGCATTGCTGCCGCGGACCTTCCAGGTGAGGGGCACGTTCGTGGGCAGCGCCTCGCCGAACTGGTACGAGATGGTGGTGAGGCCGGACTTCTCCAGCCGCACACCGGCGCCCGAGATCGAGCACTCGTACGTTGTGGCGCCGCTCAGCTTGCCCCATTGGAACGTCGGCGCGGCGCTCACGATGGTGCCGTCGGGAGACTCGGGTCCAGGGGGAGAGATGACGAACTTCACGCCCTTGCTCCAGGCGCCGGCAGAGCGGGCGCTCCTGGCGCGCACCCTCCACGTGAGCGTCACGTTCGCGGGCAGCGCCTTCACGACGTGGCGGGAGGCGCCGTGGTGGCCGTCGAAGTGCCGCTTGAGCGTGTTCCCCTGGTAGATCTCGAGGTCGTAGTAGGAGGCGCCGGTCACCTTGCTCCACGTGAAGGTGGGCCTGAGCGGCGTGGTGGTTCCCCCGGGCGCTCCGGCGAGCGGCCTGCCCAAGTTGCAACCCTTGCCGGCAGGTCGTGCAGTGTACGCACCTGTGCCGCTTGAGGCAGCCGGTGGCACGTGCCGCACGACGAGCTGAGCGAATCCGGACTGGCCCGGGGAGAGCGTCGCGGCAACGCCCGCCTGGGCGAAGGCCGCCTGGGCGGCGGCGCCGATCAGGCACAGCACCGCAGCCACGAGGAGGAGTCCCGCGATCAGCGTCGCCTTGCGCGCTCGCGATGAACTTCGACTCTGGCCGGCCAGAGTCAGGCCGTTGGTCCCAAATCCGCTCATGACTCCCCCTGTCTCATCCCCTGCCAATTGGCGATGCGTGCGGCTTGCCCGCAGCCCGCGTGCGGCCAGGCGATGGACGCAGACCCACTTGATGTACCCATCGACATAGCCCACTTTCGCCTTGAGGCGTTGGTGCCGTCGCATTCACCGGCGCCGAGCGACCACGGTCTCTCGACGCAGAGGCCGCCGGTCGCCCGCGCCCGTGCACCGGCCTAGACTGGCGACCATGGTTCTCTTGCCCGACCACATCGGCATCGCCACGGACGTCTACGACGAGCTGCCCCTGGCGGAGGCGCTCGAGCGCCTCGCCGCCCACACGACGCTGGCGGAGATCTACTCCGGCGACAGGCACGACCTCCTCGTCGCCGGCAACCGCCGCGCCGCCGTCGCCAGCGGGATGCGCTTCACCGTGCACGGGCCGTTCGAGGACCTCGTGCCCGGCAGCCTGCACGAGCGCGAGCGCCGCCACGCCGTCGACGTGCACCGGCGCCACGTCGAGGCGGCGGCCGAGATCGGCGCCCTCTGCTACGCGGTGCATCCCGACGTCCGCGAGCGGGTCGGGTCGCGCGACCCGCGCGTGATCGCCGCTCTCGGCCGCACGATCGAGGATCTGGCCGCCCTGCAGCAGGAGTACGGCGTGCGCATCGTGCTCGAGAACATGCCGGGGGCCGGGCACTCCCACTTCGTAGCGCCCGGCGATCTCGACCTCGGTGAGCTCGGCTTCCTCCTGGACGCCGGCCACGCCGCCATCTCCGGCGTGTTGCACGACTTCCTGTTTGCCGCCGACCTCGACCTCGCGCACGTGCACCTGCACGACAACCGCGGGCCGGCCGACGCGCACGACCCGCACCTGCCCATCGGCCGCGGGGTCGTGGCGGTGAGCGACGTGCTCGACGTGGCGCGCGTACGCCACGCGACCGTCATCCTTGAGTTGCTCAGCGAGGCGGACGTCCAAGAGAGCCTTGACTACTTGCGGCGGAGGCGGCTGGTCTAGCGCGGATGGTGCGGGGCGCGTGCGCCCGCCGGCAAGCGCAGGGCGTCAGCGCCGGAAGGCGAAGCCGAATCCGGCGTCCTGCTCCAGCGGCTGCAGCGGGCTGCGCGGCACGCCGGCCGTGGCCTCGCCGTGATACTCGCGCGGCGCCACGTCGTTGGGGCCGTCCGCGTAGAAGAGACTGGCGAGCGCCTCGATCTGGTCGCGGCCGACGCCGAGCTCGAACTGGCCACCGCCGTACAACTCCATGCCGGCGGCCAGGGCGCGCTCGACGCAGTAGAACAGCGCTGCGATCGAGCCGAAGCGCGACGGCTTGATGTTCAGGTGGCGGAGGGCGGCGCCATGGGAGCCGAACACCCTGACGACGATCTCCTCGACGTCGGTCCAGGAATGGATCGGCGCGTCGAAGCTGAAGCGGCCCTCGCGACCGTCGAGCGCGGCACGCGCCGGTCCCTCGAGCGCCGGATCCTCGAGGACCGCATCGGGGAACGCCTTCGCGACCATGGCGTACTGCGCTGCATCCGGCGGATTCTCGACGACCGACCCCTCGTAGAAGGCCTTGAAGTCGAGCACGCGCACGCGTCCGGAGGCGGCGACGCGCTCGGCGAGGGCCACGTCCCAGTCCGGCGTCGGGTCGAGCTTGAACTCGAGCCCGGGGTCGACCTTGAGCCAGGGGCGCACGTCGAGGCGCGTGGAGAGCACGAAGCGCACCGGCCGGTACGGCCGTCCGAGAGCGGCGCCCAGCGACTGGCCGCGCTGGCGCAGCGCCAGGTCGAGCGCGGCGCTCTCGAACGCCCAGCGGCGGTACAACCGGAAGAACTCCTGCTGAGGCGGCCCCGCCGGGAACAGGTCGAGGCCGCCGATCAGCCTTGAGAAGGCGTCAAGCGTCCAGTCACCGGCGAGCGGCAGGTCCATCGGGAAGCCGTCGTGGTCCTCCGCGGCGTAGGTGACGTCCTCGCCACGACCCTCGAAGCCGCCGCCGCGGAGGACGACCGTCGTGGTCACGCGCAGGAACCCGCTCGAGACGTCGAACTCCCGGCGTTCCGTGGAGTACCCGTCGACGCGGAGCGGAAGCTCGGCGAGGCGGGCGTAGGTGGCGAATCCCAGATCGGTGACTGCTGTCATAGGGCGTCTCTGTCCATGCGCCGCAGAGGCGAAACCACAGGCGGACCGCGGGCGACCGTCCCTCCCGGCCGCCGGCGCCGGCCGGCGCCAGACCGTGCCACGACGACCGAGGCCGCCGCGGTCTGCCATACTCGACCGGCATGACTCCACCCGCAGACATCGGCATCTCGTCCAGCGCCTTCGCGGAACTGCTGCTCCCCGCGGCCCTCGAGCGCATCGCCGAGCTCGGCTGGGCGGCGGAGATCCGCTCGTTCGGGCTGCACACGCTGCTCAGCCTCCGCAACCGTGAGGCCGCGCTCGCGGCGGGGCTGCCGTACACGGTGCACGGCCCCTTCGGGTACGCGGGCATCGGCGACGTCGATGAGAACGCCCGCCGCGAGGCCCTCGACGAGCACCGCCGGCACCTGGCGGCGGCAGCCGAGGTCGGCGCCCGACTGTACGTGGCACACCCAGACTGGCACCGCGAAGGCACGCCGCACGACCCGGCGGTGGTCGACGCTCTGGAGCGCTCGTTCCGCGAGCTCCGGGATCTGCAGTCGGAGACCGGCGTGGAGGTCGTCATCGAGAACATGCCGGGGGCCGGGCAGTCGCGCTTCACACACCCCGGCGACCTCGACCTGCAGGGGCTCGGCCTCATCCTCGACGTCGGTCACGCCAGCATCAGCGGCTGCCTCGACGCCTGGCTCGCGGACCCCCGCGCGCCGCTGCGCCACGTGCACCTGCACGACAACCACGGCGCCGGCGACGACGACGACCCCCACCTGCCGCTCGGCGCCGGCGTGATCGACGCCGCGGCGGTGCTGGCCGCGGCGCGCGCCGCCGGCGCGTCGGTGGTCCTCGAGCACGACAGCGAGGCCGCCGTGCTCGCGAGCATCGCGCACCTGCGCGCCCGCGGCCTGCTGGACTGAAGCCCGCAAGCGTCACGCTGTGCGATACTTGCGGGGCGTGCTTGACTACTCCCTCATCGCGATCTCGTCGGGCGCCTACTCCGGGCTGCCGCTCGCGGCGGCGCTGATGCGCATCGCCGAGATCGCGCCGGCCGCCGAGATCTGCTCGTGGGGCCTCCACTCCCTGCTTGAGCCGGTCAACGCGCGCGCCGTGGACGTCAGCGGCCTGCCCTTCACCGTGCACGCCCCGTTCACCCACGATCTCCTCGGCAGCCGCTCCGCCTCCAAGCGGCGGACGGCGATCGACCTGCACGAGCGCCACATCGCCGCGTCGGCGGCTCTCGGCGCGCGCTGCTACGTGATCCACCCGGACCTGCAGCGCCGCCAGAAGCCGCGCAGCGCGTGGACGGCGGCGGCGCTCGAGCGCTCGTTCCGGGAGCTCCACCGCCTGCAGGGCGAGTACGAGCTGCGCGTGCTCGTCGAGAACATGCCGTTCCTCAAGCGCTCGCACTTCATCGCACCCGACGATCTCGACCTCCAGGGGCTCGGCTTCACACTGGACGTCGGCCACGCGGCGATCACCGGCACCTTGGGCCGCTGGCTCGCCACTCCGCCGGGCACCATCACGCACATGCACCTGCACGACAACCAGGGCCCCCACAGCGGCGACCTCCACCAGGCGCTCGGTTCCGGAGTCGTCGACGCGGGGCCGGCGATCGCCGCCGCGCAGGCCGCCGGCGCGACCGTCGTCCTCGAACACATCCACGAGGCCGCCGTGGCGGCCAGCCTCGAGCATCTGCGCAGGCGCGGCCTGCTCGCGCGCCGCTATGGCTGAGGCGGAGGGAGCATGAGCAAGAAGAGCGGCGTCGGCGGCGTCGAGCCCAGCAAGCGGGCGCGGTTCCTCTCGCGCCTCGAGCCGTTCCGGGGGCTGAGCCCGGAGGAGCTCGAGCACATCGCGGATGAGATCATGGAGCGCGACGTCTCGGCGGGCGAGGTCGTGCTCGTCGAGAGCGGGCCGCCCGGCGCCGAGCTGTACGTCGTCCACAGCGGCGCGGTGGAGCTCGCGCACAAGGAGGCCGTCGTCGCGATCCTCACGAGTGGCGAGATCTTCGGCTACCCCACGCTCCTCACGGGTCTGGCGCCGGAGTTCACGGCGCGAGCGCGCGAGGACGGCCGGCTCTACTGCATCCCCAGCGACGTCGCTCTGGGGCTCCTAAGCCGGCCGGACGGCGTGCGCTTCGTGGCCGGCAACCTGCGCGAGCGGCTGATCCAGTCGGCGAGCACGATGCTGGCGCTGCCGGACGTGCGCACGCGCCAGGTCACCTCCCTGGTGCGCAGCGACCCGCTCTTCTGCGAACCCGACACGCCGATCCACGACGCCGCCCAGCTGCTCATGGACGCCGGCCGCTCCGCCATCCTCGTGCGCACCCGCGACGGGCTGGGCATCGTCACCGACGTCGACTTCCGCGACAAGGTCGTCGTCGGCGGCATCCCGAGCGACGCACCTGTGGCGCGGATCATGACCTCGCCGGTCCATACCATCGGCGCCGAGGTCCTGGCACCGGAGGCGAGCATCGCGATGATGGTCTCCGGCGTGAATCACCTTCCGGTGCTCGACAACGACGGCAACGTCGTCGGCATCCTGTCGGCAAGCAACCTCATGGCGCTCGACGCGCGGAGCCCGTTCGCGCTGCGCCGCTCGCTCTCGCTGGCGCGCGACGCCGACGAGCTGGCTGCCTCGGCGCAGGACATCCCGGACCTCTTCGTCGACCTGCTCGACGCCAACCTCGACGCGGCGGCGCTGACGCGCATCCTCACCGTCCTCTGCGACACGATGACGGCGAGGCTGCTGGAGATCGCCGTCGACAAGTACGGCGAGCCCCCGGTGCCCTATGCCTGGCTCGCCTTCGGCAGCTGCGCCCGCGCCGAGCTCACGCTCGCCTCGGACCAGGACAACGGCCTCGCCTACGACGACACCGACGACCCTGCGGTCGACGAGTACTTCCGCCTTCTCGCCGTGGACGTCAACGCCGGGCTGGCCCGCTGCGGATTCGTGGCCGATCCGCACGGCGTGCTCGCGCGCACCGCCCAGTGGCGCATGCCGCTGTCCAAGTGGAAGGCGGTCTTCGAGTACTGCCTCGAGGGCAAGGACCTCGATCGGCTCGCGCGCGCCAGCGTGGCGTTCGACTACCGGCAGGTCGCCGGCGAGCTGTACATCGACAAGGTGCTCACCGACATCATGCGCGAGGCACCGCAGCACCCGCGCTTCATGCGCGGCCTGCACCAGCTCGGCTTCAACATCCCCTCGCCGCTGGGCTTCCGCGGGCGACTCGTCGGCTACGTCGACATCAAGAAGAGCGGCCTCGTGCGCATGCAGAACCTGGCGCGCTACTGGGCCTTCACGCACGGGATCACCGCGCAGACGACGCTGGAGCGCCTCATCGCCGTCGCCGAGATCGAGGGGCGCGACCCCATGAACGAGGACGACCGCTCCCTGCGGGAGGCGTTCACGAGCATGCTGCACCTCCAGCTGCGGCACCACGCCAACGCCATCCGCAACGGGCGCCCGCTGGACAACATCATCGATACGTCGACGCTGCGTCCGCTCGATCACGCCAATCTTCAGGAAGCTTTGCGCCTCGTCGCCGCCGAGCAGAAACGCTTCCCGTTCCTGCCGCGGCTCTGAGCCCGGCGGCTGCGCCGACTGGTCACACGACCGTCGTCGCCGGCCCCGTCTGATAGACTTCGCCGGGTGCCCCTTCGGCGCCCTCACGCTCGCGACACCGACCGAAAGCGCACGCCATGAGCCAGTCCTTCACGTACACGGGCACCGCCGACTACATCGCCTCGCCCGACCTCATGCAGACGGTCAACG
>Ga0209697_10004289_pt1 | contig 18727 bp, 16 predicted proteins | sample AliMusrvi5mmetaG_FD_184115 | JGI IMG/M metagenome (GOLD analysis project Ga0209697, IMG submission 184115) | Freshwater lake bacterial and archeal communities from Alinen Mustajarvi, Finland, to study Microbial Dark Matter (Phase II) - Alinen... | ecosystem: Environmental > Aquatic > Freshwater...
TTCAGCCGGGAAATCATGTGAGACCATTTGACTCCGGGCAGGATGCCCGGACCACGGTGGCGCGGGCATCCTGCCCGCCGCCCTTCTTCACAAGGTCTCATCCATTTTCCCCCGAGTTCAGGATGTCTGAGGCTAACAAGCGGCTCGCGGTCTGAATCGGCCCCCCCGGCATGAAACAACTCGGAGTACTCATCCATGGCGCGGGCTGGGTTTCCAACCAACACAAGTATCCTGCGGGGCAAATACTGTGGTAATGGTTGGGGCAACGGCCGCGATTGTGCCGGCCAGGCCAAATCCCGCGACGGTCAAGTGCACGACCAACAGCACGCCAGCGTGGCTGAAACCAACCAGGGCCTCTACTGACTGAGGCGGCAGCTTGGACTACAAAATAATATGAAGATGGACCACAAAGAACACAGAGAACACAAAGAAATTAGCCCTTTTGTGATCTTTGCGCTCTCTGTGGTTAAAGCCGAAAACGGAAGTTGAAATCCAAGATTCGTTCTTGAAACCACAGATTACGCGGATTTCACGGATTTTCTGGTATGGATTTCCGCACCATTTGTAACTTCGGAGAAGTTGTAAATGGAACCAATTTCAATCTGTGAAATCCGTGTAATCTGTGGTTAATCTAACCGATATCTCGAATTAAACTTCGGAGGTCGGGCTTCATCGAGTGCATCACATCCCGCAAACCCACCATCACCCCGATCGAAGTCGCCCACCGCTCCACCAGCGTCTGCCATCTCGGCGCCATCTGCCTCACTTGAGGATCTGGAACTCGTCGATGGTGGGTCCCTCGGTGGCGTCGAGGATGTTGAGCCGCACGACTTGGGCGGTGACCGGCGGAAACGAGTGCGTAAAACCGGATCCTATGGTGGTGCCGGTGGCGAGCGTCTTCCATACGCCGCCATCCTGATAGAGGATCTCGAATTTTTGGACGCGCTTGCCGCCGTCGTTCCACTCGTGGATGGCGATTTTGGAAAATGTTCGCGGTTTTCCGAGGTTCACTTCGAGCCACGCCTGCTTGGTGCCGGCGTCGGTGGCCCAGCGGGTTTCCATGTTGTCGTCGACCGCCTTGTCAGCGTCGTATTGCTCCTGATTTTGGTAAACATTGGAGGCGGTGGCGCTGGCACCTGACTTCACCACCTGAATCTCCATCGCGGGTTTGTCGATATCCAGGGCGATCAGCGTGTCGATCGGGGCATGATTCGCGGCCGGAACCGTCAGAACGATGCCGCTGTCGGTTTGCTTGAACTCCACCGTGCCGCCGGTCAGCGCGCTGGCGTTGATGATCTTCGCCGGGATGGCGGGCAATTCGAGCCGGTCGCCATCGAATTGATAGATATGCACATAAATGCGCTGGTCCTTGCGGGTGCTGGCGCCCCACTTGCCGGGTTTGAAGGGACCGCCGCGCGTGCCGTAGATGCTTGCGCCATATTTGGCGAGCCAATCGCCGATCTCCTTGAGGCGGGCGCTTTGCGCGGGATCGATCATGCCGTCGGGGCGCGGGCCGACATTGAGCAGGACATTGCCATCACCGCCCGCGCCACTGACGAGCATGGTCAGGCAGGCGGCCAACGGTTTCACGCCGTCCTTGTCGCCGCCCCAGGCCCAGGCATCGTGCGCGGAAATCGTCATGCAACTTTCCCACGGGCGCTCCAGGTTGTAGCCGCCGATCATTTGTTCGGGCGTCTCGTAGTCGCCGCCGTCGCCGGAGCGGTTGTTGATGGTGATATCCGGCTGGAGCGAGCGGATCATCTCGATGGTCTTCACTCCGCGGCCCTCGAACATCTGCGGCACGTCGTTCCAAATCGTGATCAGCGGGCCGTAGTTGGTCACCAGTTCGCGAATCTGTCCTAACAGGTACTTGTTATATGCGTCGAGGTCGCTTTTCGGGCGTCGCACGCTGCCGCCGGGGCTGGTGAGCGGGAAATCCGGGTGGTGCCAGTCGCACACCGAGTAATAGGTGCCGAACGCGATGTCCGCCTTCTTGCACGCCGCCGCGAGTTCCTTGACGACGTCGCGATGGAACGGCGAGTTCATGATGTTGTAGTCGGTGAGCTTGGTGTCCCACAGGCAGAATCCGTCGTGATGTTTGGTCGTCAGCACGATATATTTCATGCCCGCGTCCTTGGCAACCTTGACCCAGGCGTCGGCATCAAACAGCGTCGGGTTGAACTTCTTGTAGAGGTTGTCATATTGCTCAATGGGAGTCTGCGTGCCGCGCGACCAGCCGATCTCGTTGCCGGTCAGGCTCACCGGTCCCCAGTGGATGAACATGCCGAAGCGCTTGGCCTGCCAGTTGCGCATCGCCTCCGGCTGCACGGGAGGAAATGCCGGTGCCGCGGTGGCAGGTGCCGGGGTGAGCGCGATTGCGGCCAACGTCGCAAGGGAGAGGATTGATTTCATGAGGATGGGAAAGTGTTAGCAAACAGAACGGCCGGAGGAAGATCCGGCCGGCACTCCGTCAGCGGCCTTCGGCAATGCGCTCGGCGAGCATCGGGGGCAGGCCGGCCGCGAGGATTTTCGCCTGGGTCTTGGCGATGTCGTATTCGACCCGCCGAAACACGACCATCTGGTGATCGCTATCGTAGATGGCGTAGCATGAGCGCCAATCGCCATCCCGCGGTTGGCCGACCGAGCCGCAATTGATGAAGTATTTCGCGCTTTTCTCGATGACAATCGAATCGGCCGGGACCTCGTGGACTTTGTCGGTCTTGGTGTAAACGCGGGGGACGTGGGTGTGACCGTGGAAGCAGAGTTGGGTGAACTGGTAGGAAAAGTTCGCCATCGCATCGAAACGGTTGGTCACGTAGTTCCAGTGGGCCGGCTGATCCAAGGTGCTGTGGACAACGGTGAAATCGGAAACCTGGCGGACCATGCGCAGCCGCTGCAGCCACAGGCGTTGATCCTCATCGAGCTGGCTGCGGGTCCACTGGAGGGCGGACGCAGCCACCGGGTTCATGCTTTCGAGCGAGTGGGTGCCGGCCGCGTCCTCGTCGTGGTTGCCCTTGATCGTGGGGCAATCCATCTGGCGGATGGCTTCGAGGCAGGCGACGGGGTCCGCATTGTAGCCAACCACATCGCCGATGCAGACGTAGTCGGTGACACCTTGTTTTGAGGCGTCATCCAACACCGCCTCGAGGGCTTCGAGGTTGGCATGAATGTCACCAAAAAGAGCAATCCGCATGGGTAATAAACGACAGGGGCACGCGAAAATTGACGGTTTTGTGATCCGTGTCGAGGCGAAAACGAGCGCGGCGGGCCGCTGGCGTGAGCAAACGCAGGTGATTTTCGCGGGGCGGCCCTGGGTTGGGGTCGAAAATGAGTTGCAGAGGCTTGTGAATAAACAGGTTGCGAAATTTCCGAATGAGGGAAAGACAAGCGCGGAGAATCTGCTACACTATCGCGGATGGCCGAGCGGAACGAGGCAACCGGGACGGAACGTGACGCGCTTCTGGGTGAGGCGATTCTGGGGGAGGCGTATGCGAAGACCCGCAAGAGTTTGATTGCCAAGCTCGACAACTGGGAGGATCAGCAGGCGTGGGACGAATTTTACAAGATTTACTGGCGCTTGATCTATTCGGTGGCGCTCAAGGCGGGCTTGCGCTCTGACGAGGCCTTTGACTGCGTCCAGGAGACGATCCTCTCGATTGCCAAGCAGAGCAAGAAGAACCTGTATGATCCGGCGCAGGGATCATTCAAGACGTGGTTGATGAATATGACGCGCTGGCGGATCAACGATCAGTTTCGCAAGCGCAAGAAGGACACCGCGATGGTGGGCGGGGAGTGGGACAACGACCGCAAGACCGCGGGGATCGACCGGGTTGAGGATCCCAATGGCGACGTGCTGACCCGCCTGTGGGACATGGAATGGAAGAAGAACGTGGCGGATGCCGCGCTGGTGCGGGTGAAGGCGCATGTGTCACCGAAGCAATATCAGATCTTTGATTGTTACGTGATCAAGCAATGGGACGCGAGGAAGGTGCAAGATCACTTGAACGTGAGCATGGCGCAGGTATACCTGGCGAAGCACCGGGTGGGAGCCGTGCTCAAGCGCGAACTCGCAAAACTCGAAGAAGATGCCGATCAAGTCTCGTCCTGATCCGGTCATCCCGGATCATGAAATCCTGCGCAAAATCGGTGGCGGTGCCTACGGCGAAGTCTGGCTCGGCCGCGGGGTGACCGGCGCCTTGCGGGCAATCAAGGTGGTGTGGCGCGAGGATTTCGAGGACGCGCGCACCTTTGAGCGGGAATTCGAGGGAATCTTGAAATTCGAGCCGATCTCCCGCGATCATCCGGCCTTGGTCAACATCCTGCATGTGGGGCGCAGCCCGGACGGGACGTCTTTCTACTATTATGTGATGGAGTTGGGTGACGACATCCGCACCGGACCGGTCATCAATCCGATCGAATATGAACCGCGCACCTTGCGGCCGGACGCGAAAGCCACCACCGCCACGCGCTTGGATGTGCCGGTGTGCATTGATGTCGGCTTGCGGCTGGCGGAGGCCCTGAATCATCTGCACGAATGCGGACTGGCGCATCGCGATGTGAAGCCGTCGAACGTGATTTTCGTCAATGGCAAGGCCAAATTGGCGGACATCGGGCTGGTGGCCGCGCGGGGCCAGCGGACCTTTGTCGGAACGGAAGGGTTTGTGCCGCCGGAAGGCCCCGGCTCGACGCAGGCCGACGTGTATAGCCTTGGCAAGGTGTTGTATGAAATCGTCACCGGCAGGGATCGGCTGGATTTTCCCGAGCTGCCGGATGATTTGCCGATGAATGGAGGCCGCAAGCGCTGGCTGGAACTTAACAGCATTATTTGTGATGTGTGTGAGCCGCGGGTATCCAAGCGCAGAATCACCACCGCCGCCCAGCTCGCCGAGGCCTTGCGCCTGTTGCAGCGAGGGAAACGCCGTCGCAGCCGGGCGGGCGCCGTGTGGCTCACCACGGTCGTCCTCACTACGTTCAGCGCTTGGGCGGCGTGGCAGATGGTCAAGGACAGCGATTGGCTGGCGGTCGGGCGCACGCGGCCGGTGACCATGCCGCCGGCGCTGGGAATGTTCCGCGTGGTGAGCACGCCGGATACCGCGGAGGTGCGCGACGCCTCGGGCAAGTGGGTGGGCACCACGCCCACCGGCACCATGACGGCGGAGGTGGGAAAGGAAGTCAGCTTCAGCATTCAAAAACACGGCTACCGGCCCGTCACGGTCACTGAGAAGATCGGTTCCACCGCGGTGAATGAGCCGCAGTCGATTTTCAAGGCGCTGGAGGTTTTCTCACCGCCGCAATTCGGCGAGGCATGGCTGGATCAGCATGGGGATGCCTATCAACCGGTGAACGACGAGCATGTGGGCTTCGGCTTTGTGACCGAGGAGGTGTGGAAAAAGTTTATCGTTGAAACCGATCGCAACGCGGCCGCCACGGAGTTTCTCGCCTATTCTCAGAACGGACAGGCGAGCAAAGTGGTGTTATGTACCGCGGAAGAGGCCGCGGCGTATTGCAATTGGTTGCGGGCGGGTGGCATCCCGCATTTTCTAACGGAGGATTACGAGGTGTTGCCGCGTTTCGAGCGATTGTTTGAAAATCCCGGATTGAGTGAGTATGCACGGCGCGAGGGCCTCAAGCCGTTCCGGGTGGTGGTGCGGCAGGTCACCTATGGCAGCATCGAGTTGACGAGCTATCCCGCGGGAGCGGAGGTGTATTTGAATGGTGCGCCGGTGGGCTTTACCGGCGAGCCCTTGCTGATTCCCAAGGTCAAGCCCGGCGCGGTTGAGTTGATCATCATCCGCGAAGGCTACAAACCCGACACCGAAAAGCTGGCCATCAAACCCGGTCAGACGCTGCAGCTCAGCGTCACCTTGGTGGCCAACCAAGGGGTGGTTTTCGGGCGGCCCTGGGAAAATGGCATCGGCATGAAGTTTGTCCCGTTCGGCCAGGACCTGATGGTTTCGATTTGGGAGACCCGGGTCCGGGATTACGAGCTGTTTGTCAAGGAAGCCAAACACCGGGCGCCGCAGGTGCCGGTCTTTCAGCAAGGCCCGGACCATCCCGTGGTGAATGTCACGCGGAGTGATGCCACGGCCTTTTGTGAATGGCTGACCCAGCGTGAACGGCAGCCGGGGGTTGAGCGCATCGCCGCGTCCCACCAATATCGCTTGCCGACGGACATCGAGTGGAGCCAGATGGTGGGCTTGGAGGAAACCCTCGGAACCAGCCCGAGTTGGCGGGATGCGCGCAAGGAGCCGGTGTTTCCATGGGGCACGACCTGGCCGCCGCCGGGCAAGGCCGGCAATTTCGCGGATGCCTCGGCCGCGCTGGCACCCGGCATGTCAGGTGAACGAACGATTCGGGGTTATGACGACGGCTTCGCACAGACCGCGCCGGTGGGTTCGTTTCTGCCAAACGCCAAGGGGATCTTCGATCTGAGCGGCAATGTTTACGAATGGGTGGCCGATGCCAACTCGATCGTCAATCCTAACAACTTGGGGGTGCTCCGCGGCGGGGGCTGGAACACGTATCAGCCGGAAAATCTCTATTCCGGGTCGCGCCACCCGCAGCCGCCGGATTATTACGCCGATGCCTATGGTTTCCGAGTGGTGCTGGCCAAGGTGCCGCCGGCGGCAGAGATCCCGCCACCGTCGTTAGACACGTCATCTCCCTGAGCGAAATATCCAACACCCCCAATCCCATGGTTGAAATCAAAATCGATTACGAAGGCGATCTGCATTGCAATGCCACCCATCTGCCCTCCGGCAATCAGCTCGTCACCGATGCGCCGGTGGACAACAACGGTCGCGGCGCCGCGTTTTCTCCCACCGATCTGGTGGCCACCGCGGTTGGCACGTGCATGGCCACGGTGATGGGCATTGTCGCGCGGCGCAAGGGCATCGCCATTGAAGGCATGACGGTGGCGGTCCGGAAATTCATGTCCGATGATCTGCCGCGCAGGATCAGTTGCCTGGAAGTGGATCTGCGCGTTCCGCTGCCAGCCAGTCATCCGGAGCGCGCGGTGTTTGAGAGTGCGGCCCGCTCTTGCCCGGTGTATCACAGCATTCATCCTGACGTTGAAGTGGTGATGAACTGGCAGTGGCAGTGAAATCCGGAGGCAATGTGGCGGCGGTCTGCGACCGTCGCAAGATTTCCGCGAATGTCGAGTCCGCGAGCCGCTCCAGTCTGACATAATACGACGCGCACAGAGCGCCGCTACAATGCGTCGGCCAGAAAATCCAGCACTGCGTCGCGGCATTCCTGCGTGCGGGTTTGCAGCAGCAAATGCGGGCCATCGATCCAATGGCAGGTGGCATCCGGAAAATGCCGTTCGAGTTGTGATTGGGCGTCCCATGGGATCACCCGGTCTTGCCGCGCTTGCAACAGCAACACCGGCAGCTCGCGCAGGTCCGGACAATCGGACTCGCGCAGGGCCAGCGCCACCCGCGCCCTCTTGGCCAGCGTTGCGCCGGGCGTCCGGCCGATCACGTTGCCTAGAGTCTCCAGCAGTTCCCGCGGGGCATCCTCGCCGCTGAGGAATTGTTTGAGCAAAAACGACGGCGGAGTGAAAGAAAACACCGGTTGCAATGGCAACAGCCCGAGACCGCTGGGCTGCGGGTTGGCGCAAAATCCAGCGACGAGCACCAGGGCCTTGACGCGGGTGCCCCCGGTTGCCGCAAGGAGCATTGCCAGCGGCGTGGAAAAGGATTCGGCAAGCAGCACCAGATTGGTCGGCGGCAGGGTGGGGGCGAGTACCGCGGCCAGCGTCTCATAATCCTGCGGACCATGCTCAGGCAGCGGGATCGCAGTGGTCGCCATCCCCCCCCAATCCAAAGTGAGGGCCTCCCGGTAGAGCTGCGTCGTGCCGTGCAGGCCGGGAAGCATCACCAAGGTTGTGTCAGTCCAATTCATGGAGTATGGGTTGCACTTGGCGTGCTACGGTGGCCGCACGGGGTTTCTTGCACCCCGTCCGCACCATCGGCGGCTGCGGGCCGCAAGCCCCAATCCCGATTCTCCTCCCGATGCGAAAAAATTTCACAAAAAATGTTGCGTTCGGGCCGCGACCAGTGCAAAATGTCGGCGTACCTCACAATGTGACCCAACAAACTAAGGATTAATCCTATCACCGCCCGCCCATTTCATTTCTTCCCCTGCCCAACATGTCCGACAAACCGCCATCTGCCAACGAAGGGATCAAAGCCGACAGCAACTACCTGCGCGGCACGATTGCCGCCGGGCTTGCCGATTCAAGCACCGGGGCGATTTCGGCCGACGACCAGCAACTCATCAAGTTCCACGGCAGCTATCAGCAGGATGATCGCGACCTGCGGGCCGAGCGGCGCAAGCAAGGTGTGGAGAAAGCATACTCATTCATGGTGCGGGTTCGGGTGCCTGGCGGAGTGGCGACGCCGGCCCAATGGCTCGAAGTGGATCGTCTGGCCACCGAATTCGGCAATGGCACGATCAAACTCACCACCCGCCAAGCGTTTCAGTTGCACGGGGTGATCAAATCCGAACTCAAGAGCACCGTCGCGGCGATCAATCGGGCGGCGCTGAGCACGATTGCCGCCTGCGGCGATGTGAATCGCAATGTGATGTGCAATCCCAATCCGCACCTCTCGTCGGTGCATGCCGAGGTGCTCAAACTGGCGCAGGGGATTTCCGACCACCTCACGCCGCAGACCCGCGCCTATCACGAGATCTGGCTCGATGGGGAAAGCGTCCACTCCGGCGAGGAGGAAGTGGAGCCCATTTACGGCAAGATCTATCTGCCGCGGAAATTCAAGGTCGTCATCGCGGTTCCGCCATCCAATGATGTCGATGTCTTTGCCAACGACCTGGCCTTCATTGCCATCGTCGAGACCGGCCAACTCGTCGGTTTCAACATCGCGGTCGGTGGTGGCATGGGCATGAGTCACGGGGTCGAATCAACCTTCCCGCGGCTGGCCGAGGTGATCGGATTCTGCACGCCCGGACAGGTCATCGATGTCGCCGAAAAGGTGGTGCTGGTGCAGCGGGATCATGGGGATCGCAGCGACCGCCGCCACGCCCGCCTCAAGTACACCATCGGGGACCGCGGCATCGACTGGTTCAAGGCCGAACTCGATAAGTATCTGGGCTACGACCTGGCGCCGGCCCGTCCCTATCAGTTTGATGACAACGGTGACCGCTACGGCTGGTTTGAGGATGAGCGTGGCAACTTCCACCTCAACCTGTTCATTATGAGCGGGCGTGTGCTCGACACCCCGGCCTATCCGCTCCGCACCGGCCTGCGTGCCATCGCCAAGATCCACCAGGGCGATTTCCGGCTCACCTCCAATCAGAATCTGGTGATCGCCAACATTGCGCCGGACAAGCGGCCGGAAATTGAACAACTCCTCGGGAAATTCGGCATCAAGGACAGCCATCTAACCAGCGGCCTGCGTCTCAACTCGCTGTCTTGTGTGGCCCTTCCCACTTGCGGGCTGGCCCTGGCCGAGGCCGAGCGCTACCTGCCCGAGCTTCTCACCGAGCTTGAGGAAACCATCGAGGCCAACGGCCTGCGCCACGATGCCATCACCATCCGCCTGACCGGCTGCCCCAACGGCTGCGCCCGCCCGTTTCTGGCCGAAATCGGTTTTGTGGGTCGCGCGCCGGGCCGCTACAACGTCTATCTTGGCGGCGGCTTCGCCGGCCAGCGCCTCTCCAAGCTCTACCGTGAAAGCGTCCGCGCCGAGGCCATCAAGCCGTTGTTAGAGCCGATCATCGCGCACTATGCCAAAGCCCGCGACGAGGGTGAGCGCTTCGGGGATTTTTGCATTCGCGCCGGCTACGTCGCCGCCACCCTGCAAGGGGCCGACTTTCACCACAACCTCGGCCCCGAAGCCCTTAACGCCCGCTAGACCGCCATGCACGCACTGCAATTCCATACTCCCGGCGCCGATCCCACCGAACTATCCGCCGTGTTGGCACCACTGACGGCCGGCGAGCGACTCCGCCTGCTTTATGAGGAATTCGGCACCCGCATGATCGCCACCACCAGTTTCGGCCTCCAGGCCGCGGCGATGTTGCATCTCATCGCCGAACACGCGCCCGAGATTCCGGTCGTGTTCATCGACACCGGCTATCTCTTCCCGGAAACCTACCGCTATGCCGATGATCTCTCGACCCGTCTCAAGCTGGACCTCCGGATCTATCAACCCAACATCACCGCCGCCCGCATCGAGGCGCTGTGGGGCGAACTCTGGAACGATGGCAAGGCCGGGGCCGACCAATACGCGCTGCTGACCAAGATCGAACCGATGAATCGCGCGCTGCGCGAACTCGGCGCCGATGTCTGGCTCAGCGGACTCCGCCGCTCCCAATCGAAAACCCGCGCCGACCGACCCCTCGCCGAACAACAGAAAAGGACCCTCAAGATCTATCCGATTCTTGACTGGGCCGATGCCCAGCTCGCCCACTATTTCCGCGAACACGCGCTGCCGCCCCATCCGCTGGCTTCCGAAGGCTACGTCACCATGGGCGACTGGCACAGCACCCGCCCCGCCAGTGCCGACGCCCAAGCCGAGGCCACCCGCTTCAGCGGCGGCAAATACGAGTGCGGCCTCCACCTCGACTCCGGAACCCCGGACTTTCAAATATGACAGGAATTTCAAGACAGAAGATCGCTTTGCTCCCAGACAGAACACAGCAGACAAAAGGTCGCGGCTCGTTCTCTTTTCTTGCTTTTTCTTCTGTCTTGAGGTCTTCTGTCTTCTGTCTCTTTTCCCTGCTAACCGTCAACTGATAACCAATAACACCGCCCCCGCCATGAACATTGCAAACAACCTGGTTGCCACTGTCGGCAACACTCCGCTGGTCCGCCTCAATATCCTCTCCGCCGGTCTCGCTGCCGAGATTTGCGTCAAGGCTGAGTTTTTCAACCCGCTCTTCAGCGTCAAGGATCGGATCGGCAAGTCGATGATCGAAGCCGCCGAGCGCGACGGCTCGCTCAAGCCCGGCGGTCTGATCATCGAGCCGACGTCCGGCAACACCGGCATCGCGCTGGCATTCGTCGCCCGTGCCAAGGGCTACCGCTGCATTCTAACAATGCCGGAAAGCATGTCGATCGAGCGGCGCGTGCTGTTGCGGATGTTGGGAGCCGAAATTGTGCTCACGCCGCGTGCCCGCGGCATGGGCGGTGCCATCGCCAAAGCCAAACAATTGTTGGAAGAACATGGCGAAGGCTCCTTCGGCCCTGGCCAGTTCGAGAATCCGGCCAACCCGCAGGTCCACCGCGAAACCACTGCCGAGGAAATCTGGCGCGATACCGATGGCAAAATCGATGCCTTCGTGTCGGCCGTGGGCACCGGCGGCACGCTCACCGGGGTGTCCGAAGTGATCAAATCCCGCCGTTCGATCAAGACCTTCGCGGTGGAGCCCACCGCCAGTCCGGTGATTTCCGGCGGTCAGCCTGGGCCGCACATGATTCAAGGCATCGGAGCCGGTTTCATTCCGAAAAACCTCAACGTGGAGACCATCGACGAAGTCATTCTGGTGAGTAATGAGGACGCCTTCGCCACCGCCCAGGCCCTGGCGCAACTCGAAGGGTTTCCGGCCGGCATTTCCACCGGTGCCAATGTCTGGGCCGCCATCCAAGTCGCCAAACGCCCGGAATTCAAGGGCAAGCGCATCGTCACCATCGGCTGCTCCTCCACCGAACGCTATCTCTCAACTCCGCTCGCCGAAAAAGTCCGCGAGGAGTGCGCCAATCTGCCGGTCCACGACGTCTGAGCCGGAATCTATCCGCCATCCCGGGGGGGGATTCCAGCCATTACTGAGGAGTCTTTAGGTTGGAATACAAATAATTTCCGAACGATTTTCCTTTGCAGGGCGGACTGGATGGTTAGGGTTGCGACTGACGAATTGACTCGATCGTTATCAATCCGTCGGCGAATTCCCAACAATCCATTCCTATGTCTGACAATACCCATGACCTGCCCCGACGTGAAATCGCGCATTACGGCTGGAAGCCCGATCTGCCCGACCAGCGCGACCATCTTTACGCCGCACCGCTGCCCAAACTCGGGCCGCTGCCGGCCAAGGTGGATTTGCGAAAGCAATGTCCCGGCGTCTATGACCAGGGGCAAATCGGCTCCTGCACGGCCAACGCCATCGCGGCAGCCATTGAGTTCGATCTGTTGAAACAAAGGCTGGCGGATTTCGTGCCTTCGCGATTGTTTATCTATTTCAACGAGCGCGACATGGAGCGCAGTGTGGCTGTGGACGGCGGCGCACAAATCCGCGATGGCGTGAAGAGTGTCAACAAGCTCGGCGTCTGCCCGGAATCGCAATGGACGTATGACGACACCCCGGCCGACCCGCTCACCAACCTCTGGCCCGCCGGTGCCAAACCGGCCCAAAAGCCCACGCCGTCATGCTATGTTGCGGCTTTGGAACATCAGGTGGTGAGCTATCAGCGGGTGAGCCGCAACCTCGCTCAATTGAAGGGTTGTCTTGCCGCCGGCTATCCATACGTGTTTGGCTTCACGGTGTATGACGCGTTTGAAAGCGCGGAGGTGGCGACGTCCGGGGTGTTGAACATGCCGACCTCGACGGAAGGTGTCATCGGCGGCCACGCGGTGCTGGCGGTGGGTTACGATGACGTCGCGCAGCGGTTCATCGTGCGCAACTCGTGGGGTGCGAAGTGGGGTCTGAAAGGCCATTTCACCATGCCCTACGCGTATTTGCTTTCCAGCAATCTGGCGAGCGACTTCTGGACGCTCCGCACGGTGGAGGGCTGAGGCAAGCGCTGCGTTGGGCACCTGGGCGGGGATGCCCGCACGCCTTAGCGCGCCGTCACCTTGAGCCGCAGGAATCCTTGCGGCCCCGCATCCGCGGGCACGCTGAATACATGATCGGATCGGGGCGAGGGGATTTCACCCGTCCGGTGCCACGGCAAGGGTGGCTGCATCCCAAGGCGGGAGCCCGACTTCAACGGCGATTTCGTTGAACTCGGCGATTTCCGCGGCGGTGAAGAGCAGTCCCCCTGCGGCATCGGAGCGGCGACGCGCGGCGGCTTCGATTTGGCCGGGGAGCATCGCGGCCTCGTTGCCATGGCCGAGGATGTCGGCGATGACGGCCGCCAGGTTTTCCGATTGGTCGCGACCGCAGGCGAAGTTGCCGCCGGATAGGGCGTCGGGATGGATGACTTGGAAGTAGAAGACCGGGGTGTTTTTCTCACCGGCAGTTAGAATCTTGCGACCGCGCAAAGTGGGCAGCGAACCGCCGATGAGCGCCCCGAAAATCTCATTGATGAGTGACAGGCCATAGCCTTTGTGGCCGCCGAAGGGCAGCAGCGACACAACGCGATCGGGATCGGTGGTAGGTTGTCCGGCGGCATCCACGGCAGCCCCGGGCGGCAGCAATTTGCCCTCGCGCTTGAGCGCCTGGACGCGGCCCATCGCGACGGTGGACGTCGCCCAATCGATGACCATGGGAAAGCCGTTGGCCTGCGTGCACGGGATGCCCCAGGAGTGCGGGTTGGTGCCGAGGGTGGGGAATTTTCCGCCGAAAGGCACCACTTCCGCCAGGGCGGAGGTGCAGTTGGTGTAGGCGAAGTAGCCGCGCTCCGCGGCCTCCATGACGTAGCCGCCGCCCCACAGATAGTGGAAGGCGTTATCGACGGCAATTTGGCCAATGCCGAATTGATCGGCGAGTTCAATGCCGCGATCAATGGCCCGATAGGCCACTGACTGGCCGAGCTTTTTGTTAGCATTCCAGCGTTCGGAGGCGGCGAAACGCGATGGCAGCACCTCGATTTCGGCACCGGGAACACAACCGCCGACGGCGGAGCCGAACAGGTGGTCGAGATGCAGGGCCTTGAGCGCGTGGTGGGTGCGGATGCCGTGGCGGGCGGCTTCTGCGGCCAGTTTGGCACCTTCGGCCGCCTCCGCGGCAGTGAAACCGCGGGCCTGATAGGCACGGCTAACAAGCAGGTCGTGGGCGGCACGCGGAATGACGAGGAATTCGGACATGGGCGAGTTGCGAAAGAATGGCCGGAACCGTGCGGATGTCGAGGGTGTTTCTCAAGGAGCGCGGGCGTCTGGCCCGCGTGTGATTGTGGAGAAAGAACGGGCCTTGTGGCGAGACGCCATCCCCTCTCACTGGCGATGTGGGCGAACCGGCCACGCTCCTTGATGTGGAGCACGCTCTTGCAAAACTAACGCAACCCCCGCGGTTTGATTTGGCGGGGTTTTTCAAACATCAGGTTGGTGATCGACAGGCGGCGCCCGGTGGCGGGATCGTGAGTGGCTATCTGCATCTTCTCCAAGGTCCAGATTTTGTCGGTGACCTGCATCACCTTTTGCACTTGGAACTCTTTGATGAGGCCGCCGTTCTTGTCGTAGCCTTGGATTTGCATGAAGGCCCCGTATTTCTTGTGAACCCAGATGTAAACGGCGACATAGCGCCCGGCGCTGTCTTTCGGTTTGTCGAGGCGGAGTTTGTAGCATGGCTCGCCGTTGATGGTTTCCTCCTGCTCGAATTTCGGATTGGGCCAGTAGAAAAAGCGCAGCGCGAGGTCCTCGTAGGTCACGTCCGTGCCTGCGATCGGTTGAACCAGCTTGGCATCGGGGAAACGGATCGTCTTGCCGTCGACGATCTCAAACAGGTCAAACGAATTGTCATTCAGTCGCAGGTGATAGATCTGCGGCTTGCCCTTGGTTTCTTCAAACTGGAACTGAATGTCCTTGCCTTTGAGAAACAGAGTGACGGGAATGGAGCGGCCGTCTTTTTTCAAAAAGCCGCTCAGGCCGTCGTCCAACTGGGTGAGACTGGCGCTCATGCGGGCGCCTTCGAGAATGGCTTTTGCGTCCGGTGCTTGCGCCCGCGCGGCAACGGTGGAAAGCAAGGCGATGGCAAGCGCGGCGAATTGCAAATGCATGACTGGAGCTTACCGGGTGGGGGGACCTTGGACAAGCCCCAAGAGGCCGATGTTGCAAAAATCGTCGCGTGGCCCGGGGAAAATTTTCAAATCTTTCATTTTGGAGCTTGATGATTTGCGCGATGCGGCCTTGGATGCAGCGCAGCCCCCCCCGAGCCGTTTCGCACCCCATGAGTCTTCGCAAGCAACTAACGGATATTTTGCCCACCTTGCTGCCCAGCAATCCCGCTGATTCCATCAAGGGGACGGAGCTGATACGCGTCACCCGTTTGCAGTTGTTGGGCAACTACTCGGATGCCTCGCTACGGTATCATTTTTCCATCATGTCGTGTGACCCGGGCTCGCCCATCGCCAAGGTGGAAAAAGGCCAGGGCTACTACCGCCGCAGCGCGCCGCTACCGGCGCTCTCCGGGGCGCAGGAATTGCTTTCCCTGATCCAAGGCCGGCTCGACGAACTATCAACCGACCCTGGCGAGATGGACAACGCGATGCTGCGCAATCGCAAGTTCCGGGCGGTGGCGACGCGTTACTTTGAGATCAACGGGCGTTTTCCCTTTGTTTTCCGGCAGGCGTTTGCCAAGGATTCCCCATTGGCCAATTTGTGGAAATACCCGGAACTGGTGCTGGTCGATTGGGAGACCGGCGGTTCGCCGGATGAGGAGATGACGCTGGATGAAACGATGCTGGCGCTCAAGCAACGGCTGGGGATTCCGCCCTTCCGCTTGCATGCGGCGCGGCTGCGCATCCAACCCTCGCTGCAAACCTACCGCGAGGATTTTTTCCAAACGCTGGCGGTGTCGATGTGGGCGCAGGGCGGCGAGTTGCTGTATGCAGCGCCGATCCAGGATGAGGCTCTGGCCGATGGCTTGCGCCGCCTTAGTGCCAACTTCGGGGTGGGCGTCACATCCTTTGGCCTCACCCCGGAGGCGCTGGATGACCTCCCGCGGCCGGAGAACATTCTCAATGCTCATCCGGTGGAAAGCGATGCCATCATGGCCAAGCTCGACATCAACCGCATCGCCGCTCCCAAGTCCCGCCCGCACCTCGATTGGGCGGCCCTAACCGCCATGCGCAACGAGTCCGGCGAAGCGGAGAAACTCATCCAATGGCTCACCCGCTGCATCGATGGGCGATGTGCCGAAGCGTTCAAGGACGAGTGAGACCGCGTGGTGCGAGACGTGGCGCGGGCAGGTTGGCCAATACTGTTGACTTAGGACGTTTTGCCGGGAAAACGGGCGTCCCGCCTGTTAGGGAAGACAGCGCGTCCCGCCTGTCCGCCCATGAAGCGACAGGCTGGAAGCCCGTCGGCCCAGACAGGCGGGGACGCCTGTCCTCCTGCTAAGTAAACAGTATTGGGCATGCTGCCCGCCTCTTTCCCGTGAGATTCTGCTTGTCCGCACTTGCGGGCGGGGCGCGTGACTGATGCACTTGCCGCGTGAGTTGGGATTTCAACAGTGTGGCCGTGGTCGGGACCGGGGCGGTCGGTTTGTATTACGGGGGACGCCTCGCGCAGGCCGGCGAGAACGTGCGTTTCCTGCTGCGGGCGGATTTCGACACGGTGGCCCGCGCCGGTTTGCGGGTGGACAGTGTGCATGGGGATTTCGTGCTGCCGCAGGTCGCGGGTTTTCGCAGCGCGGCGGAAATCGGACCGGTTGACCTGGTTATGGTCGCGTGGAAGGCAACCGCCAACTCCCACCTTGCCAGCGTGCTGCCGCCCCTGCTGCATGCCGACACCCAGGTGCTCACGCTGCAAAACGGCTTGGGAAATTGCGAGGCCCTGGCGGAGATTGTCGGCTCGCAGCGGGTGTTGGGCGGGCTGTGTTTTGTGTGCATCAATCGCGTGGCGCCGGGATATGTTAGACACACGGCGGGAGGAAGGGTTTCGCTGGGGGAGTGGCGTGCGGATGGCCGAGGTCGCGTGCTGGAGTTGGCGCGGCGCTTCAAGGCGGCCGGCATCCCGGCCGCGGCGGTGGACAACCTGGCGCAGTCTCAGTGGGAGAAGCTCGTGTGGAATGTCCCGTTCAATGGCTTGGCCGTCGCGGAGGGCGGGGTCACCACCGACGTGTTGTTAGCCTCACGCCAGACGGAGGACGAAATCCGCGCGCTGATGGCCGAAGTGATTGCCGCGGCGCGGGCGCTCGGGCTCGCGCTCAGTGACGAACTGATAGATTTCAACGTCGAGCGCACCCGTCCGATGGGCCCTTACCGGCCATCCAGCATGATCGACTTTCTCGAAGGACGCGAGGTGGAACTGGGACCCATCTGGGAGGAACCGCTGCGCCGCGCAACGCAGGCCGGCGTGCCGATGCCGCATTTGGAGCGCCTGCTGAACCGCATTCGGGAGAGGCTGGCCTGCCGCCCTAAGGAGGAGGGACATTGTCCCTCAATAGGCGCCTGATGTGCCCTCTTTTTGGAGCGCCGGCTTCAGCCGGCCGCGTGAGAACTGCTTACGAATGTCAAGCTTGGCAGGCAAATTGGCTAGACCGCGGTCTAGGCCGGTGTTGTTGCAGGGGCTTGAAGATGCCGGCCGAAGCCGGCGCTCCGAGCGTCATCCTGTTTTCCTATCAGTGCTGGCAGATCTTGGACGCATCGATGGACAGGCCGCTCTCGTTGCCGAAGAACTTCCCGCGGCTCGCCAGGAAGTCGATCAGGCCATCCGCCGTCAAGCCCTCCGCCGAACAGGTGTGAAACCGCGCGTCGGCACCGTATTTCCCGGCGATGGCCGCCACCAGTTCCGGCCGCGAAAATGCGCGGCCGGCTTGCTGAATCATGTCGATGACGTCGTGGCCGTGAATGCTTTCCATGCGCGAAGCCTGCGCCAGTATTTGCGATAATCAAGAACTAAGGATCCAACAAAAACCTCGCGGCCTGTTCGACGTCCTTGTCGCCGCGGCCGGAGAGATTGGCGATGATGATGGCGTCGCGGGGCAGGCTGGGGGCGAGTTTGATCACCCCGGCCATGGCGTGGGCGCTTTCGAGGGCCGGGATGATGCCCTCGGTGTGGGCCAGTTCCTTGAATGCGGCGAGGGCTTCCGCGTCGGTGGCGAAGGTATATTCCACGCGTCCGGCCTCCTGCAAATACGCGTGTTCGGGGCCGACGGCGGCGTAGTCGAGCCCGGCGGAAATCGAGTGGGTCAGTTCGATCTGGCCGTCGGAGTCGGCCAGCAGCCAGGTCTTGGTGCCTTGGAGCACGCCGAGCCGGCCACCTTGGAAGCGTGCGGCGTGGCGTGCCGGGAAAATGCCCTCGCCGCCCGCCTCCACGCCTAACATGCGGACCGCCGCGTCGTCAAGGAACGGATGAAACAGGCCGATGGCATTCGAGCCCCCGCCGACACAGGCGATCAGGAGGTCCGGCAGGCGGCCTTCTTTTTCCAAAATCTGCCGCCGCGCCTCAATGCCGATCACCCGTTGGAAATCCCGCACGATCATCGGAAACGGATGCGACCCGAGCGCCGAGCCGAGGATGTAATGGGTGTGATCGACACTAGCCACCCAATCCCGCATCGCTTCATTGACCGCTTCCTTCAGCGTCGCTTGGCCGGCGGTGACGGCGCGGACTTCCGCGCCCATCAGGCGCATCCGCACCACGTTGAGTGCCTGCCGGTCCATATCCACCCGGCCCATGTAGATCACGCACTCCATGCCGAAGCGGGCGCACACCGTGGCGGTGGCCACGCCGTGTTGACCGGCACCGGTCTCAGCAATGATGCGTTTCTTGCCGAGTCGTTTTGCGAGCAGGATTTGGCCGAGGGCATTGTTGATCTTGTGGGCGCCGGTGTGGAGCAAATCCTCGCGTTTCAGATAGATCCTGGCGCCGCCGAGCGCCTGCGT
>Ga0209697_10004315_pt1 | contig 18642 bp, 18 predicted proteins | sample AliMusrvi5mmetaG_FD_184115 | JGI IMG/M metagenome (GOLD analysis project Ga0209697, IMG submission 184115) | Freshwater lake bacterial and archeal communities from Alinen Mustajarvi, Finland, to study Microbial Dark Matter (Phase II) - Alinen... | ecosystem: Environmental > Aquatic > Freshwater...
CTATAATATCGGCTTATTCCTCGATAGCTCAGTTGGTAGAGCGCCGGACTGTTAATCCGTAGGTCCCTGGTTCGAGCCCAGGTCGAGGAGCCAAATACGTAGAAGCCTTCAGAGTGAATAGCCCTGAGGGCTTTTTTACTTTATAGGCAATAAACAACTTTAAAGCAATTATCAGAAAAAAATCGGTAGTTGTTTTTTAGGTCTAGAGCGCGCACTCCTAAAACCTGGGCGGAATGGAGAAACATTCCATTTGCGATTATTGGAGCAGAAATCCAATCTAAATATTTGCAAAAAATGAGAACTGGAATAGCTTAATCGGCTTTTAAGTTAGTTATTTCAATAACCTTACTATATCTAATCGAGTCCTTATTGATTCTTTCTGTCAATATTTCCGGGGATGAGCCAATGGGCTCAGAGCCAGCCTTGATCAATTTCTCTCTTACATCGTCCATTTGAAGTATGGCGCTGACATCAGCCTGGATTTTCAAAATTATCTTCTGAGGAGTGCCACGTGGGGCCGCAAGAGCAACCCAATTAGACGCAACAAAATCAGGAAGACCAGCATCGATTGCAGTGGGCCAATCCGGATGCCCTTTTATTTGGCTCTGAGAGGCAACAGCTAGTATTTTTAGCTTGCCTGAATCCACATGCGACATTACAACTGCAGCACCAGAAATACCCAATGGAGTCTCTCCGCTGACTACCGCAAGAGAAGCCTGTGCACCGCCTTTATATGGAATGTGAACTAATTTAATACCCATTTCAGCCGCCAATCGCTCGCCCGTTAAGTGATTAAGTGTTCCCACTCCCGGCGTGGCAAACGACACACCCGCAGGCGATTGTTTTGAAAACTCGGCCAACTGCCGGAGATTGTTAAATGGCGCATTCATATTCGCAACGATTAACATTGGCGTATCTGTTAATAGCGATATCGGCGTGAAATCACGCAAAGAATTTAGATTTATCTGCTTGTTGAGATGTTGTGCAATTGTAAATTCGGCTACTGTAGCTACTAGCAATGTGTACCCATCGGGATCAGATCGTGAAACAAATCCAGTTCCGATGGCACCCCCGCCCCCCACTTTATTTTCAACAATGACGGGTTGCTTCCAGATCTCAGAGAGCTTACTACCGATCATTCTGGCGGCAATATCACTGATACCGCCAGGCCCATAAGGAACAATTATTTTTACAGGTTTAGTTGGAAATACCTGGGAATGAACAGCGGATGAAATAAAAAATATTATGGCGGCAACCAATAGCTTCTTGTTCAGCATGGCGGACACTCCCATTCATTATTCGGATGAAATATTTAAACTTTTAACCAAGGCCCTGGTCTTTTCATTTTCCATCTTCAATCTTTGAGCCATCGCCTCAGGTGTGCTGGTGCGAGATTCGGTGCCGCGCAATATGAGCGCCTCTTTGTAGTCGGCACCTTGGGTTACCTTTTTAAGGTCGCCACTAATTTTTTCAATTAACTTCGGTGATGTACCTTTTGGCGCCAAAACGCCCTGCCATGCTATAGCCTCAAATCCTGGATAACCCGATTCAGCGATAGTTGGCACATCAGGAATTACAGCGAGACGCTCAAGGCTACCAACTGCAATAGGAATCAGTTTCCCATCCTTAATGAATGGCAATGCTGTAGAAATAGCAACAAACATTAAAGATACTTGACTCGCCATCACATCCTGCAACGCAGGTGCCGCTCCTTTATAGGGGATATGGTTTAGCTTAATATTAGCGGTCCTCTGAAATGCCTCCCAAGTTAAATGGTGAGTACTTCCAATACCATTGGTTGCATAGTCAATGCTATTCGGATTTGCTTTTGCCACACTCACTAACTCCGATAAGTTTTTAATCTTGGATTGAGGGTTGGCAACAATTAAATAGGGAAACATGCACACCATTCCTATGGGCATTAAATCAGTGAATGTGTTGTAGGGCATATTTTTTTGGAACTGTGGCATGCTGATTAATACACCATCATCAGTGATAAGCAATGTATAACCATCCGGAGCGGCTTTTGCAACAGCATTTGCCGCAATCATGCCTGCAGCTCCAGGCTTATTATCAACCAGGGCTTGCTGCCCCCATAATTTGCTGAGATCCTGCGCCAAAATTCTAGCGGTTATATCAACCGCACCCCCAGGACCATAGGGAATAATCAATTTAACTGGATGATCCGGAAAATTAGCAATGTTCTGAGCATGCGCGCTAAATCCAAGGCTACTAAGCGCAACTAATAATAAAAAATATATATGCTTCATAAGAATCTTGCCTTATTTTTCACATTACCTCCCCCTTGAAAGTGGGGCGCTTAAGTAACCAGGCTTGACATGTACATCAATTAAATAAGGGCGGCCCTCTTGAACCGCCGTAATTCCACGCTGTAATGCCGCTTCTAAAGACGCAATGGATGTAATTGGACCTTCTGCATCAACCCCTTGGGCTTTTGCAAGTTGAGCAATATTTACAGTAGGCTCATCTATCCGCTGCCCAATCCAACGATTCTTGACAGGCCTATTTCTAGATTTTGCTACCGTCTCCTGATGAATTTCATCATTGAAGTTGGATCTATTATTGGAAACAATAAAAAGGGCTGGTAAATGGTAATGCGCCGCAGTCCAAAGTGCTGTAGCACCCTGTATAAAGTCGCCATCACCCAAGACTGATACGACGATTCTGTTGGCATCTTTTAATGCAAGCGCTGCTCCTACTGTAATGCCTGGACCGGCGGCCAATCCAGCCCCGCCATCATGACCTAAAAAATCAAGAGGATCATAGAATTGGTACGCATCACCTACCCACCCTATCGTGACGTGAGCAAGAGAAAAAAGGTGATTACTTCGGACATTAGACAACGCAACCTCAATGTCTCGCGGTGAAATTTCTTGATCTATGGAATCGCTATACCCAATTTTAGGTAAGGAATTTCTACTACTTCCATCCCATAATTTTTTTGGGCCAATCTGTTTTTCAAGAGCGGGGAGAAGACTATCAACAAATTCATTAACGCCAGAGCTTATGGGAATATCAACTGCGCACAATGAAAAGTAATCCATGCTCCAACCATTATGCAATTGATGATCCATTGAAACCTGAATAATATTCCCCGTGAAATCAGAATTGTTAGCAAAGGTTTGCTCTAGGGTCCCACTCAAATCCGGCCAATCCAAACTTAAAATACAATCTGAACCAGCCAAAACTTCTTTTGCTTTGGGGTTTAACCAAAAAAAAGGTGGTGCAGCGTGCAAAGGATGGTTAGTTGGGAAGGCGGAACGCTCCCGAATTGAAGTTAATACTGAAGCCCCAAGCGCCTCGGCTAGGCGGATACGTTGATCCCAGCCGAACTGATCTCGAGATACCCTCCCCATTAAAATGACCGGATTTTCAGCCTTTAACAATAACTCAACCACTCTTTTTATCTGATTTAAAGATGGGCTAGGGCTTTGGGCGGGAATGAAGCGCTCGATACCGGGAATTTCTATTGGCTCATCGAGCTTTTCTTCTTGCAAGCCCGCATCTAGGCAAATATACACAGGGGCGCTTGGTTGAGCTCTTGCAATTTGCGCCCCCCTAAGAAAGGAGTTGACAATTCCCGATACAGAGCGTGGCTCATCATCCCACTTGGAAAAATTTCGCAGCACGGATGCCTGGTCTTTTGAAGTATGAATCCAGTCAATCCAAGGCCTTCTCTTCTCCGTTGCAACAGGGCCTGTTGCTCCAATTACCAACATAGGCATTCGGTCGCACCATGCGTTATAGATACCCATCAATCCATGGAATAAACCAACATTGCTGTGTAAAACACATGCCATCATTTCATCGCTAGCTTTTGCATATCCATGCGCAATGGACACAACATGATCTTCATGAAGGCATAAAAGCATTTGGGGGTTTCGGTTACCTAAAAAATTTACCAGGCTGTCATGTAAACCTCTATAACTAGCGCCAGGGTTCAATGCAACGTATTTGACTCCAATAGTCCTCAGCATTGCCGCAGCAACATCACTACCCCAACCTTGAACTGTTTCGCATGGCTCTGGAATCTCGAGTTTTTCAATCATATTAAAAATTCAGTCTCTGTACGTTGGGTATAAGCGCTCTAATAAACGAAGACATGATGGCCAATCTTTTCCACCCGCCTGTTTTGGGTCAATCGTTTGGTATTGCTCTGCCGCTCGCTTGCAGACTTTTTCATCGATTAGAGTAACCTCTGTACCACTAGATAGAGCAGCAATTTGTGCGCGACATGCCATTTCTAAATAATGATGATCAACAAAAGTTTGTGGCAAATTTTTCCCGCAAACCAGCACACCATGATTCCTTAAAATTAAGTAGTTTTTATTGCCAAGACTTTCTAATAAAGGCGCCCTTTGATCGAGGTTAAATTCAAATCCCCCAAAATCATGGTAGGCAATTTGATCGTAAAACCCCATGGCATGCTGACTGATCATCAACAGTCCATGTTTTTGAGCAGACACTCCTACATTTGCTGTAGTGTGCGTATGAAACACGGTATTTAAATCTGGTCTAGCCTGCAATACCCCAGCATGAATTACGTGTGCTCCACCTTTACTGGGCGGACTGTCTTGATATGGATTGCCCTCAAAATCAAACTTCAGCAAAGATGAAGCAGTGACTTCATCGAACATAAAATTACTAGGCTTTACCAATAGAAGATGAGCTGCATCTGGGACTCTTGCGGATAAATGGTTATAGGTGAGATCACTAACACCAAAATGCGCCATCAATCGATAACATGCAGCCAACTCTACCCTTGTAGCCCATTCCATTTCGGAGCATGCATTTGGTTTCATCAGATTTATCCAGAAATTCCAAAAGAATTAATCAATATCATTCAGTGAGGTTCATTTTTTTAGCAATCGGCGTCCATGTAGTGATTTCAGTTTTCATCATTTGGCCGTGGGGCTTAGGCCCTGGATTTTTTGCAGTAGATAAACCAAGGGTTTTTAACCCCTCAGACATTTCTGAAGTATGAAATGCCTTTACGGTTGCAGTTGAAAGATATTCAACAATATCGGGGGGTAAATTTGCAGGACCAAACAAGGCAAACATAACGCCCTCATCTAGCTCTGGCAATGGGTAGCCAAGCTCCAAAAAAGTAGGGACTGTTGGCATATTAGCAAGACGCTGCTTGCCAGTGACGGCGATTGCTCTGACTTTGCCAGAATCTAAAAATGGCTGAGCTGCAACTAAGCCTGTTGACATTGCAAAGTCTACCCTTCCAGCAGCAAGATCAATCAGAGCCAATCCAGCGCCACGATAGGGTATATTTCTTGCAACCAAGCCATATTTCATCTTGAATAATTCAGGGCTAACGTGGGTTGGGAACTGCCCCATTCCTCCAGCAGAGCCATAAGAAAGTCCGCCAGGATTTTTTTTTGATAGCTCAATCAACTCATTCAAATTCTTGACTGGTAAGGCACTATTCACCAGTAAAAAAATGGGGCCCGAGGCAATTAAACTAATTGGAGTGAAATCTTTATTTGAATCAAATGGAGGTGGATTAGTAATTGCAGGATTAATTGCAAACACTCCGGTCGTTTCATTTAAAAGTAGCGTATATCCGTCTGGCTTTGCATCCTTAACGAAGACAGTTCCTAAAATGGCCTGGGCGCCAGGTTTATTTTCAACAACGAAAGTCTTGCCCGTGACAAGTGTCAAGCCATTCGCCAATTTTCTTGCTATGCCATCTGTTGGACCGCCGGGCGCAAACGGGGCAATTATTTTGACGGGCTGATTAGGGTACTGCCCCCTATCTTGTGCAACTGCAGCATAAGTTAATGCTGGGGCTATAAAACAAAAAAGGATTTTTGCTAAATTGGGAGAGGAAAAATGAAAAGCTTTAAGAGCTTGGTACATAATAACTCCAGGTATATTTGATCTAGATCAATATTACGTCTAGCATTTGGTAATTAAACCATGTGTGCAACAAAAAATTAACAGATTTAAGTATGAATTAATTGCATCACAAAATGAAATATCTTCATTGGATAACCCAGGCACACCGAGCAACACACAAATGAGAACAAGATTACCTTCAATGACCAGCCTCTTATCTTTTGAGGCTGCCGCACGAACACTGAGCTTCACTAAAGCAGCGCATGAGCTGCATCTCACACAAACTGCTATTAGCCACCAAATTAAAAATCTTGAGTCACTACTTAATCACAAGCTATTTACTCGTCAATCTAATAATCTTGCCCTGACCAAGGCGGGAGCTGAATACCTCACCATTGCTCGTGAGGCACTACTCAATTTATCTACCGCTACTGAGCGCTTAGCAGATCAAAACAATAAGGATGTTTTAACTATTGAGTGCCTAGGCATGTTTGCCATCAAGCAATTGTTGCCTCGTCTACATGAATTTCAAAAAATGCATCCTGAAATAAAGTTGCGCATCAAAACAATGCAAATTCTACAATCCAGCTTAATGCATCACTTTGATGTAGCCATTTGGCACGGAAATGGAAACTGGATTGGCCTGGACGCAGAATCACTCGGCAAAGAAGAGGTATTCCCCGTTTGCAGTCCAGAGCTTTTGGCTGGAAATTCAAGCCTGATAAATCCTTCTGATTTATCAAAGTTCACAGTGATCAGAACGATATCGCCTGTAGTAAACGATGAATGGGCTAACTGGATGAGTTTTGCTCAAGAGGCACCTATAGAATTTCAATCGGCAATTAACTGTGATTATTTAGTGACATCACTTCATGCGGCAATTGCGGGATTGGGGGTTGCCTTGGGCCGATCCACCGTTGTCGAAGATGATCTTATCAAAGGAAATTTGGTAGAGCCGCTCTCGATTAGAGCCCCCTCTCTCAATAACTACTATTTAGTTTCCCCAAAAGGCGCGGCAGAAACGAAGAAAACACAAGCCTTTAAGTCATGGCTTAAAGAAAGTATTGGGGTTAGCGCAAGATCTCACACTGGAGTTAGCACGGCATCGTTTTAATGCAGGGCAGACTGGATAATAATAGCTACCGCAGTGATATTAATCAGCAAGCCAACAGAAATTCTGCAAGCCTTGCGAGATATTTTTGGAATGGTCATCATGACTCCTCAAACTGTTGTATCAAGAAACATCATCAACACAAAACCTACGACAAGCCCAGTAGTTGCATAGCGTTCACGGCCACCCCTGTGAGATTCAGGAATAATTTCATGGCTAATGACAAACAGCATTGCTCCTGCAGCAAAACCAAGCCCTATTGGCAGCAATGCAGGGTTAAAACCAACCAGCAAGATACCCAACAATGCCGCAAGTGGCTCGACTAAGCCCGATAGCACACTCAAACTAAATGAGCCAACGCGGCTATAGCCGATAGCCCTCAATGCCACAGCAACTACCATCCCCTCCGGAATATCCTGTATTGAAATACCCATTGCTAAAGCTTGTGCAGACATAAAATTAGCGCCAGCAAAGGCTAACCCTATTGATAGGCCTTCAGGCAGATTGTGTAAGGTGATTGCAATTACAAATAACCAGACCCTCTTAAATGCCGCAGAATCTGGCCCCTCACGACCCTTATCAAAATGCTCATGAGGAATGTAGCGATCCATAAATAGCATTAACAGAGCACCCAGTACGATGCCACTACCAACCACTACGGCCGAATTGAATGAGCCCAATCCTCCCGTCCTAGCAAGCTGCAAACCAGGGATAATTAAGGAAAATGAGCAGGCCGCCAACATCACTCCAGCACCAAATCCAAGAAGTATGGTGTAGGTCTTCTGGCTGTATTGCTGAGAAAATAATACTGGTGTGGCTCCTAATGCCGTTGCCAAAGCGGCCGTCATCCCGCCATAGAAGGCACCATAAATCTTTTCATCCATCATGGGCATCAGTTGATGATAGGTATACCAACCCATCACTAAAAAAATAATGGGCGATAGAATCAGAAAAATTGATTTGGCACCCGCAGTCATGGGTACACCCCTGATTCTTGAAAAATTGATCCCCATTCTCATTTGATATCAACCCAGAGTAAATGGGTCTCTAGGCTTGCCCGTTAACTCAACATATACTGACTTAGTTTCCGTGTATTCACGTATGCTATCCATTCCATTCTCACGACCAAGGCCGCTTTCCTTAAAGCCGCCAAATGGTGTGAGAAAAGATACAACACGATAAGCATTAATCCAGACGGTACCCGCCCTCAGTTGATGCGCCACTCGGTGGGCACGATGAATATTTTGTGTCCAGACTGCTGCTGCCAAGCCAAATCGTGTGTCATTAGCTATTGCAATAGCTTCGTCTTCATCCTTAAACTGAATCACACTCAATATTGGCCCAAAAACCTCTTCTTGGGCAATCCGCATTTGATTAGTCACACCAGTAAATATCGTCGGCATGACGAACATAGGACCTAACTTCTCGTCCTGCTTACCACCTGCGGCCAAATTGGCACCATCCTGCAGACCCACTGCAATATATTCCAACACCTTTTCCAGCTGCGGGGCATTAGCAACTGGGCCCATTTCAGTATCAGCATCTAATGGGTCACCCATTTTGATCTGAGCAGTTCTAGCAAGAATTCGATCCATTAATGCATCGTGAATTTTTTCATGCACTAATAACCGCGATCCCGCCATGCAAGTTTGACCTGTTGCGCCAAAGATGCCGGCGATAGCTCCATTAGCTGCGACATCTAGATCGGCATCATCGAAAACAATATTGGGTGATTTACCACCTAACTCCAGAGACACCCTCGTTAAATTCCTAGCAGCTGATGCTGCTATTTTTTTACCGGTTTGGGTCGCCCCAGTAAAGGCAACCTTATCAATCCCAGGATGATCTACGAGAGCCGCACCAGGGAGACCTGCTCCGGTAATCACATTAAACACACCAGGAGGAAATCCTGCCTCATCAAATCTTTTGGCTAACTCAATAGTGGATACGGGGGCATGTTCTGATGGTTTAACAACAAACGTACATCCTGCCGCCAATCCCGGCGCCAACTTAAAAGTCAGCAAGAGGCCAGGAGAATTCCATGCAGTAATTGCAGCTACAACACCTATGGGTTCACGGCGAGTATAGATAAAGAAGTTGTTACGATCCGATGGGATGGTATCACCCTGCAGCTTATCAGCCATTCCTGCATAGTAATAAAACCATTCAGGAATATATTTCCACTGTCCCAGCATTTCACGATAGAGTTTGCCGTTATCCTTGGATTCACAACTGGCTAATAATTCGGCATCCCTGGCAATAATATCTCCAAGCTTTCTTAGTAAGCGCGCTCTTTCTGTCCCGGTCAACTTTCCCCATGACCCTGTGTCAAAAGCATTTCTTGCGGCGCTGACTGCTGCATTTACATCATCAATTCCAGCCTCCGGAACTGAGGCCCACGGTTTGCCAGTTGCTGGATTAAGACTCTCAAACTGCGCGCCAGTTACTGACGGGACAAAGTGACCGTCAATGTACATCTGAAACTGTTGAAGTGTTGACATGAGATATGGGCCTAGACTATTAACTTTTCTTTGACAACGTTGTTGTCACATCAAGATTAAATATTCTCTTGGCATTTAACCCCAAGATGTTTCTCTTTGACTGTTCTGATAAAAACGGCAAGTCCCAAATAGTGCTTGGTAGGTCCATATCCCAATGCGGATAATCCGATGAATATAGAAGCTGGGTATCTGCGTTAATCATCTTAAAAGTCAGCTCTAGGGCCTCTCGGTTATTTACCATTTCCATGGGCTGGGTGGTGTAATACATCTCCCGCATATATTCACTCGGCAACTTCTTTAATGCCGGGGCCTCGGATGTGCGCATACGATAGTCGTTATCAAGACGTTGCATCAGCCAAGGAATCCAAGCCAATCCAGACTCAATCCATATCACTTTTAATTTTGGAAAGCGCTCTGGCAGTCCATTTACCACCCAATTAGCGCAATGTACCGCATTGAAGAAAGTAAAACCAAGAGCATGAGCAGTAATAAAACGATTTGTCATCGAAATCAACTGATCATTCCAGTGGTAAGACGCATGGAATGAAAGCGGCATATTCATTTCTTCTAATAATGCATATGTCTTCATAAATGCGTTGTCATAGACTGGCTTATACCGTGTGGATACAACCATAAAGCCAATAACGCCAGGCTTTCCTGCATACTCTTTGACCATTTGATACGTTGCTTCGGGATCATTAAAGGGTAGATATAGCATTGATCTAATTCTGGGATTAGAGGGCAAAACCTTTTCAGTAAGCCAGCGGTTATATGCTCGGGCCAGAGCGACCTCTACATCATGTTGTGGGTGTAGCCCCATAAAAAGCATTGGCGTTGGAAAAATACAAGCATAATCAACGCTCATTGCGTTCATCCAGCGTAGAGTTTGCTCAACCTCACGTGGATGCCCGGTCTCATTAATCACTTCCTTTTTGCGTTCTTGATATCGAGGCACTCTGCCACCTATATCTTGATATCCTGGCTGGTCAAACAATACGGCAGATGCACCTTTATAGGCAAAGGTATTGATGGCTACCTGTTTAATAACGGGATCCTCAATATATTCTAAGATTTCGGCAAAATTGTCTGTTTCATAATGATGACAATCTACGTCAACAATGAGAACATCGTCGAGCCCTCTTTCATCGGCCTGCTTACGTGCGTTTGCAAGATGCTCACCAGTATGGAAACCATTAATGGTGTAATTAAATTCGGGACTGCTAGAGCGAAATTCCATGGTCAATCCTTTTTAACGAGTTCCAGACCAGGATTGCCACATTCCCAGCTCAAATATTTCAAGATTTCTAGATTTCAGTAGCCCTGAAGCAGTCACCAAGACAGCGGTTGCGGTTGCTACGCTACTGGTACCTAAGACAGTAGTAGGGGCACCTTGGTCGAATTGATACCCGTAAAACTGAAGCAAAGCATCCATGAGTTCATGGAAATCGGCGCTCTGCAATTCCCCACCTAAATTGGAGGCAAGCAGCTCTTGAATTGATTTTGCGAGCTCGCCTGCAGAGTTCTTGACCTCATCCACAAGATGGGATACGGTACCTACATTAAGGACTTCGGCCACCGGTTCGCACATATTAGACAGTGACATGAATATCTCCATTTTTCTCGGCTACCTTAAATCTCCTTAGACTCCATTTCCCATCGCCAGCACACCTGCCTGTTTCGACGTTAAACTCCCACCCATGCCAAGGGCAGACAACATTAATATCGTTTTCATTAAAACGCATGCCTTGAAAGGTTTTGTCCTCGGCAATGATCTCTTCCACCCTGTGAATAAGCATCCCCGAGCAAACTGGCCCGCCCTGATGAGGACAGACATTCAAGAAAGCATGTAATTTTCCCTTCACCCTTAAAACCCCGATATCTCCAACATCACAAGAAACAAACACTCGCCCACCTTCCTGAAGCTCATCGGAACGTGCCACAAAGATATCGGTCATCACCACCCCCTCCTTAAGAATATGGATGATTATTCAGTTCGAATCAAAGACTATCAAATGATTATTTTGAGATCGAGCATGAATTAAATTGAGTGGCGCTCATATAAATTAGCCTTTAAATTGACTCTGCTAGCAAAAAAATACGGTTAAATATACGGATACAGGCAGCAAATCGTGAGGGTATAAATGTCAGACATAAGCGGCAAATCAATCATTAAGGGGGCAGTCAGGACAAGGGATGGGGAGTCAATTTCATTTACCCTGCATAACTCAAGCGAAATGCCCAATAGACGCCTGGTACTCATTCACAGTCTTGCCATGAATAGTGTTTTCTGGAGAAAAAATATCCCCGCATTAGTGGAATGCGCAAATGTACTAACTGTTGACTGTCGTGGACATGGCAACTCAAGCAAATCAATCACAAAATACAGTATTGAGCTTTTTACAAGCGACCTAGAAGATGTTTTAAACCATCTGGGATGGGATGATGCCGTCATTGTTGGTGCATCCATGGGGGGTTCAGTATCACTTGCGTTTGCAATTAACTACCCACAGCGGGCTAAAGGCTTGGGCTTGATAGATACCACCGCATGGTATGGAAATGATGCGCCGCAGAAATGGGCAGAAAGAGCCGCTAAGGCTATTAATAAAGGGCTTGCAGCATTAATAGACTTCCAAAAAACCCGATGGTTTTCAGAATCCTTTATCGACAAGCACCCCGAGGAGGTATCGCAACTAGTTGAAACTTTCTTGGCGAATAATGTCCAGTGTTTTCAGGAAACCTGCACTATGCTGGGGGCATTTGACGTCAGGGGCTCACTTCAAGACTTGAATTTACCTACGGCAATTATTGTAGGTGAAGAAGATTATGCAACCCCAGTCGAAATGGCTCACTATATGCATGAGAACATCAAAAATTCTTCTCTAGAAATTATCCCCAAAGCAAGACACTTAACCCCAATAGAATGCCCAACTGAGATTAATGCAAGTCTTAAGGCGCTAATAGCAAAGGCGTATCAATGAATATTGTCGGGAAGATCCAAGTACCAGCATCCATCTCCGCGGTCTTTGAAAAACTCAGCAACCCCGTCTTTTTTGTATCCTGCATCGATGGAGTCACAAATCTAACCGAGATCGGACCAAATAAATACAGCGCAATCTTAGAGACAAAGATTGCCTACATCAAGATGAAGTTTGCCATTACTGTCGAAATAACCGAATTACATTCTCCGCAGAAAATTACTGCTAAGACCGAGGGTAATCCTATTGGGCTGGTGGGACGCTTAACTACGGTTTCAACGGCAAATTTGAGTGAATTAGATGGTGAGACGATGATTGATTACTCTATTGATATTGTGTTAACTGGAAAACTGGGCGGCCTTGGTCAGCCCGTTTTAAGATCAAAAGCAAAAGAACTTGAAAATCAATTTGCCAATAATTTGAAAAATGCTTTTCTTAATTAAGAAAGAGTAGATTGTATGTTGCCATTTGAATTATTAAAGCCCACTAGTTTTGATGAAGCTATTGAATTGCTCAGCCTCGACCCAGAAAACTCTAAATCCATTGCAGGCGGCACAGCATTAATGCAGATGATGAAAAGTCAAATATTTACACCTACCCAAGTGGTTAGTCTGCGCAACATCAAGGACAGCGCGTATATCAAAGTTGCACCCAATGGCGAACTCAAAATCGGCGCACTTACCAAACTCTCAGATTTGGAAAACTCGGCATTGCTTGCTACTCACGCCCCTGTAATTTGCCGCGCAATGATTAAATTGGCGAATGTTCGGGTTCGAAACTCAGCAACAATTGGCGGTGCGTTATCCCACGGTGATCCACATATGGACTTGCCACCAATCCTGTGCTGCCTATCTGCCAACGTGCAAACCATCAGCCCAGAGGGCAAGCGCACTATTCCGGTGGATACCTTATATTTGGGCTACTACGAAACCTGTCTTGAGGCCAATGAACTGATATATGAAATTTCACTTCCTGCCAATATCAGCCCTTATTCGTCCTACGTTAAGTGCACTACCAGATCGGCAGATGATTGGCCGGCATTAGGCGTGGCGGTTAATCTCACTATTAAAGACGATCACATTGATGCGTCTAGAATATTTATGGGCTCAATTTCTGATACTCCCGTTAGATTGATTGAACTTGAAAATAGATTGTCCACCAAAGAATTAACACCAGCATTGCTCACCTCAGCTGCAGATCTAGTCTCAGCTGAAATCGATCCCACTTCAGATCATCTTGGTAGTGCTGACTATAAACGCCAATTAGCGAGGGTTTATGTCAAACGTGCTCTTCTTAAAGCCTATAACAACGGTGTCAACCATGCCAAATAATTTAGCCCCCACAAATCAAGTTGGAAAATCACTGCCGCGAAAGGAATCAAAGGCCAAGGTGACGGGTCAAGCCATCTATACACATCATTTGACCTTACCGGGCATGCTCCATGGAAAAATTTTCAGAAGTACCGTAGCTCATGGATTAATTAAATCCATCAATACAGAAGCAGCAAAGAAAATTCCCGGCGTTCACTCCGTCTTCACGATCGATGACATTATTAAAATTATTCCCGAACCCTACTTTGGTCCCGCATTTCTAGATCAACCAATACTTGCTCATGAAAAGGTGCGCTATGTAGGTGAGCCTGTTGCTGTAGTGCTATCAGAGGATCCCCATATAGCTGAATATGCCACTCAATTCATTGAGGTCGATTATGAGGAATTGCCAGCGGTTTATGACGAAATCCAAGCAATGACCTCGGAAGCAATTGTTCACGATGTTTTAAAGCCCTCTGGAACATTCCCAGATTTGAAACACCTTATTGGCAAAAAGAATACCAATATTGCCCTTGACTATCACCTCAAGCGAGGAGATGTTGAGGAGGGTTTTAGCAAGGCTGATTTTGTCATTGAAAACACCTTCCGAACACAGCAAGTGATGCACACGCCTTTGGAGCCGATGGTCTCCATGGCGCAAGCAACTGATGACCAAATTACAATTTACACAGCATCGCAAAGTCCATCGTTCGTCAAATTAGAAATTGCACGCCTATTAGGTTTTCGAGAGAACCAAATCCAAGTTAAGGTCCCTCATTTAGGCGGCGGATTTGGAGCAAAGCTCTATATCAAATTAGAGGCGCTGGTAGTAGCGCTTGCTATGCTGTCAAAAAGACCGGTGAAAGTTTCGCTCAGTATGGAGGAGCAGTTTTACACCATCACCAAACACCCCACTACATTCAAAATTAAGAGTGGAGTGACTAAGGATGGAAAAATTATTGCAAGGCAATGCGATGTATGGTGGAATGGCGGCGCCTATGCAGATATAGGGCCTCGAGTTACGCAAAAATCTGGCTTTACTGCTGCGGGGCCATATGATATTGATAACGTTAAGATTGATTCATATGCCCTATATACCAATAGACCTCCTTCTGGCGCGCTCCGTGGTTTTGGCATCCCACAATTAGTTTGGGCCTATGAAAGCCATATCGACATCATTGCGCGCCAACTCAAATTAGATCCACTAACTATTCGACGCAAGAACATTTTAAAAGAAGGTCGCCCTCAAGCAACTGGGACATTGATGCAAGGCGCTGAAATTGAGCTTGTATTAGAACGTCTTGCAAGCAGAATGCATTGGGATACCCCCCTTGAGCAAAGCGAAGGGATAGTAAAACGAGGTCGTGGCATTGGCGTCGGCTTTAAAGCGGTTGTAGCGCCAACTACATCTACCGCCATCATTACTCTTGGCGCTGATGGAAGTTACATACTTTCCATGGGAACCGTAGATATGGGCCAAGGCTCAGATACCGCAATGGCCCAAATTGCAGCCGAGGTCTTGGGCGTATCCGCCGTAGAAATTAAAGTAACCACCCCAGATACCGATATCACGCCATACGATATGGCCACCCTAGGCTCGAGATCCACCTTTCATATGGGGCATGCAGTTCACTTAGCGGCCCTAGATTTGAAAAACAAGCAGCAGGCGCTGGCTAACGAAGCGGGTTTGGGCCCAAATTACGATGGCGACATGAAAGCAGTTTTTATAAAACGATACGGCATGCAAGCCGGCACTCTAGTGGGCTTTGGCAGCTACATACCAACTTATACACCGCCAGATAAAACTGATGGGGCAACGACAAATGCAACACCGTTTTGGATGATTGGCGCAACAGGTGTTGAACTCGAAGTCAATACAGAGTCTGGTGAAATTAAAATAGCAAAGATGATTAATGTTGTTGACTGCGGTAATGCAATCAATCCAAAGGTCGTTGAGACTCAGCTTTCCGGTGCCGCAATCATGCAATTGGGATTTACTCTATTTGAAAAAATGAATTTAGATCATGGTCAGGTGACAAATGCCTCTTTTGCTGACTACAAAATTCCAGGAACCAATGATCTCCCCCTAATTTTTGAAAACGAGATCGTTCAGGCTTATCAAAAAAATGCGCCCTATGGCGCAAAGGGAGTTGGCGAAAGCGCCACCTTTGGAGTTTCGCCAGCGATTGCCAACGCCATTGATGATGCAATTGGGGTTCGTATTTGTGAACTCCCAATTACCGCCGAAGCAATTCTTTCTGGATTGCAACAGCAAACAAACCTACCAAACAAGGAATAAATTGATGGGCCCCACTAAAACAGCGATCCATTTTATTCTCAATGGAACCAAGGTTAGCGCCGAGGTTGGTAATAATCAAAATATTATTGAATTACTCAATCAACTCAATTTTCGTGGCGCTAGAGAAAGCTGTGGTCAGGGCTTATGTGGTGCCTGTACAGTATTGATAGATGATGTTGCTTATTCTGGATGTTTAGAGTTTGCTGCCATGTTGGATGGCAAAACAGTGCGAACGATAGAAGGCCTTGAAAAAGATGGGGTTCTGGACCCTATACAGGAAGCCTTCATTGAGGCGGGCGCCTTTCAGTGTGGATTTTGTACGCCTGGATTTATTTTAATGATTGGTCAATTGTTAGATAAACACCCAAATCCCAGCGAAGATCAAGTACGGCACTATCTATCTGGAAATTTATGCCGTTGTGGCGCCTATCCAGAAATCATTAAAGCCGTTTTCTTAGCAATCGAAAAAAGAAAAGTTGCCAACCAATCACTCTAATAGGATCAACATGAAACATTTCACACTTAAGATTTTGTGTTTTGTAGCAATTTTTTTTGGCAGTCTGAATACCGCTTTTTGCCAGGAATATCCCAATAGGCCAATTCGAATCATCGTGCCATTCGCTCCTGGGGGAGTTGTTGATGTCACAGCAAGACTGCTGACTCAAAAGATGACTGAAAGACTGGGTTGGAATTTTGTTATAGACAACAAACCAGGCGGCAATGGTTTTATCGCCGTCACTGCAGCTGCCAACAGTGCGCCTGACGGCTACACACTGCTAATGGCCCACACTGGAGAGTTTGCTGTAAATCCCGCTATTTTCCCTAATATTCCCTATTCCCTCGAAAGGGATTTTTCACCAATCACCATGATTAGCGACACCCCGATGCTTTTGGTGGCAAATAGCAAGGTTCCATTCAATACCTATAAGGAAATGATTGCAGCGGCTAAAATAAATCCGGACTCACTTTCGTTCTCCACCCCTGGAAATGGCAGCATTAACCATCTAGCTGGCGAGTGGATCGCCCTAGAAAGCGGCGTAAAGATTTTGCACGTACCATATAAAGGTGGAGCCCCAGCAGTTGCAGCTGTTGCCTCCGGTGAGGTTCCCCTTGGAGTTGTAGCTATTCCAGCAGTAGCGCCACACATTCTCTCTGGAAATGTCAAAGTTATCTCCCTCACCACCAATGCTAGGTCTAGCTATAACAAGTCTTGGTCTTCCACTCAAGATGATGGTATTCCCATTGTGAACGCATCAAATTGGGTTGGCTTATTTGCGCCAAAAGGAGTTTCCGATGCAATTATTCAAAAGCTTTATAAAGAAGTGCTTGCGACTATTGAACAGCCTGAGGTAAAGAAAAATTTTGCCGACAAAGGTGCCGATATTGGTGGCATGCCTCCGCAAAAATTTACCTCAAGAATACGAGAAGACCTCGATAGGTACAAGGAGATCGTAAAAAAAGCCAACCTGCAAATTCAATAATCCATATGAAATCAAAAGTCGAATACTTTAATCCCCCAACCCTTTCGAAGCCAGGAGGGCACTATAGTCATGCTGTTGTCGCCAATCAACTTATTTTTATCTCGGGACAGCTACCAATTACAGGGGATGGACAAAAACTCACCCAGGCTACTTTCAAAGAACAGACAGTTCAAGTTTTAGAAAATCTGAAATGTGCGCTAGAAGGCGCTGGTGGCGCTATACAAAACTTGCTACAAGTGAGAGTTTATGTGGATGACATAGCCAATTGGCCTGAATTTAATGTAATTTATGCAGAATGGGTCGGGAATTCACTGCCGGCTAGAGCCGTTGTCCCCACCAGTCAACTTCACTTCGGACTGAAAATAGAAATTGAGGCGATAGCTGAAAAGCTGTAAGAATTGATTGGCTACTACACCAACCCAATAAAAGAAGGGGTGGTGTAGTTCTAGATTAAAAACTATCTAACTTATAGTAGTCAGGTCTTCGTTTAGCAGGAGTTTTACGACGACGCTGGAATGATCGAGCTAGATCAATCCTTTTTTTCGCAGGTTAGCCAGGCGATTATTTAAAGTCTTAATAGTAAGAAGGTTGTATTTATCCCCCTCTGACCAGGCGCTACCTTTCCACTCAATTCCCTCTGGAGTAACGTTGTCAAAGGGCTCATTGCCTTCATTTGCATACCCCTCAAGAATGGCCATTAATGCAGCACGATCATCTGATCCGCCGGCCTCTTTGACTGCATCCAAGATAGGTTTGGTAATCGTATCGCTATAGGTGACTTTCGAGTCCGGGTGCTTTGGGTTTGCTGGAGCTTCGAAAATATATTCATGAGGCCACTCAAACACATTTCTTGCAGCATTTTTTACAGCCTCTGGGCTCACTGTGTGGACCTGAGTATTTTTAGAGTCTCTAGGAAGATCTAATTCTAAGATCCAAGCTTCAAATTCTGCAATGCGGCTATAGCGCTTTTCTTCACTATCCCGCTTCTCCTCTTCTTGCGACATCAGCAAGGTAACCCAAGCCCAAGCAATATCTTTAGGCGTAGAAAATTCCTGAGACAGTATGTGGCTAGCTCGCTTGAGGATGGGTTTTGATTT
>Ga0209697_10004316_pt1 | contig 18642 bp, 14 predicted proteins | sample AliMusrvi5mmetaG_FD_184115 | JGI IMG/M metagenome (GOLD analysis project Ga0209697, IMG submission 184115) | Freshwater lake bacterial and archeal communities from Alinen Mustajarvi, Finland, to study Microbial Dark Matter (Phase II) - Alinen... | ecosystem: Environmental > Aquatic > Freshwater...
TGATTTATCCACCGGTTAATGCGGATTGCGCCTCTTGCAGTAGATTAGCCGGTAGACCGTATTCTAATGCCCGTTGAAATGATTGACGAGCCTCGGTCGTTCGGCCTTGTGCAAGATGTACTTTACCTAAGTGAAAATGTGATAATCCTTGGTTGGGAGTCAACCGCACCGCCTCCCAAAGATGAAGTAACGCTTCTTCATAATTACCACTCAAAAACGCGACCCAACCAGCGGTATCACGAACATGTGAATTTTGTGGATCACGGTTCACAGCTAAATGCGCGAACTGCAAAGCTTCTGTAGTTTTTCCTGTTTGGGCTAATAAATTAGCGAGCTCATTCAGCGCAATTGGTTGTTCAGGTTCAATTGCCAAAACTTCACGATAGAGTCCGATGGCGGTGTCAGTTTTGCTTTGAGCTAAATAAATGGCAGTGAGATTCAGCCTGATGCTTACCGAATTAGGCGTCAGCTTCAGTGCCGCCACTAGGTGGTTAATCCCATCATCAAGGCGCTGCAATCGATGGCAGATTTGCCCGGCTTGCACATGCGCCTCGACAAATTGCGGACGCAAAACGGCTGCGACTTCAAATTCCTTCAAGGCTAATTCCAGTTTGTCTTGAGACAACCAAATCTGTCCCGCTAGTTGATGGGCAATCGGTAAATTGGGATTTTCGAGCACGAGTTGATTACTTTCCGCTGTGGCTTTCGCAATCTCACCTTGCTGAAGGTATAGATTAGCTAGCATTAAACGAACTGGAAAAGTTTTCGGCAACGCTTGAGCCAGCTGCAAAGAACACGCCTCAACTTCTTTCCATTGTCCCAATCGCACACGGCAGTTGAGTAAATTTAGCAATAACCATGGATCACCGGAAGACTGCAAGTTGACTTGTTCAAGATGTGCCGCCGCCTCTTCCAATAATGATTTTGCCCGCAAATCGCGTGCCGTAACCTGCGATGCCAGCCGAGCCAGGCGCAAGGTTCCATCAGATTGTTGTAGTTGCGCCAGCGTCTGCCAAAGGCCAATGAGCGCGTCAATATTGTCATGATCGCGACGGATTACTTCCTGAAAGGCATGGTGCGCTTCCCATAATCGTCCAAGTTTTAAATAGGCAAACGCCAACTGCGTCTGCGCTTCGGATGATTGCAGATTTTGCCGGTTTGAATTCAATACATTTTCCAACCGTTCCAACTCAAGTTCTGCGGCCATTTCTAGTTTTGTTTCCTGCGGTAAACGTAATAATCCTGGCAGCGGACCCGAAGAAGACACGACTAAGCCGCGATATATTCCCCGGATACTCGCCATCCACATCCACCAATCACCAACTTCTTGTTGCGGAATCTGAGTGAGCGCCGGGCTAAGGTAAATACTGGTAATTTTACCGAAGTGTTTTTCTAACTCCACCAAATCGGTTTCACGTTGACACAGCAATAAGGCTGGCCGTTTCCAACGCCACGCCACAAACGCCGGTACATCCGTAAAAACTACACCGTCCTCTGGCAAACGTTTACTGACTCCATCCTCAATATCCACCGGACGACTCGCATAGTTACGCCCAAATTGCATAACCACCGGGAAAGCCATCATCACACCAATCCCGGCATATGTCAGACGCCGAGCCATCGTCGCATTCAACCGTAAACGCAATTTTACGGCAGTGAAACCTTCAACGTTCACCTGTCCCCATGCCACAAATTGAGCCGCCGCTACACACGCTAGCACCGGTGTCCACGCAAGCAGCAGTTGCGCATCCGGCTGCGTCAGGCACGAGAATAATGCTGAAAGTATTGCGCAACTAATTGCGATTCCTGCAAGTCTCCGGCGCGACGTTTTAGCCGGCGCACCAAAGAGCGCGACAATACATAATAACAATGTGACCGGCTCCAATGGCCCTAAACCTGACCGCCGGTATTGCGCAAATCCTAAAGCCAATTTCCGGATCAAGTCCCACGGATGCATCATCAGATACAAGAGCGGATGCGGTGGTATCTCTGTCATTCGCCAGATAGTTTCACCGGGGAACTGGCGCGTATTTTCCAATGCACTGTACCCGTAAAGACCGAACAGGCGACCGCTCGCCATTAAGTTCCGAATCCACCACGGAGCTAATACCAACAGGAGTCCAGCGACAAACCAACTCACCACCTGCGCTCGCCGTTTCTGGTTTTTTTGAAGATCCATTCCCAAAACCAACGCAAGTGGTAACATCCGGTAATCTGTTAGAATCGTTGCACCACAAAGTGCCCCAGCTACAGCAACCCGCCAAAGTGACAACTCGGCACCCCCCTCATTCGCAGTACCGGGTTTAGGGAAGATTGCCGCGACCACACCGAGAATCAACAAAGCGAGCACGGGTTGCGGCAAGCCGGCCATTGCGGTCTGCAAACCGGCCAAACTACACATACAAAATATCGCAGCCAATCCAGCCACTCGCCGGTCCCACCAATACCGCGCAATCCAAAACACCAACCAAACCGTTAGTAACCACAAACCTAATCCGACTGCGATCACTGCCCGATCCGAAGTTCCGGCGGCAGCAAACACACCGGCTAATAACAGCGGATGGACCGGCGCATTTAAAAGGTCCAGCGGCGGTGCCAGCGTGGATGCAAGTGGACGGAACACACTCGTCGCAAATCCATCTCCTGACGCAATGTGCCGCGCCAGTTGCGCATGTTCCAGAGCTGGCAGCAATGCAATCGGTTCAGAGAATTTAGCAAACGCCACTAACGCGATAAAGGCAGGAACGACTAGCAGTCCAACAATGACAAGTCGCGATCTGATTTTAGGTTCACTGCGGGATGTTCCAACGTTCAATATGGCCTCGCCGACAATTTACATAGCATCAATTTCATTTAAAATGATTACCATAGCAGACCCAAATGACAAGTAGATTGAGACACTCATTAGACAAAAATAGCGTAACTCGTAAGTCATTTGTAATAAATACCTAAACAAAAACAAATAAAGCAAACTTTGCAAGTTTTGCCAAATCGCGTTAGAACAACAGCGTGCTGCCGATTCAGATTAACAATCTCCTTGCCCGCGATGGCTGGACGCTACGCGATAATGAGGCGCGGTGTGGTTCGCGGTGCATCACTTTCTTTTCTGCGAACCGTGCCACGGCCGCGCTGGTAAAATCTTTACGCGCCATTGCCACGCAAGACGCCGGTCGCTTCCGGCACATCGGCGTTGTCATCACGACGAATGTCGAACAAATGAACCGGCTCCGTGCTGGCAAATTACCGCGCGCTTTTTTCACGTCCATCGTCGAGCTTGAATCACCGGTCACGACTGCGCCTCGCGTGACATCGTTCACCGCCAAAATCATCGCCAACACGCCGGTCGGTCCGACACCACCGGTGCATTACCGGTTGGTATTCGACGCACCGGAGCTTGGCGATATTTTGCCGCCGCAATTTTTTATGATGGACGTGTTACCGGTGCGCACGCCGCTTGGTTCGCGTGCCGTTCGGCGTGCCGACTGGCACGATGCCGTGGACTGGTCGCCGCAACCGTTGCTGAAACGGCCGTTCGGTTTGTGTCGCGTTTACCGGCCGAATTTTCCGGTGGATTATTTGAAACGGCTCGCGCTACCACCGGCGCTCGCGGCAGTTTTGCATCCACCGGCGGCCACTCGGTTTGATTTGCTCTACAAAGTTTTACCGGAAGGCATCGGCACGCCGTTGCTGACGAAATTGCGGCGCGGCGACAAAGTTCACATGGTCGGCCCGCTCGGGCGCACATTTGACGTCCGCGCCTTACGCGCTGACGGCATCGAAGAGGTTCACATTATCGGCGGCGGTGTCGGCATGGCACCGTTGATTTTGCTGGTGGAAGAATTGCGATTTCATTCGTTTCCCGTAAAAGTATTTTTGGGAATGGCGACACTCGAATCGCTCCGGTATCGCGATGAACTGGCCGCTACCTTCGGAGAGAAATCGCGCGACGCTTACATCTACATTGACGATCTGCTTGCCGCCGGTGTGGCACCAGCCGACATTTTCCTAGCGTGCGACCGCGAACAGCCACGCCAGGCACGACGGATTCCGCGTGAGAATTTATTTCACGGTTTGGTGCCGGAGCAATACCGGCGGTTTCTGGCGACTAGAAAATCTGCCGGTAAAACAGCGGCATTCACCTGCGGCCCGAACCGGATGATGGAAGTGATGACGGAGATTTGCCGGGAAGCGAATATTCTGTTGAAAGTGCTGTTGGAGAAACGGATGGGCTGCGGGTTTGGTGTCTGTTTCTCGTGTGTGCAAAAAGTGCGACGGGTTGACGGCGCAACGGATTACGTTCGCGTTTGCAAGGACGGCCCGATATTTGATGCAAAGGACATCGTATGGAAGAACGACGACTCAAAACAACCATCGGTAAACTGCGGCTGCGCAGCCCGCTCCTGACTGCGTCCGGCACCGCCGGCAGCGCTGACGAACTGGCCAGTTTCAGCAATGCCGCCGCGACCGCCGCGACGCTCGGCGCGTTTGTCACCAAAGGCGTGACGCTGGTGCCGCGCCAAGGCAATCCCGAACCGCGTGTCATCGAGACGCGTGCCGGTATCCTCAATTCCATCGGCCTTCAGAACAAAGGCGCGGACCGCTTTCTCAGTGAAGATTTGCCAAAACTCCGGCAATACGGCGTACCGGTCATCGTCAATATTTCCGCCAATACCGTTGAAGAATACGCCGCACTTGCCGGCAAGCTGCTTACCGGAGATGCCGGGCAAATTTCCGGGCTGGAAATTAATGTTTCCTGTCCGAATATCAAGGAAGGCGGCGTCAGTTTCGGCATTGATCCGCGCGCCATCGAGAAAATCGTGACCGGCGTCAAAGCCAACGTGCCGCGCGGCCGGCAAGTTCTCATCATCACCAAGCTCACACCAAACATCACCGACATCACCGTACCGGCCAAAGCCGCCATCGCCGCCGGCACCGACGCACTTTCGATGATCAACACTTTGCGCGGTGTCGCCATCGACATCCGCGCGCAGAAGCCGTATTTCGCCAACGTCGCCGCCGGTCTCTCCGGCCCCGCCGTCAAGCCGGTTGGCCTCTGCATGGTCTGGGATTGCTTCGCGAAAATCCCGGAATGTCGCAACCGGCAAGTTCCCATCATCGGCATCGGCGGCATCTCGACTTGGCAGGATGCCATCGAATATCTACTCGCCGGTGCGGCGGCGGTACAAGTCGGCACCGCTTGGTTTGTGTATCCAAATGTTTTTGTCGAGATGGAGCAGGGGGTGCGAAAGTATCTTGCTGCGAAAAATACGACGGTTGTAGAATTAACCGGTAAAGCTCATGGCTGAAACTAAACAAATCTGGCGGTCGGCTTGGCCGTTGATTGTAGCGCAACGCCGGGATGCGAGTCTCGGTTTGGTGTTGTCGCTGCTGGCAGTGGCGGCTGCACTTTATTTGCCGTGGCCAATGAAGGTCATCGTGGATTCGATTTTGACCGGTAAGGCGCCGTTGCCATTGTGGTTACCGGCGGAAAAGGCACCGGCGCTAGCGGTGGTGTGTGGAATTTTGCTGGCGATGCATTTTTTACGCGGTTGGTTGAGCACGTGGAGTACGACGTTGCTGGTGCGGGCGGGATTACGGATGACGCACGACTTGCGCTGTCGGGTGTATGAACATTTGCAAAAGCTGTCGCTGGTGTTTCACGAAAAACGGCCGGTCGGCGATTCGATTTACCGGGTAACATGGGACACGTATTCGATTCAGACATTATTCAATAACGGTTTTGTTCAGATTATTGGCTCCGGTGTGACGCTAGTCGGAATCATGGTGATCATGTTGCGGTTTGACGTGACGCTGACGATATTGGCATTGGCGGTTGCGCCAGCGTTAGGCTGGGCAATTAAGTTTTATAACCGGAAGATTTCCGCAGTTTCAATTGATTACCACGACCGGGAAAGCAGAGTCAGCGCATTGATTCAGGAATCGCTCTCGGCTATTCGCACGATTCAGGCGTTTGCGCGCGAGGAGGATGAGGTTCAGAAATTCGGGACCGGTGCCGCGCAAAGCGTGGAGTCCAACGTGCGGATGACGCGTGAGCAGGTGATGTCGTCGTTTGTAGTTGGCCTGATTACCGCGACCGGTACGGTGGCGATGCTTTGGATTGGCGGCCAGCGCGTGCTCGCCGGTCGGCTGAGTGTCGGTGAATTGCTGGTATTCATCGCATATGTCGGGATGTTGTATGGGCCGATGAGCAGTCTCAGTGGCATTGCGGCGGCGGTGCAAAGTGCGATAACGCCGTTCCGTCGTGTGCAAGAAATTTTGGAAACTGCGCCGGTAATTCGCGACTTACCGGCGGCGCGACCACTCGATATTTGCCGGGGTGTGGTGCGTTTCGAGCGAGTGACGTTTGGCTACGAGCCGAGTAAGCCGGTTTTGAAAGAGGTAGATTTTGAAGTGCAGCCGGGGCAGATGGTGGCGTTAGTTGGAGCGAGCGGCGTTGGGAAATCGACGTTGCTGAGTTTGCTGCTGCGATTTTACGATCCGCAACAAGGTCGGGTGTTGGTGGATGGTCAGAATGTTTGCGAATTTCAGTACCGGAGTTTGCGCCACCAAATCAGTATTGTACCGCAGGAGCCGGTTTTGTTTTCTACGACCGTCGCCGAGAACATCGCCTATGGTCGGCCAAGTGCCACGCGCGAAGAAATTATCAACGCAGCCCGGCAAGCGGAAGCAGATGGATTCGTTTGCGCGATGGAACATGGTTACGACACACCGGTCGGCGAGCGTGGCGTGATGCTGTCCGGTGGGCAACGCCAACGGTTGGCATTGGCGCGAGCTTTTTTGAAAAATTCGCCAGTTCTCATTCTCGATGAACCGACTGCCGCACTCGATTCCGAAACTGAAGTAGCGATTTTGCAAGCGATGGAACGGCTCCGGAAGAACCGGACGGTTCTCGTCGTCGCACACCGGCTCAGCACGGTGCGGAGCGCCGATTTGTTATTGGTGATGCACGAAGGACAGATTGCCGAACGCGGTACACATGCGGAATTGCTGGCGCGTCACGGCCGGTATGCTCACCTTTACGAATTACAATTCGGCGGCGGGCGCTGATTCGGGGGCGACTGCCGGTGGTGTCGCTGGAGTTTCAGCTACCGGTGGTGTTGCGCTAGTCGGCGCTACTTTTGCTGGCTTATCTTCCAACGCCCAGAGTTTGCCGTCGTGAAATTCAACGACGTAGCCGTCTTGAATGAGCCAATGCAAATCCGAAGCGAGTTGAGTTTCGTTGACCGGTGCCAAATGTTCCGCGAGTTTTTTGCGAGTCGCGCCTTCGTGAGTCCGGAGAAACGCGATAATCTTTTGGAGTAATTCCGAAAGATTGGTCGTGGACTCGAATCGGTTCAGTTTGATTGGCGTGATGAAGGTGAAACCTTTTTTGTACTTGAAGAAATGGAGGCCAGCTTTGACTAAAAGTGGGCGTAACTCATTGACAGTTTTGAGTGGGAATCGGCGTTCGTTTTCCCAAGATTGACGGACGACTTCGAGAAGGCGTTGCTCCGGAACTCGGCGCGACATCAAGCCAGTTACTTCGACGACGCTAACGGCGCTCACGAGTTTGTCGAGGTGGTTGGTGCGGATGTGTTTTTCCAGTTCGCTCCGGTCGATAAATACTTTCGGTTCGGTATCGAGAATGCAAGTGTACTCGGTCAGTTTGCTTTTTGATTCGAGCCAGGCTTTGACGGCTTCGGGGTCGTGGACGGTTTCGATGCTCGATTTGAACCGGTCAAACTGCATGTGCGCCAGTCGTTGCTGGTGGTGTTTGATTAAGCGCGTTTGGTATTCATGATAGTTGGGCGGACCAAACCATTCACCGGTGATACCGCAACGATTTACAAATTGAAAACTACCTTTAGGCGGATCGACTGGTTTGTCGGCACGGGTAAAAACTTTGCCTTCGCCTTGCTGGAGCGTGTGACGAACGGCGGCTTCCTGTGACAGAAATACACCACCGGCGAGCAATGCACAGTAGAGTTGGCCATCTTTGAAAGTGAACTTGACGTTGTGACGCTCGGGTTTGTTGAGCACCAGTTTAGCGAGGTCAAACAAAGCATACGCCCGGTTCGATTGCTCCACAGCTTCGATCATCGTCGTAAATGCCGCTTCGTTCGGAACAAATGTCACATCGACATTAGGCAATATGAGCGGAGCCGGTGCGACGGGGCGCGGTGCAGGACGACCGCCTTGTGGTCGGCCACGACGTTCTTCTGGACGGCGTTCGCCACGCGGTTCTCGTTGCCGGTCGCGCGGTGGTCGCGAGCCTTTATCAAATTTTCGTTCGCCGGAATCGCCGGGATGCCGGTCGTAATTTTTTACCGGTGCCTTCATCCAGTCGGGCGTGAGATTCAACTCATCGAGCGACAGGCCTACTTGATTGTCTAAATCGGGGTTCAAAGTACTGACAGTATAAGGGAAACGTTGACGGCACGCAACAAAGACAGTACAAGTTTCACGTTACATTTGTGGGTCGGGGGTGTAGCTCAGTTGGCTAGAGCGCCTCGTTCGCAACGAGGAGGTCGTGGGTTCGAGTCCCTTCACCTCCACCAACTCCAATGTTTTTATGCAGCCCATCATCCAGAATCGCGCGTCGCTGACTCCTGAAGAACGCCACCGGTATGCCCGGCATCTTCTCTTGCCGGAAGTCGGCGGGGAAGGGCAGGAACGTCTCAAAGCTGCGAAAGTTTTACTCATTGGTGCCGGCGGGTTGGGATCGCCGGTGGCATTGTATCTAGCGGCGGCCGGTATCGGCACCGTCGGCATGGTGGATTTCGACACGGTGGATTTCAGTAATCTGCACCGGCAAATTTTGCATTTCACTCCGGATGCCGGTCAGCCCAAACTTCAGAGTGCCGGTGCAAAACTCAAAGCAATCAATCCGAGTCTGAATTTTATTCCGCATTCCGTCAAACTCACGAGTGCTAATGCGCTCGAAATCATCCGGGATTACGATGTCGTCGTGGATGGTACGGACAATTTTCCGACCCGGTATTTGGTCAACGATGCTTGTGTTCTTTTGCGAAAGCCAAATGTCTACGGTTCAATTTTTCGGTTTGAAGGAATGGCGAGTGTGTTCGCGCCGCACTTAGGCGGACCGTGTTACCGGTGTTGGTATCCTGAACCGCCGCCACCGGATAAAGTGCCGAACTGCGCCGAAGCCGGCGTGCTCGGTGTCATCTGCGGCACCATCGGTACCATTCAAGCCACTGAAGCGATTAAACTGATTCTAGGTAAAGGCGAATCTTTGATGGGACGATTGCTCCGATATGACGCATTGGCGATGACATTCCGGCAACTCAAGATTCCGAAAGATTCGAATTGTCCGGTTTGCGGCACAAAGCGGACGATCATAAAACTCATCGACTACGCGGCATTCTGTGGTATGAGTCAGAATACTATGAACGAGAATCCAGACGATATTAGCGTCGAGACGCTCAAACAAATGCGCGATGCCCGGCAAGATTTTTTGCTCGTGGATGTGCGGAATCCTGATGAAGTCGCGATTTGCGAGATTGCCGGTTCCAAAAAATTGCCGTTACCGGAATTGCCGCAGCGCTTTCAGGAATTGTCGAAAGACAAACTCATCGTCCTCCATTGCAAAATGGGCGGACGGAGTTCGCGAGCCTTGAGCTTTCTCCGGCAGCAAGGTTACACGCAAATCAAGAATCTTGCCGGTGGTATTACGGCGTGGGTCGAGCGAATTGATCCGACGTTAGCGCAGCCCTGAAAATCTATGGCGATTCATCCGACAGCGATTGTCAGTCCGAAAGCTGAGTTAGATTCTTCCGTCGAAGTCGGCCCGCACGCAATTATCGAAGAGCACGTGAAGATTGCTGCCGGTACGCGAGTTTGGGCCAATGCGTATATCACCGGCCATACAGAAATCGGTCGCGATAACCAGATTCACGTGGGCGCAGTCATCGGACACGAACCGCAAGATTTGAAGTTTGACCGGGCGACGCGGAGTTACCTGCGCATTGGTGACCGGAATGTGTTCCGGGAATATTGCACGGTGCACCGCGGCACGGAATTGGAAAGCGCGACGACAATCGGCAACGATTGTTTTCTGATGGGCTTATCGCACGTCGGCCATAACTGCGTCATTGGCAACGGCGTTATCATCTGCAATTGCGCACTAGTTGCGGGTCATGTGCATATCGGCGACCGGGTTTTTATCTCCGGTGGCGTTGTGATTCATCAATTCACACACATCGGCCAGTTGGCGATGTTCTCCGGTAACGCGCGGATTTCCATGGACGTGCCGCCATTTACACTGGCAGCAGAGCGGAATGAAATTCACGCCTTGAATCTAGTTGGATTACGCCGGGCGAAAATTCCATTACCGGCCATTAGTGAATTGAAGCGATTATTTCAGTCGGTGTATCTATCGGAACTGACCGGTACACAAGCGTTGGCCGAAATTTCGCAAGCCGGTGCGTTTCAGACGGCGGAGGCAAAAGAGTTTATCGAGTTCATTCGCGGGTCACCCAACGGTTTGTGTCCGGGAGCGCGCCGGTAGGTAGTCAATACTACGGTTTTTTACCGGTAGCAGTTTTATTGGCATTCGTACTACTTGCGGCGAATTCTTCCCGTTCTTGCTTTTCAACAATTCGAGCTAACGCTTCAGAAGCAGCATCGCGGACTAGACTATTCTGATCTTCGAGAGCTTTTTGCAGTATGGCCGCTGCTCTGGGATCGGCGATTTGACCTAAGGCGTAGGCTACCGAAGCGCGAACGCGGGCTTCTTTCTCAATCGTGCGGCGCTGTTCATCCGGGACTTGGCCGGCTCCAGAATAAATGGTCATGCCGGATGCCGCCGGAGTTTCAGTGGAATAGTATGGGGTAACGACGTCAATCAGTGGCTCAACGGCGCGTAAATCACGGGTTCGTCCGAGGGCGTAGGCAGAGGCGGCGCGGAGTTGTGGATCTTTATCCTTCAAGCCGAATTGGATTAGAGCATCGACGGCTTCGGGAGCGGCTAAAACTCCGAGCGCATCAGTCGCACGGATTTTGGCTTGGGTTTGGGTAAGTTCCAACTCAGCGGCGAATTTTGGTTTGTCTCCGATAATTAATCCCATCGTGGCTTTGTCGGTTGTTTTTTCTCCGGCGAGCATTTGAATTAACGGAGCAATGGCAGCACGATCGCCGAGTTTCCCCAAGGCTTCAGCAGCAGCACCACGGACATAACCGTAGTCATCACGCAGGAGGAGTAGAATTTTCGGAGTAATACTTTTATCTCCCATCTCGCCCAGAGCGCGGGCTGCGGCTGCTCGAAGATGTGGATCCTGAGAAGTTAGTTGAGAGATTAAGGCTTGAACGCCACCGCGATCTTTTAGCAGGTGCAAAGCGCGGACAGCGGCGAGTTGGACTTGTGGTTCTGAATCACTAGTGGCTTCAACGATGAATGGAATTTGATCTAACCCGCCGATTTTCCCAAAAATATCCATGACAGCTTCACGAACATTCGGATCGGAGTGATGGCGCATTTCCGTCAATGGAAGTAGCGCGTTGCTGGCCTTTCCATCGATAATGGCGCGGACGGCATGAAAGCGCACGCTTCGTTCATTATCACCGATGGCGTGCAGTAATGCCGCTAACGCCTTTTCATCGTTGACGACCGGAATCAAACTGTCAGCCGCACGATCGCGGACGAGTGCAAAGTTTTCATTCTCCAAAATATTAACCAGCGTATTAATGGCATCAGGTTTTTCTTTTACCCAGCCACCTAATTCCAATGTGGCAGAGGCTCTGACATGCCAATCCGAATCTTTTACGGCAGCGTTAATAAGTGGGTCGACAACAACTGGATCATGAATAGAACCGACTGAATGCGCTGCGTTTTGTCGCACTTCTACGCTTGCTGATTGGTGCAATAATTGAAGTAGGGGTGATAGTGACTTATCTGTCCCACATACGTTTGAGTGAAGAGCTTTGACGATATCTGCCTGTACTAACTCATCTTTTTCATTGAGCACATGTCCAAGTAAAGAGCTTTCAGCAGATTTATCTCTAATCCCGGCAAAAGTGCTAGCCGTTAGACGGCGAACAGTTGGACGTTCGTCATCTAATCCTGCGGGATTGATTGGAATGGATGTTAGGTGGGATAAGCGAATTAGTGAACCGGCTGCTGTTAGTCGGACGGATTCAAGTTCATCGAGAGTCATTGGCCAAAGAATTTTTGCGCCATCGGATTCTCCATATTCACCAAGCAACATTGCCAGTAGGATTCTGACAGGACCCTGTTTGTCCTTTGCCAGCTCCGGCATGACATCAAGTGGCAGTTTAGCGTCTTGAAGTTGTGCTTGAATGAATAATGCAGCGTTGGTCGGATATTGTTGAGCAAAGTGGAGACGACGATATGTGTCGCGCAGCTTAATATCGACTGGATTGTCTAATGTAGCCGCAAATCCAGCACCGGCGCAAAAAAACATTAGAAGAAACAACACCTTTTTCATGTTGTTCTAGTGCTGCCCACGTTTTAACTTGGGTAGCCCGGGCCGCGGTGGATACGGCCTACGCCTTTGGATAGACCGCGGATTAATTTTGGAATGGCTTGTTGAAGTACATCTTTTGGCATCATGCCGTTGATAATTACCGCCGGTCCATCAGCGCGAATTTGAGAGCGAGTAATCTGTTCAAATGCGGACTCTGCTAGGCTGGATGCCCCAAAACGCACTCGCCCCACACCGGTTGCCATCGTTCGTGTATCCGATAACATCTGTGCCAAAGCCTGTGCTTTGCCGGGGTCGGTGCTCAAGGCGACAAATTCAAAACGAGATTCGTCCAGACATAGTTTTCCTTTAATGAGTACCGCCGCCATGTAATTTCGGAATTGATCTGAAAATAACTTTGATGGATCTGGGATTACTGCAATGAAAGATACCGGATCATGCAAATAGTCTTCCACAATCGAAGCTTTGTCTCCCGTTGTGGCATCAAAAACTTCGCGTTGGCGTTTCACAACTTCTTGATTTCCAAGAATCGATATTTCACGTCCTAATAAGGAAAGCCAAGATTGGCCGATCTTAAAATACTGCTCTGGAAGATTGCCCTTCCAATAGCCTTCGGTGCTAAAAGCTGGCATTCGTTCTACATTCAGGTCTCCAAAAACCTGGATTGCCACATCGCGGATTTCCCCTTCAGCGCGATAGGTTACGAGCATCATTGCAATCTCGCTTCGTTGCAAAGAAGGATTATGACCAATCGCCTCTTGTAGTTGTCCTTTAACTTGCTCTAACAAGACGGGATTATCGCCAAATGCCATTTGTAGAAAAGCTGAAGAAAACTCACGGCGCGCCGGTGCTTTGACAAGCATTTCTTGGCGCTTCATCGCATCTTGAACTGCCGACTTAACTTGATTGGTTTCTTGGAGAACGTGCCGGACTCGGGTGGTAACATTCAGCGCCAACACACTCGATCCTAACGACAAAACAGCCACTACGCTCCATACGAGGATGGTTGTTGGCTGTGTTCCTTTTCTGCTGTGCTTGACGTTTGTCATGCGACTCACCTGCAACCAAACATTATCATTCTAATGCCTGTAAAGCAATCCGAACTAGTCCTTTGTGTTTAGAGCGTTGGTACGATGCTCCCGCCGGTTCCAAATTTAATCGGCTCATTTTTATCGAGCATTTCCCAGCCAGTATCATAGCCAATTTTATCTGCCACAACGCGCGCCTGACGGAAGATGTCAAAACTATCGTCGCGAACTAGGAAGACGATATAATCACTAGCGGCATTCAGTTGGTGTAGCCAACCTTGAAATTTGCCGCTGGGATCATCAATGGAATTCTTATCGTCCCCCTTAGCCTCTGGTTTGGGTTCCAGTGCCATAATCATGGCCAATAAGTAACTCGGCGCGACTTTGTAATACTCGTTACCAACTTCATTCCCGCTGATGGCTTTGACGAATCCAGTCGGATCGCCACTGCGCATACTGGGAGTCAGGGTGGAAAGCATTTTCTCCACTTGATCATCCAATCCGGTTTTATCGATATAAAACACTTGATTGGCCCGGCATTCGAAAAAGACCGGATGTTTATTGGTTGTCCGTGCCATCGGTGCTGGGCGATAAATTGGAATTTTTACAGCTTCTTGGACGGTGATCAATAGCGCAAAAAACATCGCGGCCGTTGTGATTGTGACAATGTCGCAGAACGACACAATCAACATCTCCGGCTCTTCCTTGGGTTTGCGACGTGACATATCGGTTATTGGGAGACCGCCAGTGCTTTCACTGCGGCGTCCCAGTTTACTTTGAAATCCGCATCCACGACATCATAACCAACGTCCACCGTATGGTTGCTGATCATTTTTCGGACCGAACGAAAAACTTTCACGGCGTCCGGCCGTGCCATGATAATGACATACTGGGTCTTATTGCTGATTTGCACTTGGTCGAGAAGTTTTTCAACAGCGTTATCGGGACGCTGCAAATCTTCCCAAGTATTTGTGATCATGGATGGATAGAGGACCACGCTATCTGCATAACAATCGACGTAGCTGGGTTCCTTAGCTTCATTGGCGTTAATACCATGTGAACTGGAGAACTTTGTCAGTGTGACGATTTTTTTCCCTCCGGCATTAACCGCGATACGCATGACAATCACCACGAGAATCAGCGAGACCAACTTCAACACAATTGCCATAATCGACAAGAACGGTTCCACGTCGATATTGATCTGCTTATAATGCTTTTTCCCGGCCATTTCGTCGTCCGCTTACAACATGTGCTGTCTGTCGTTTTATGCTTCGTCGGAACGCGCCTCTTGGAAGGTAATCCTCCGGGGGCGCGACAACTGTTTCAATAATTCGTCGCTGGATGCCAAGTGAGTGCGGAGATTTGACAAAGTTTGTCGGAATTCGTCCGAGCTTCCGACTTGCCGCAATGTTGTTTCCATGCTTTGCGTGGTGCGGAGAACCTTGTCAATCTCGTTCCCCAACTGCGTGATATGTTCCAATTGTTTGGTTAACTGATCGGCAGATTGTTGGATACGATCTGCATACCGGCTCGAAGCAGAATCAAGCGAAGTTACCGATTGCCGGAACGATTCTGCGAGTTTCACTGAAAGCTGGTTGAACTCGGCGACCATCTTCTCCCAGCGTTGGATTTCCTTCTTATCGAATTCTTCTACGACATCCACGTAGCGTTCGTGAACCGTGCCGATTCGTTCGGAAATTTCCTTGCCCATGCTGCTGACCGACTCGGCAAGTTCCTCAAACCGTTCAGTCAACTTCTGCTCATTCTTGCCAAACTGCTCCTGCGTCCGTTCCTGAGCCTTTGAAAAATCTGTCATCATTCGCTGTGTACCGGCGCTGAAATTATTCGACACCGCTTCGAGTTTTGTGCCCAATTGTGTACCTAATTCACCGACACGCCGTTCGTAATTTGTCTGAAATTCATCATACTTCTGATTGATCACCTCGCCAGCGCGCGTGACCGCTTTCGTGAAGACTTCTTCATAGCGTTCGGGATTTGGCAGCCGCCGGAAGCCCGCATCAATTGCATGAGCTAACTCTTCCACCGGGAATTTCGTCTGCGCCTGCAGACCTTCCATACCGGCGCGAATTGCGGTCACTAATTCGTCTGTGGGGAAACTCTCTTGATCAACTCCGCCGGACGGCATGTGCGAGAGCAACTTATCTTCGACTAGTTCATCAATCTCCGCCAGCACGCCTTCTTCATTTCGTTCCATCATCAAGCTCGGAAATGCCGCCAGACCAGCTGTGAGAAGTCCCAACAGCGTACACATAAACGCCACCGCCAAGCCGGATGTGATATTACCGACTTGCTCTTTAATTTCTTCCGGTGAGACACTCGCTTGGTGCAAGAACGCCGCGAATCCACCGATACCGGCGGCAACACCGAACACCGTACCGACGAATCCCAATAGCGGCATCGCCCAAATAAACAGACGATTCCGTCGGAATGTTCCGTCAGATTCAATCGCATCGACATCGGCTTGGACGTGGGCATACTCCGAAGTACGCTCGAAATCGCCGGTATTAATCCACATCGCCAACACTCGCGCGACACGTGTTAGAGCGAGGCTCTCCGCCAAATTCGGAAGTGCTTTGATGCGCTCATAGACCTGCGCCACTTTCTCGATATCGATCAAATTCAAACCTTCTGGAATCACAATCTCTGCCAACGCCTTCCGCTCCTGCTTTTGCCGCTTCAGCTTCAAAATAACTGTGGCCAACGACATCGCCCAGACAAACGTAATTGCACCTTGGAAGATGACGCGTTCTGTTAGGAATCCATGGACGACCACGCCATTTTTCACGTCTGCGCCCATGAATAAATCGCGGGTGAAGTTGCCATCGGTAATCGGTGTAAAATATAAAATCGTGAACCAACTGACCGTAATGATGAACCCCATCAACATCATCAACGCGGCGCTGATATCGGTGGTGGGGCGTTCGTGGTTTGGGAAGTCCACTTGCCGGCGTTCTTTAGCTTGGGTAGCCATAAGTCTGATATTCCTCTGTACGATTGTTATTAACTAAGCACTCCGCGACTAGAAAAAGATTTTAGTCGCGCGACCGGCAAAGTCAACAGCCGATTTCCGAAAAGTGCCGTTGCACCGCCGGTGCAAAATCAGTCGCCGCGAAAGACTCCGGTAATTCCATCGGCGCATCCGACAAAAACACGCCCCAGTTACGCGGATCAGCATCCACTCGTCCGTGCGAACTTTTCACCTGCGCCGGATTTGTACCGGTGGCCAGTCTAAATGTCCGCGCCATCCGCCGGTAATCAAACCACAACTCACACGGGTCGTAGCCCGGCTTCCGATGAATATCCACCGTGAACGCAAACTCCGGTGCCTTGCCCCAATCTTCCCACCAATAATACGCAAACCATTTATCCACCGGTGCCACCGCAATCAATTCCCCGGCTCGCGAATGCGCAATGTTCGTGAATTCCACCTCCGGCAATGCCCGGCGCGCCGCCTCAATCTTACCGGGCTTGCAATAAATATGCGCAATTTGGTGGTCCACCACCGCGAACGCATCACTCAATTCAAAATCCAAATATTCCTTACCCGCAATCTCCCGCACTCGCAGCAAACCGGCCGCGCGGAGTTGCCGGTTCGGAAATAACGCACCGGTCACCGGTGTCAATGCATACTCCGAGCAAACCAGCACACCGGCATCGCCCAGCTCCGGCAATAACTCGCCGACGATTTTATCAATCTCGCGCAACGCCGCCGGCTGGTCCGGTCTGAGTTTTTGCGACGAGTAATCCAGATGCGGCAAATACACCAACATCAAGTCCGGTTGTTCTCTCTGCCATGTCAATCGCGCCGCCTGCGCAATCCACCGGCTCGAACCCAGCCCAGCCACCGGTCCCCAATAATTCTGCAATTTGAAACCGCCAATTTCCGTTTGGAGTTTTTCGTAATAACCCGCCGGCTTCGAGTAGCACCATTGCACCAACCCAGCATCAGTATGCAACGGTCGCGGCGTGACGACGATGTCAGCATTGATGAACATTGAGTTTTGCCAGAACAGCACCGCCGTTTTTTTCTCCGGTAACAAATCCCAAAGTCGTGGTGCCTGCACTAACGCCGCCGGTTGATCCCAGAATTTCACCTCGAAATTCTCTCGGTCAAACCAGCCGTTGCCGACAATTCCATGAACGCTCGGCGGTTGACCGGTTAGCAATGTCGCTTGCACCGAACAAGTCACCGCCGGGAAGCTCGGTTTCATCGGTCGCATCACGCCGCGCCGGGCGAGCGCCACCAAGTTCGGAATCAATTCCGGTCGCTCGAAATGCCGAGGCGCGAGACCGACAATGTTGAGAATGACGAGGCGTTTATTCATGTCATCGGAATCATTTTCGCCAATACCATCGCCGGTAGTAGCAACGACAACACCAGCATCGCGCCGAGCCAGTCACCGGTGGTCATGACAAAGCCGGCGTCCACGACAATGATGCCGAGCAACATTTGTTTCACCACTCGGCGCAACGAAGGTTCCACGACTTCCCGGCGCGCAATCAACGTCAACCCGGCCACATAAACTCCGAGGATTACCGGTGGCCAAAGCGGTGCGAAACCGCCCATCCCCAGTGCAAAGTTACAAGCCCGGCAAGCGCCGAGAGTCACCGGTGCGAGCCAGACGATTTTTTTTGCAACCGCGTTGTAAAAAATAATCAGCGCCGCCAACGGCAAAGCCTTGACGCTGCCCAGCGCGAGACCGGTCAGAAACAAAACCGCGCCGAGCGTCCACGCCACGCTGACCGGAATATCGCCACGCGGTAACGGACGTTCCGGGCGCTCCCGGCAATCGAGCCGGTAATCAAAACAATCGTTGAGCACGATACCGGCCGTGTAGAGAGCTGCCGAAGTCGCCACCGGTAACAGCAGCGTTCCCCGACCACCGGTGAGTAACCATCCCGCCAGCGGGTCAGCGACTGCCGTGAAAAGATTCGGCAAGCGCAGAAGTTGGAGGAGCGATGAAAATTTAGAGCGTTGCATACTCATAAGGTGGTGCGGACGATAGGACTTGAACCCACACGACCTTGCCGCAGGTGTAAATTTCAATTTTACTCAGCAATTTGTTAATATTAAACACAGTTGACAGAGTTGTTGGTTATGACTTATGGTTATGACAATTGGAGATTTCATT
>Ga0209697_10004319_pt1 | contig 18630 bp, 15 predicted proteins | sample AliMusrvi5mmetaG_FD_184115 | JGI IMG/M metagenome (GOLD analysis project Ga0209697, IMG submission 184115) | Freshwater lake bacterial and archeal communities from Alinen Mustajarvi, Finland, to study Microbial Dark Matter (Phase II) - Alinen... | ecosystem: Environmental > Aquatic > Freshwater...
AAATAGAGCCCAAAGCGCCTCCTTCACCCCGGGCGCCGGAACTGGGCGAAGCTCCGCAGGCTCCCGGCGCGCCTCGCTAAAGGAATCTCAGCCGCACAGGCCCGCGCCCGAAGATAAATATTGAACACGCATGCCGGGTTGCGTATAAAAAACGGATGCCCCACGCCCCAGAACGAGGGAGCAGACCGCTGTTTTTCGGCTGTCCACGTTGGTTTGCAAAACCGCTGTGAAAATCCTGCACCTCATTCATTCCGTAAACCCCTCAGCTGGCGGTCCCATCGAAGGCCTCAAACAATTGGCCGCCGCAAAAATGCGTCTGGGCTTGAAGATCGAGGTGGCGTGTCTCGACGACCCGCAGGCCCCTTGGATCAAGGACTTTCCGCTGAAGCTCTACGTGCTTGGCCCCTCCCTTCCCGGCTATGGCTATACTTCACGGCTCGTTCCCTGGCTGCAAGCGAACTGCCATAATTACGATTTCGTGGTGGTCAACGGCCTCTGGCAGTTCAATGGTTTCGCCGCCTGGCAGGTGATGCGCAAAACCGGCATCCCCTATTTTGTTTTTACCCACGGGATGCTGGACCCTTGGTTTAAGAAACACTACCCCCTCAAGCATCTCAAAAAATGGCTTTACTGGCCATGGGCGGAATACCGCGTCCTGCGGGATGCCGCCGCCGTGCTGTTCACCTGCAAGGAGGAGATGATTCTTGCGCGGCGTTCCTTCTGGCTTTACCGCTGCAACGAAGCCGTCGTCAATTATGGCACCGCCGGGTGGAGCGGGGACGCTGAAGCGCAAAGGAAATGCTTCCTCCAAGCATACCCACAACTGCAAGGCAAACGCCTGATTTTATTCCTCGGCCGTATCCACGAGAAAAAAGGAGGCGATCTTCTCATCGAGGCGCTCCACCGGCATCTGCATGAGATGCCCGACGAGAGCATCCATCTGGTGATGGCGGGGCCGGACGACGGGGCCTTCGCCCAGGAGATCAGGAATACAGCCGCGAGGCTGGGGCTCGAAAACCGCATCACCTGGACCGGGATGATCCAGGGCGATCTAAAATGGGGCGCCTTCCAGGCAGCGGAGGTCTTCATTCTGCCTTCGCACCAGGAGAACTTCGGCATCTCTGTCGCGGAGTCCCTGTCAGCTTCGCTGCCGGTGTTGATCTCGAACAAAGTCAATATCTGGCGAGAGATCGAGCAGGACAACGCTGGTATTATTGAGAATGACGATCTGCCCGGGACCGTCTCATTGCTCAAGCGCTGGTTTTCGCTTGGCGAGGCAGAGAAGGAAGCGATGCGCGGCAACGCGCGCTGCTCCTTTTTGCAGCATTTCGAGATCATGGGAGCGGCAAAAAGCTTGCTCAGGGTCTATAGCAAAACGCTTCTTGCCAAGACGGGAGTTCACGTGGATTGGGATGTATGAATGCGTCATCCCGGCATCAAAGGAGTCTGGAGCCATGTCGCTAGTCAGCATCATCATCCCCGCCTTCGACGCCGGACGGTTCATCAACCGCGCACTGAATGGCGTGCTTTCGCAGACGCACGCCGGCTGGGAACTCATCGTGGTGGAGGACGGCACGCACGATGACACCGAAGCGCTCGTGAGAGCGTTCGCCGCGCGGGTCACGCAAAGCGTCCGGTATGAGAACAACGGAACAAACCTCGGCGTTTCCGCAGCGAGGAACCGCGCTATGGCCCTGGCCACGGGAGAAACCATCGCTTTTCTGGACGCGGACGACTGGTGGACGCCGGAGCATCTCTCCAGCGGCCTGGAAACGCTGGAACGGGGCGCCGGGTTTTGCTTCTCGGGTTTTCATATCTTTGATGAACCCTCCCAGACGGTGATGGAATCGCTCACCCCGGGCCTGCCTCCCGGCGGTGATGTGGTGGAGAGCCTCTTCAAAAGCAATTTCATCCAGACATCCAGCCTCGTCATGTTGAGCCGCAAGGCCGCGCTAAATGGCGGGAACTTCGACACGAAGCTGAAAGTGGGCGAGGATTGCGATTACTGGATGCGTGTTCTGGCGCATGGCGCTACGCCGGCATGCACGCAAAAACAAACCTGCTACTACACAAAGCACGGCGCCAGCGCGATGGCCAAGACGCTCATGGTCGCCGAACACGGCGTGAAGTTTTATCGCAAACACCTCCAGAGCGATTTTCTCCAAAAATCCTTGCGCGGGAGCCTCTACGCCAGGAGCCTCTGGATTTACGGACGCCTCCTCCAGCGGCAGAACCCCGCTCTTGCGCGGTCGCTTTTCCTGGAAGCCTGGCGGACGCGCCCCATGGAGCTTCGCTACCTCGCCTATGCGCTCGCAGCGGCTGGACTGATGTTGCTGCGTCGCGATTCCAGCGTCCCCTGAAGCGTGCTTGTGAGACAACCAGAGCCAGCCATGTAAAAAAATATGGAAACATTCGAGAAACTCTTCCTCTTGACCGCTCCCGTCATTAACCGGAACAGCTACTCCCAGGTTTGTAAGTTTTATCGAGCACTCCATCCGGTGATCGTCGTTCCCCGCCTCAACCTGTTCACCCGGCTGCTCTGCAAACTCTACGATGTGTGGAACGGCCTGCCGCCGCGCAACAAGTCCTGCACCTACCACGAGGCATGCATTGAACTCCTCTTGCGGCTGCATCGCAAACCCTGCCTCGCCCACATCCTTGTCGCGGACGAGTATTGCGGGCTGCTCACGAGAACAAAGCATCTCCGCCGGGCCTCGATGAAGCTGGTCTTCTCCGTGCATCAGCCGTTCAAGAACTGGGCGGCCGGGGACGTCCAGACCCTTGAGGCGTTGGACGGCCTCATCACGATGTGCGTTTCAGACGCCAAGCTGTTCGCCGAGCGCCTGCCGGGTTTGCCCGTAAGGTGCATTCCCCACGGCGTGGATGTGGACTATTGGAAGGCTCGCCCGCTGCCAAAAGCGCCGAAAAAACGGATCGGGTTTTGCGGCAAGCACCTTCGCAATGTGGACATGTTCATGCGCGTGGCACAACGGGCGATGAAGATGCGGCAGGATGTGGAGTTTTACTGCCTCATTCCGCCAGGCGGCATGAACGAAAAGTGGACGGATTTTGCGAAACTGCCCGGTGTGCGCATTCTCCAGAATCTCAGCCAGGACGAGGTTCTGGGTTTTTATCAAGGGTTATACCTCTTGATGATGCCGTTGAATGACACCACCGCCAATAATGTGATTGTGGAATCCATGAGTTGCAGCGTCCCCGTGCTCTCCACCAATGTCGGAGGGATCGCGACCTATGGCGGGGGAAGCGTGTTTCCGGTGGTCGAAAACAATGACGACAACGCCCTCTATGAGGAGCTTTGCCGGTTTCTTGACAGCCCGGCTTTATGCGAGCAAACCGGGGCCGCCTGCCGGGAGTTCGCCGAGACGCAGCTTTCCTGGCTGAAGATCGCGGCCATCCATGAGGAGTTTTATAAGAGCTTGTGAAAACCAAACGCTTGCCTTTATTTTGAACGCATGAACGGCACCCTGGCGATATGCACATTGTTTGAAGGGGGATACCATTACGGCGTTGGCGCCCTTGCCAATTCGCTCCACGCAAATGGCTTTCGCGGGGTGATCTGGGCCGGCTACCGTGGCGCTCTGCCGCCCTGGGCAAAGACGCTTTCCTCCTCCCAGGGATATGCGGAATTCCAAGTCGCGGAAGGGTGCGTGATCCGGTTTTTGCCCGTCCAGACCACGGCGCATTTCACCAACTTCAAGCCCGATTTCATGCTCTCTCTCTTTGAAGAGCATGCGCCGGATTGCCAGGCGTTGTTCTACCTCGATCCCGATGTGGTCGTGTGCGAAGCGTGGCGCTTCTTTGAGGAATGGATCAGTTGCGGCGTGACGGTGTGCGAGGATGTGAATTCGCCTTTCGCCCCGCAGCATCCGCGGCGGATCGGCTGGCGCAGGTTTTATGGCGGATTTGGAATCCAGCTTGCCCCAAAAGAAGCCTATTACGCCAATGGGGGATTTGTGGGAGTGCGGCGGGAAGACATCGCGTTTTTGAAACTATGGAAACGGCTTCAGGATCACATGATGACGGCCATCGGCGGGGCGGAGTACGCGGGCATTTCCGGCGGAAAATCCCTGGAGGGCCGGCGCGGATTCGCACATTGTTTCGACCAACCCGACCAGGAAGCTCTCAATGCCACGTTCGAGGCGGTGGAGGGTGTCACGGTGAGTTTTGTGGGCAGGCAGGCGATGGGCTTCGAAGCGGGAAAACCGATATTACCCCATGCGCTTGGATCCGGAAAACCGTGGCAAAAACATTATGTGCATGACGCGTTGTGCGGCAAGGCTCCGCGCGCCGTGGACAAGCAATACTGGCATTACGCGCAAGGCCCCATCCCCCTCTATGCCGCGAGCCATCTCCGCTCCAAGCGGCTCGCCTTGCGCGTCGCGGCGGCAATGGGCCGCTTCATCCGACGCAATTAGGCATCCCGTCTTCGCATGAGAATCGCCTTTCTATGCAGTGGTCTGGAACCCGGGCGCGACGGCGTGGGAGACTATACGCGGCGGCTGGCTGCCAATTGCATCCTCCAAGGGCACGAATGCACGATTCTCGCTCTCGATGACCGGCACACCGAACGCTCGCTTTCCGGCGCGGCAACGGGCGAAAAGTGCATCCGCGAAACCCAGAATAGTGACGGGGTTGACATCCCCTGCCTGCGGTGCTCGGTTTCCCTTCCCCGGCAGGAACGCATCCAGCGGATTCGCGAATATCTGGCGGCGTTTGATCCGGATTGGGTGAGCTTGCAGTTCGTCCCCTATGGATTCCACCCCAAGGGGCTCCCTTGGCGGTTTGCGCGTGATTTTGAGCCCATGATCGGCGCGCGCCCGCTCCAAATCATGTTCCATGAGTTGTGGATCGGAAATGCAACCGGCGCTTCCTGGAAGGACCGGTTGATCGGCGCCTTGCAGCGGCGCTGCATCTTGAGAATGCTCCGGCGGCTCAAACCGAAGCTGCTGCACACCTCCAACGCGACCTATGTGAGGTTGCTTGAACGACGGGGCTTCACCGCCCTCCCATTGCCGCTGTTTGGCAACATTCCGGTAAGCGACACCGCTCCCGACGCGGCTCTGCCCCCGGAGATTTCAGACGCTGGCGTCCCCTCCGATGCTTGCGGCAGAAGCGGCTGGTGGCTGGGAGTGTTTTTCGCGACACTCCACCCCGAATGGAAGCCCGAGCCGCTATTGCCCATCCTGCGCGGGGCGGCAAACCGGGCTGGCAAGCGTATCTGTTTGATTTCGGCCGGGCGCCAGGGTGCCGCAGGCGAAGCGCTTTGGGAACAGATGACTCGTGAATACGGGCGCGATTTCCTCTTTGTGAGAACCGGGGAGCAGGCGGCGGAGCGAATTTCCGCCTTGCTTCAAATCGCGAATTTCGGGGTTGTCTCCACCCCGTGGAACCTCATTGGCAAGAGCGGTTCGGCCGCCGCAATGCTGGATCACGGGCTCCCGGTCATCGTCACCAGAAAGGAGGAGACGGCCGAGGCTTCACCGGTTTCGGAGACTCCCCCGGAACCCCTCTTCCACCGGTGCGATCCCGCGCTGGAAGACAAACTGGTTGCGGGGTTGAAAAAACGCGCGCCCGTCCACCGTGCGAGGGAGATCAGCGTCCGGTTTATCGATGCCTTGCGGAAGCCCGGGATTTGAAATAATCTCGCTCCCATCCGCATTATTGGGATGTCACTTTGCCAACAGGAACTCCCCCCTTGAAGATACTCCTCTCATCCTACGCGTTTCACCCCAGCTTGGGCGGGATTGAATCCGCCTCTGAACTGCTTGCCTCCGAATTTGCGCGCCTGGGACATGAAGTGCGCGTCCTCACGCATTCGGCGGGGGCGGACAAGCCGGAGTGGCCGTTTGAGGTTTTCCGGAATCCCGGCGCGCGCGCGTTGGTGGAGTTGGTGCGATGGTGCGATGTGTTTTTCCACAACAACATCAGCCTCTCCGCCGCGTGGCCGCTGCTTTTAGTGCGCAGGCCGTGGGTGATCGCCCACCAGACATGGATCGCGCGGCTGGATCGAAGCCAGAACTGGCAGGATCATCTGAAGCGCTTTTTGCTGCGTTTCGCCACGAATGTCTCCATCAGCGGCGCGGTTGAGAGGGACATTGCCATTCCCTCCGAGCGGATTCCCAACCCCTACCGGGACGCTGTTTTTCAGCAGTTGCCCGGCGTGGAGCGTTCCCGGGAGCTTGTCTTCCTCGGGCGGCTCGTTTCCGACAAGGGGTGCGATTTGTTGCTCGACGCCCTGCAGCGGCTGAAAGGGGAGGGGGTGGTCGCCGGGCTTACGATCATCGGCGCGGGGCCGGAAGAAGCGGGTTTGCGGTCGCAAGCCCAAGCGCTCGGGGTGGAGGCACAGGTGCGCTTTGCCGGGCCGAAGACGGGCGCGGAACTCGCCGGGCTGCTCAATGAACACCGCGTTTTGGTTGTGCCCTCGCTCTGGGCGGAGCCCTTCGGGATCGTGGCGCTGGAAGGCATTGCCTGCGGCTGCGTCGTAGTCGGCTCGCAAGAAGGCGGGTTGCCCGACGCCATCGGCGCGTGCGGCCTCACCTTCCCCAACGGAGACGCGGTGGCGCTCGCCGCGGCGCTGCGCAAAGTATTGACCCAGGAGGGGCTCCTCGATCAACTCCGTTCCGGAGCGCCGGAGCATCTCGCCAAACACACTGCGCGTTCCGTGGCCGCCGCGTATCTTGCAATTTTTGAACGGCATCTCTCATGATTCTTTTCTCCCACCCCACAGGCAACGCCAACGTGAAACACGCCGCGCAGGCGCTGGCGGAAGCGCAGATGCTTGCGGAATACTGGACCTGCGTGAGCTGGAACCCCGAGTCGCCCCTCAACCGCCTGCTCCCGGGCAAAATCCGCAACCAGCTTTGCCGCCGTACGCTGCCGGAAGTCCTGCGCGCCAAGGCGCATCACGTGCCGTGGCGCGAAGCGGGGCGGATGTTGGCGAGCCAGTTGGAAATCCCGTCGCTGACGGCCCATGAAAAGGGGATTTTCAGCATCGACGCCGTCTATCGCAGCCTGGACCGGGTGGTCGCAGAGCGCGTCCTGCGCACGGAGGGCATTTCCGCCGTCTATGCCTATGAGGATGGCGCGGCGGAGACGTTCCGGGCGGCGAAGGAACGCGGGCTCCAGTGCATCTACGACCTGCCCATCGGCTACTGGCGCACGGCGCACGCGCTCTATGATGAGGAAAAGATGCGCGAGCCGCAATGGGCCGTCACGCTCACCGGCACGCTCGACAGCCCGGAGAAACTGGCGCGCAAGGACGAGGAGTTGCGCCTGGCCGACACGGTGGTTGTGGCCAGCAGTTTTACGAAGAAAACCATCGAGTCGGCTCCGTTCCAAGGCAAGCCAGTCCACATCATCCCCTACGGTTCTCCCATCCAGGCGCCGGGCAATGGCGGCACGCCTACCGGGGGCAAACTCAAGGTCTTGTTTGTCGGCAGTCTCGGGCAGCGCAAGGGGCTTTCCTATCTTCTCAAAGCGGTGGAGATGCTGGGGGACCAGGTGGAGCTCACCCTGGTGGGAATGAAGACAGTGGAAAACTGCGCCCCGCTCAATGACGCCGTCAAACGGCACCGCTGGATTCCGACGCTGCCCCATGCCGGGGTGCTGGGCGAAATGAGCCGCCAGGATGTCTTTGTCTTCCCCTCGCTTTTTGAAGGCTTCGGGTTGGTCATCCTGGAGGCGATGTCGCAGGGGTTGCCGGTCATTGCCACGGAGCACACCGCCGGGCCGGACCTCATCGAGGAAGCCAGGAGCGGCTTCATCGTGCCGATCCGCTCTGCGCAAGCCATCGCGGAAAAGCTCCTTTTACTTGCACGCGATCCCCGTTTACTCTCAGACATGAAATTTGCAGCGAGAGAGACTGCCTCCAACCACTCCTGGAGTGGTTACCGCTCACGGTTGTCGGAAGTCGTCCGGGCTGCATTGCAAACGGCCAAGTTGCCCCGATGAACCCGCCACATACCCAAGCGGTTGCAGACCCTTTGAAGGAGATCAGATGGCTGATCTGGATCTATATGTTTCTGCTGATCTTCGAGGGCGCGCTGCGCAAGTGGATCCTGCCGGGGCTCGCCAATCCCCTGCTCATCGTGCGGGATCCGGTGGCGATCCTCATCTACGCCCTGGCGTATCAAAAAGGGGTGTTCCCGGAGAACGGCCTTGTGGGGGCCATCAATGCGCTCGGTGTTTTCACATTCCTCATCTCTCTGGTTACTGGGTATGGCAACCTGCTTGTGAGCGTTTTTGGCTGGCGCACAGACTTCCTTCATCTTCCCTTGATCTTTTTGATGGGCAAGGTTCTCGATGAACGGGATGTAAAGAGATTATGCACGGCGATGCTGATCATCGCCGTTCCCATGGCGTTTCTCGTCATGGCACAATTCAAGGCCGACCCGCTGGCGTGGATCAACAGGGGCGTTGGCACCGGCGAGGGCGGACAGCTGGATGTCGGCTTCGGCAAAATCCGTCCGCCGGGCACCTTCTCCTTCACCAACGGCCTGGCCAATTACATCGGCCTTGTGGCAGGCTGCCTCTTGTATGCCGTCATCGACAGAAAATATTACCCTCGCTGGCTGTTGTTCACCGCCGCCCCCGCAACGGGCTTGATGATTATGATCTCCGGCAGCCGCGCGACGGTTTCTGCCGTGGTGATCTCCGTGATTTTCCTGGCCCTCATCTGCATACGGCGTCCAACTTATGTTGGCAACTCCTTCAAATTCGTGCTGCTGGCGTTGCCGGGCTTGTGGCTCATCAGCCTGCTGCCGGTGTTTCAGGAAGGGCAGGAGGTGCTCGGTGCCCGCTTTGGGGAATCGACCGGCGGGGTGCAGCACGGGATCATCGAACGCGCATTGTCGGACTACACGTCAGGCTTCGACGCCATTCCCGACACGCCGCTCTTCGGCATGGGACTGGGCATGGGAACCAACGCCGCCGCAGGAATGCTTTCCGGGGGCCAGCGCTCTTTTCTTCTCGCGGAAGGGGAATGGCCGCGCGTTGTCAAGGAGGGCGGCCCCATTTTTGGCCTCGGCTTTTTGCTCCTCCGCATCGTGATCGTTTTTTATCTGTTCATGCTCGCGCTTGGCGCTTTGGAAAAACATAAACCGCTCGGCTTGCTTATCTTTAGCGCAACCGCCCTCCCGGTCCTCAACGGACAGTTCGGCCAGCCCACGGCGCTTGGTTTCGCCGTGTTTGGCGGCGGGCTTTGCCTGGCGGCGGCCAATGAAGCGAGGGAAACCGCGCGGGACGAAGTTGTTGTCGCCACTGCGCCTCTCCACGGCAGGCGGGGGCGCTCTGTCTACGCTGAGATGCTGCACAAAGGGTAGATCGTTCCCGACGAAAATATTACTTATTCCTATGACCCCCAAAGTGATCCTGATCGGCAACTCGGATGAATTTCTCTTCAGCATGAAGCTCTTCCCGGAGATGCTCCAAAGGCTCTTGCGACAGCGCGGGGTGGAGGTGCTCTTGATCCGCCCCAAAACCATCTTCGGCAAGTTCGCCCCCTGGGCCGGCCCCTTGGGGAAGTGGCTCTTTTACGTGGACAAATTTTTGATCTTCCCGTTCGTTCTCAAAAGCGTGCTCTGGCGCGAACGCGCTCCCGGCCTGATCGTCCACGTCTGCGACCATTCCAATGCGATGTACGTCCACCGCCTGCGGGAGGTGGCCCACCTGGTCACCTGCCACGACATGATGCCGATGAAATCCGCGATGGGTGAGGTTCCCCAAAACCCCACCTCATGGACCGGGAAATGTTTCCAGCGGCTTATTTTGCGCGGCTTGAAGCGAGCGCGCTTTGTGGCCTGCGTCTCCACAGCCAGCCAGTGCGATTTGATGCGGATAGCCGGGCTCCCTGCGGAGCAGACGCGCGTGATTTTCAACAGCCTCAACCACCCCTACACGCCGATGTCCCCTGCGGAGGCGCGCTCCCGGATCAAAGCCCGCGTGGGCGTGGAGGGCCCTTACCTTCTGCATGTGGGAAGCAACTCCTGGTACAAGAACCGGCTCGGCGTGTTCGCCATCTATGCCGGGCTGCGGCGGCGGCTGCTGGAAAAGGGAACCGCTGTGATGCCGAAACTGGTTTACGCCGGGCCTTCGCTGCAACGGGAAATCGCCTCCCTTCCGGAGTGGAACCCGGAGATGGAACGCGACATTATTTTTGTAAAAGGCCCCGATAACGAGACGCTCCGCGCGCTCTACTCCGAAGCCGAACTGCTTTTATTCCCCTCGTGGGACGAAGGCTTCGGATGGCCGATCATCGAGGCCCAGGCGTGCGGGTGCCGGGTGGTGACAACCAACAAGGCCCCCATGACGGAAGTGGGCGGCGATGCGGCGTTTTACATTGACCCCCATGATTCGCCAGGAGCTGCCGCCGTGGTGCTCGGCATCCTCGAACAACCGCTGACGGAGCGGCGCACGGCCATCGAAAAGGGGATTGTAAATGCGGGCCGCTTCACAGAAGATCGCATGATAGCAGACTATCTCGAAGTCTATCACCAGTTGATCCGTGAACACTGCGGGCAAGCCCGCGTCGAGATGCCTCCCCTCACTCCAACCCACGAACAAAAGTGAAAATCACCATCGTCCAAGGAGCCTTTCTGCCCGTGCCGCCATTGATGGGTGGCGCGGTGGAAAAAGTATGGTTCGCCCTCGGCAAGGAATTTGCCCGCCGGGGCCATGAAGTGGTGCATATCTCCCGGCTCTGCAGCGGATTGCCGCGCGAAGAGGTGATCGACGGCGTCCGCCATCTTCGCGTGCCCGGCTTTGACACGCCCGCCTCCCTTGCGCTGCTCAAAGGCTACGACCTGCTTTATTCCCTGCGGACGCTGGGCGTCTTGCCGCAAGCGGATATCCTTGTAACCAACACGTTCTGGCTGCCGATCCTCGTCCGCTCCACGCGCTTTGGAAAACTCTACGTCCACGCCGCGCGCTATCCCAAGGGGCAGATGCGCTTCTATGCCCACGCAGGGCGGATTCAGACCGTCACCACCCCCATCCTCAAGGCCATTATTCAGGAAGTGCCGCATTTGGCGGCCAAAGTCTGTTCCATTCCTCTGCCGTTGTCCGGCGAAGTGCCGTCCACTTTACCCAACCACACTCCAGGCGCGGGGAGCGGCAAACGTTTGCTCTACGTCGGGCGCGTCCACCCGGAAAAAGGAATCGCCCTGCTGCTCGACGCCGTCGCATTGATCCCGCGGGAAACCTTCGGGGACTGGAAGCTCTACGTCGTCGGCCCTGCGGAATCCCGCTACGGTGGCGGCGGGGAAGAGTATCTGGCGGAACTCAAGCGCCGGGCCGGAGAAATCAGCGACCGCGTCGTCTGGACCGGAGCCGTCTTCGACGCCGGGCAGCTCGATGCCTATTACCGCTCGGCGTCCCTGTTCATCTACCCCTCGCTTGCGGAAAAAGGGGAGACCTTCGGGCTTGCCCCGCTTGAGGCCATGGCACAAGGATGCCCCGCCCTGGTTTCCAAGCTGGAGTGTTTTGGAGACTTTATCGAGGACGGCGTCACCGGCTTTGTATTTGACCACCGCGCGCCCAACGCCCCGCAGGTGCTGGCCGCAAAATTGCAGGAACTCCTTGCGGATGACAAACGCCTGGAGGAAATGGCCGTGAGCGCCCTCCGCAAGGCGGGGGAGTTTTCCCTGCAACGCGTGGCAGAGCGCTACCTTGAAGATTTCGCATCCCTATAGAGCGTCTGCCAAAAGAAATTTCCAGATAAAGAAGGCGGCGCCACGGGGCGGCGCGCAAGGCGCAAGCGCAGCGGCTGTATTATCATACTGCCCAAGCTTGCAACACCGCGCGATGACCCGTGCCGCCCCTCTCTTTGCGGAAAGAGTTTTTGGCAGCCGCTCCAGGCTCCCAGGCAACTTGGCACCGAGGGGGAAAGGGCATTTCCATTGCGGGTGTGGGCGGGGTCTGCGAAAAAGGTTTCTGTCTTTCCCTTGAAAATCTGTGATCTCACCCAATTTTACTCCCCGGTCAGCGGCGGGGTGAAGCGCTATGTGCACGAGAAGGTCCGTTACCTGAACGCGCACACGGAGGACGCGCACGTGCTCATCATCCCCGGCGAACGCGACGCGCGCACGGTGGAGGGGCGCGCCACGGTTTACACGATCCGCTCGCCGCTCCTCTCCCGCCGCTCGCGTTACCGGGCGATCCTGCGGCTCGGGGCCATCGAGCGCATCCTGGAGAGCGAGCGCCCGGATGTGATCGAGTCCGGCGACCCGTATCAAGTCGCGTGGAAAGCCATCGCCAGCGGCCAGGCGCTCGGGATTCCCGTCATCGGCTTTTATCATTCGCATTTCCCGGAAGCCTACCTGCGGACGGTGACGCGTTATTTTGGGCGGACGGCGATGGAGTTCGCGATGGACGCCTCCCGCCGGTATGTCTGCGCGCTCTACAACCGCTTCCAGCGGACGCTGGTCCCCTCCCCGGCTCTGGGGCGTCTGCTGGGCGACTGGGGGGTGGAGAACGTCGAGCACCTGGACCTGGGGGTGGATACGACCGTCTTCCAACCCGAGCCTGCGGACTCCCTGGAGCGCGCCCGGACCCAGGCCGAACTGGGCATCCCCTCCGGGCGCACCCTGCTGCTCTATGTCGGGCGGCTGGCACAGGAAAAAAACACGCTCACGCTCTTTGACGCCTTTGAGCGGCTGCATGCGGCGGATCCCGCCCGCTTTCATTTGCTGGTGGTGGGGGATGGGATGCAGCACCGCGCGATTCAGGCGCTCCGCGCCGCCACCGCGCAGGTGACGTGGGTGCCCCACTACGCCGAATCTCCCCAGCTCGCCCGCATTTACCGCTGCGCGGATTGCTTCGTCCACCCCGGCTTGCAGGAGACCTTCGGACTGGTGACGCTGGAGAGCCAGGCGTGCGGCACTCCCGTGATCGGCATTCGCGGCAGCTACATGGACCGGATTATTTTCAGCGACCAGCGCCATTGGGCGGACAACAATTCGCCCGCCGCCCTCGCCGACGCCATCCGGCGGGCCTGCGGCGGCGACCTGCGTTGCGAGGGTCTTGCCGCCAGCGAGACCGTTCGCGCCCGCTATTCCTGGCAGCTTGTCTTTGACCGGCTCTTTGGGATTTACCGCGAGGCCATTCACGCCTACAACACGGGCGATGTCTGAAAGCCGTCAGTTCGAAATTCGCAAATTCCAGCGGGCCGACCGCGCCCGCGTCCGCGAGCTTTGTTGCGAAACGGGCTTTCTGGGCAACCCGATCGACCCGGTGTTCGAGGACCGCGAATTGTTTGCCGATTACCTCTCCGCCTATTACACGGACTGGGAGCCCGAATCCTCCTTCGTCCTGCTCGTTGGCGGGGAGATCAAGGGCTACCTGCTCGGCTCGCGTTTCCCCCTGCGCCAGCAGCTCTACAACATTTACCAGAACGCCAGCATTTTTCTGCGCGGAGTCGTTCGTTTTCGTCGCTACAACGCGGCGTCACGCGCGTTCGTAAAGTGGATCGTCTCCACCGCCTGGCGGGAAGTCCCCGCCGCTCCGCGTCGGTGCGCGCATTTCCACATCAATCTGCTGGCGGAGGCGCGCAACGTCGCCACCACCCGCGCCATCATGGACGCCTACCTCGCCTACCTCCATGCCCACGGCGAGAAGCAGGTGTATGGCCAGATGGTCACCTTCGAGAGCCGCCGGGGCTTCAAGATGTTCGAGCGCTACGGCTTCCGCGTGGTGAACAAATCGCGCATTTCCAAATACGACGGCATCCATGACGAACCGGTGTATCTTTGCACCGTTGTGAAGGACCTGGAGGAGAACAGCCAGCTCTACGCGCGGCAGGGCGAGAGGGAAGACGAAGAGGTTTTCGCCGCGGATTCTGTCCGCCGCAAATAAAGAATCTCTGCGATAAGAACCGTGAGCCGAGGATGTTTCCCCCATAAAATGCACGGAAAAATCTGGTGCGCCGCTGCCATGGTGGATATTAAATGCCCATGACCATGCGCAGCTTTGGGCATCCGCTGTTTATCAATCCCCGGCAGAGCCCCGCATTGGAACGCCAGAAACGCGTGCTCTGGTTGACGGGTTTGAGTGGCGCTGGCAGGAGCACCATCGCCAACGGATTGGCTGCTATGCTCAGTGCGATGGGCCTCCGGGCTGTGGTGCTGGACGGAGACGATCTCCGCAACGGGCTTTGTGCGGATCTCGGCTTTGCACCGCAGGACCGCCGGGAAAACATCCGCCGTGCGGGGCATGTGGCGCGGCTGTTTGCCAACGCCGGGACACTTTGCATCGCGGCGTTCATCTCTCCCTATCGGGAGGACCGGGACCGTGTGCGCAGCTTGATGCCGCCGGGCGGTTTCGTGGAGGTTTACATCAATGCGCCGCTTGCGGTGTGTGAACAGCGCGATGTGAAAGGGCTCTATGCCAGGGCACGCTCCGGGGGCATCGCGGAGTTCACGGGAATCACCGCTCCCTACGAGCCGCCGCTTGCGCCGGAGTTTGAAATTCGGACCGATGAACTCACCGTGGGGGAATCGGTGGCGTGCCTGTGCAATTACCTTTTGGGGCTGCGCGAAGCGGTGTGTGAATATCAGATTTAGAGCAGTTTCGATTTAATTTGTCGCATGCTCATCGGCGGCGCGGGCCGTTGCGGGGCTTTTCCAGCTTGGGCGGTATAGTCAAATACAGCCGCTGCGCTCAAAAAGCCGCCCTCCAGCATGCGGCGCTCCCAAATCACTGGCCACAGGTTTTGTTGAAACGCTAATCGCCGCCTGAGCTCAAGGCGTATAGGGAGCAGTCCCCGTCTTGTCCACGGTGTAGCCCCACTTTTTGATGTAGTCGGCTCCCGGCAGAAATTCATCGTGGGCCGCCGCGAGCTTTTTCTTTAGCGTGGCATCCAATTCGGCTTGAAGCGCGGCGAATCCAGGTTCGGCAACGAGGTTATGCAGTTGATAGGGGTCTTTTTCGTTGTCGAAGAGCAGCCACGGCCCTTTGAGATCGCGGACGTAGGTGTAACGCAGCGTGCGGATGCCACGATATTCTTTGCCGCCAATGCTGCGGTTCCACTGGCCGAACGGACTGACGCAACTAAGGAGTGTCGCGCCATCGGAAGGGTTCGCGCCGCCGTGGAGGTAGCCGCTGTAATCCAGGCCCTCGACGGATTTCGGAATGGCAACGCCGCACAACCCGAGGAGCGTCGGCATCATATCTTCGGAATTGATCAACGCATCCAATTTGCGGGGCTTTGTCCCCAAACCAGCCGGCCAGTGGAGCAGGAAGGGAATGCGGAGGGATTCGTCATAGGGTTGCTGCTTGTTGTGCCCGCCGTGCGCGCCGAGAAGGTCTCCGTGGTCGGCAGTAAAAATCAGAAGCGTGTTTTGGTCGAGCCCCTCTTCCTTGAGTTTTCCGCGCAATTCACCGAGGCAATCGTCCAGCGCCGAGCAATGGGAATAATAGCCAACCATCTCCTTGCGGATCCGCGCGGCCATGTTTTCCGGTATGTTCGGGCGCAGCTTGAATTGATCCGGCGCATAGAGCGCGCGGAATTTTGCCGGTGCGGTCTGGTAGGGATCGTGCGGCGGCCCCCAACTGAGGACGAGAAAGAACGGCTTTTCCGACTTTGCATGGGTGCGAAGATAATTTTCCGCATCCTGTGTTTGAGCGATGGGGTCGTAGCCTTCCCACTTCAATTTTTCCGGGCCGGCTGCGTAGTAAAAGGAATTGTTGTAGTCGTGCGTGCATTCCAGCGCCTTCCAATATTCAAACCCCTGGCGACGTTCACGGGGGATGAAATTGGAACGTCCGTGGCCATCGAGATGCCACTTGCCGATCAAAGCGGTATCGTAACCGGCGGCGCGGAATGACTTGGCGAGCGTGGAGGCATCGGGTGCGAGGGGAACGTCGTTGAGAAACACGCCGTGCGTGAGGGGACGTTGGCCGGTCAGGAACGAAGCGCGGCTGGGACAGCAGACGGGCACACCCGCCACGGCGTTGATGCAGTTGATGCTCTCGCGCTCCAAGCGGTCGAGGTTGGGCGTCTTCGCGTTTGGGTCGCCAGCAAAACCGAAGGCGGTGGGGGGGCCGCTGCTCCCGCAATTACGGTTGTGGCCGAGAAGGCAAGCAGCGCGATCGTCTGTTTCATGTTCTCTCTGGCTAACATAAATTCACGTTCTGCGCAAAAAGTCATTCAGCGCAATCCTTCCCTCGGGACGAAGGCGTAACGCATTTCTTTGTGAAGCTTGGTTTCACAGGCCAGCCAACGGATGCAGCGCGCCTGCGTCCGGCAAGTGTCATCGCAAGACAGTGGCGTGTTTGCGAAGCACAGCTTCGCGGGATGAGCGCGTGACGAAGTTCAACTTCGTCACGAGGGAAAATGCCGAGCGCCTCACCGCTCTTATTTCAGCTTCTCTTCCACCAAATAAATACTTTTCTCTTTCATTGCTAGGTAATGGAGACCATCAGAAGAATCAAATTGAAGTTTTCCAACTTCTTTTTTTCCAGTAACACCAAAGATGGTTTCGTATTGTTTCCCTTCTTTGCCATCCACGACTACAAACAGCTTTTCATCTGCGAGAGCATGATAAACCACCCGCTTGCTGTCAGGAGAGAAATAAGGATTCCCGATGCCGTCGTATGGTTTCTCTTCCTTCCCATCCACAACGGCAAACCACTTCTGGCCTGTCTTGGCGACATAAGCGACCCGCTTGCTGTCGGGACTGAAAACAGGCCCTCTCCAGTTATCGTATGACTCCCCTTCCTTCCCATCCACGACGAGCAACCACTTGTCGCCCGCCTTAGCCACATAAACCAGCCTCTTGCTGTCAGGACTAAAGACTGGAGCCTCCCCGATATTATCGTAGGACTTATCTTCCTTCCCATCCACGACGACCAACCACTTATTGCCCGCCTTAGCCGCATAAACCACCCTCTTGCTGTCAGGACTGAAAATTGGAGGCATAATGCCCATGTATGGCTTCCCTTCTTTCCCATCCACAACGGCCAACCACTTGTCGCCTGCCTTAGCCACGTAAGCCACCCGCTTGCTGTCAGGACTGAAAATTGGATGCATAATGCCCATGTATGGCTTCTCTTTTTTCCCATCCACGACGACCAACCACTTGTCGCCTGCATTAGCCACGTAAGCCACCCGCTTGCTGTCGGGGCTGAAGATAGAATAGCCTTTCCCGAGGGCGTCGTATGGTTTCTCTTCCTTCCCATCCACAACCTCCAACCACTTCTGGCCTGTCTGGGCCGCATATTCGACCCGCTTGCTATCTGGGCTGAAGATAATATCCCCAATGCCGTCGTAGGGTTTCTCTGCCTTCCCATCCACGACGACAAAAAGTTTATTGCCCGTTGCTGCCATGTACGCTACCCGCTTGCTGTCAGGACTGAAAGAAGGCACCCCAATTTGGTCGTAGGGTTCCTCTGCCTGCCCATCCACGACGACCAACCACTTGTTGCCCGCCTTAGCCGCATAAATCAACCTCTTGCTGTCAGGACTGAAAGAAAGATGCCCAATATTGTCGTAGGGTTTTTCTTCTTTCCCATCCACAACAGCCAAACACTTCTGGCCTGTTTTGGCGACATAAGCGACCCTCTTGCTGTCAGGACTGAAAGAAAGATTCCCAATAATATTGTCGTAGGGTTTTTCTTCTTTCCCATCCACAATCACAAGTGTGTCAATGCCCGTTTGGACCCCCCAAGCCATCCGTTTTCCGTCGGGACTGACTATAGGGTGAGAATATAGTTTGGAAGGAAACGGAGCAATAAGCGTCTCGGTCACCACCCTGTCTTGACCATTTTCCTGAGCCACGGCTGTCAAAGCCGTGTCAGAGGCGTGAGCAGCGGAGATGGCTGCGAGCGTGAGTGCAAGTGCGAGCATTTTTCGGTTCATTGGGTATCCTTTCGTGGTGAGAGTTATCCTGATGGGATGTAAAGTGCGGTTGAAAAGTGCGGCACTTGAGGTGGAGTGAAGCGTTTTCTGTAAGGTCGGTCAAGAGGGCTTTGGCGGGTCTTCTGGTCATCGCAAGACAGTGGCGTGTTTGCGAAGCACAGCTTCGCGGGATGGGCGCGTTACGAAGTTCAACTTCGTAACGAGGGAAGATTTAAGGCGCGCATCCGGGGCATGGGAAGCTGCCTTAAAATGGAGGAGAGGCACGTGCGCCGAAGGGGCAGGCACCGCATGCAATCCCCGGTTGCCGAGATGTTCTTTTGGGCGCAGATTAACGCATGGGGAAACTTTTATGGATTCTATGAAACGTGTCTTGGGAATCGAAGGTGGCGGAACCAAGACGGAATGGCTTTTTGTCGATGAATCCGGCACTGCCACCCAGAGCGGGGTGCTTCCGGCAGCGAATCTGCGACTCGTCAGCAACGAGGCCCTCGAACAAATCTTCCGCGTCCTGCCGCCCGACCCGACGCACGTGGGCGTCTTTCTGGCGGGGTGCGCCACCGCCGCCGACCGCGCCCGCCTTCACGACTGCGTGACGCGCGTCTGGCCGCAAGCGCGGACCACGGTGGGGGGAGACCGCGAATCCGGCTTCGCCGCGGCGTTCGGCGAGGGGGACGGCCTGGACATCGCGGTGTGGGGGGTCAAGGACCTGAACGCCAACGTCAAGGTGCGACCGGACGGCAAGATCACCATGCCGGGAC
>Ga0209697_10004321_pt1 | contig 18626 bp, 16 predicted proteins | sample AliMusrvi5mmetaG_FD_184115 | JGI IMG/M metagenome (GOLD analysis project Ga0209697, IMG submission 184115) | Freshwater lake bacterial and archeal communities from Alinen Mustajarvi, Finland, to study Microbial Dark Matter (Phase II) - Alinen... | ecosystem: Environmental > Aquatic > Freshwater...
CCCTCGTCCTGCAAAACAACCTTGAGCAGATCCAGGTTCATGTCCTGGCTGATCAGTTTGCCCTGCGTCTGGTTGAATACGAACGATTTGATCATGTCGACTCTTTCGACCGACCCTTCCGCGTCCGCTTCTCGAAAAACTCCAATTGCGGATCCTTGACCAGTCCGTAAGCCTTGAGAATCCGGAGAATCTGGAGGAGATCCGACTTTTCATAATTCCGGTTCACCCGGATTGCCGAGACCAGCTCAACCAGCATGGTGTGGAATGTGATCACCCCGTCCACGCCCCGTTCGCGTAATCCCTTGAGGGTTTTCTCGCGAAGCTCTTCCGACGCCGGCAACTCGGGAATGCAGAGAATGACCGCCAGCGGTTCGCCGCCGAGCCGGGCCGCGGCGGCCAACCGGGCCGACCGTTCGGCATATCTCAGGATATCGGGAGCCTTCTCGAACTCCCCCGCGTAGAACCGTTCCGAATGGCCGCCCCGCACGCCCACAACCGCGCGCGCCACCGCCTCCAGATCCGGGCTTGTCCAAACCATGCCAGCCGGGAGACGGTGTTCGGCAACCTGGGGATGCATGACCAGCAGATCAAGATCCTCCTCGACACGCTTGTTTCTTCCGGTAGAAACATACTTGCATGGCTGCGTCACCAGATAGCCAAGATGTTCAAAATATTCCCGCGCGATCGTTTCATTTACAGCAGACATTCCAGGTCTCCACTAATACAGACTCATCTACTTCACACCCGAAAACGACCGATCCCATTTTCTTGGCGAGCACAAAACGCGGCCGTTTTTTCACAGTCTTCTTGTCCGAACCCATTGCCTCACGCAAGGCGCCCCATTCGTCCATTCCGCCTGACGCCAGCTTAAGGGGCAATCCGAGCCTGCCAAGCAACCCGGTGACACGGTCCACATCGGCAGTTGCGAACCCCTGTACCCTCGAAGACAGGCGGGCTGCATAATGCATTCCGATGGCGACGGCTTCGCCGTGCAACCAGCGTCCGTACCCGTCCACTTTTTCAACGGCATGCCCGAGGGTATGCCCGAAATTGAGTATGGCGCGCGGACCGGTCTCCCGTTCATCCAGCGCCACCACCTCCGCCTTGATCTCGCAACAGCGGGCCACCACCTTTTCGAGAAGCACCGGCTCCCGGTCCAGAAGTCCCTGCACATTTTTTTCGAGGAGATTGAAGAAGGTAGCATCCCAGATCACCCCGTACTTCACCACCTCAGCCAACCCGGAAAGGTATTCCCGGCGCGGCAGGGTCTTGAGCAGGTCCAGGTTGGCATCCACCACGATCGGCTGGTAAAAGGCGCCAACCAGATTCTTGCCTTGGACCAAATTGATCCCCGTCTTACCCCCCACCGAGCTGTCCACCATGGCCAATAGCGAGGTGGGAAGCTGGACGAAACGGACGCCCCTGAGGTAGGTGGCCGCGACAAATCCGGCGAGATCCCCAACCATTCCCCCGCCCAGCGCCACAATCACGCCAGTCCGGTCCAGGCCCGCCTCACCCGCCTGGGAGTACAAATACTCCACCCATTTCAGCGATTTTGTCTCTTCCCCAGCCGGAATCACCGCCGTGATAACCTCCAGCCCTTTCGATTCAAGCTGTTTCCGACAGGATTCGCCATGCAGGGGCGCGACATTGGAATCCGTAACCAGCAGAAGGCGCGTCCCCGGCATGATATCGGGGCTATCGGCCAGGCCAATAGCCTGTCCTATATGGATCGGGTATGACCGTTCACCCAGTTTGACATTGATTGTCGTCGCCATTTTTCCCCTCCATAGTCTGCCGCATCGCACTGAATGCACTCTAGCCTACAGGGCCACGGGAGTCAACAGAGTGGGTTAATGGGACAGGTCGGATCCAAGGTTGCCATGGGGACAGCGGTCACCGCAGGTAACAGGCCCTATTTATTCTATTTTATCCCCAGCCAATCGGCTCCCCATTTTGAGGGGGAGTTCCCCATTTCAAAATGCAGAATTCCGCCCGCCTGAATCTGCGCCCAGGAAATCGTCGGCTCATTGAGCGCCTTGCCATTTAAAGCAGCGGCTTGAATATAAAGGTTAGAAGCGGAATTGTTTGCCGCCTCGATCATGAAGGTTTTTCCGTTCTGGAGATTGAAACTTACGCGTGGGAATAAAGGGCTGCCGATCATATAATTCCCGGAAGCCGGATGTACCGGGTAGAAGCCCATGGCGGTGAACAGCCACCAAGCCGAAATCTGCCCGCAATCGTCATTGCCTGGCAAACCACCCGGCGTGTTGGCATACCCCTGTGACAAACCTTTTCTGATCAGCCTTTGGGTTTCCTTGGGTTGGCCACAGTAATCATAGAGATAGGGCCAATGCTCCCCTGGTTCGTTGGACATGTCTGCCGAATTTTTATCCAGCTTCAAGCGAAATTTCTCAGAACCTCCCATTAACTCCATCAGACCCGGAATGTCATGCCAAACGGCAAAAATATTCTGTCCGCGCCCGCCCTCGGTCCATCCGTCATTAGGCGAGGCCCAAGACCCATCGGCATTTCGGGCTTGCACTTCCCCTGTCGCCGGATTGTACAAGTTTCGATAATTGCGGGAACGCTCCAAAAATAACCGGTAGTCTCCGCTGCGTCCCGCCGCTTTTGCGACCTGCGCCACACACCAGTCGTCGTAGGCCCCTTCCAAGGTGACGGAGGCTGCGCGTGCCGTGCGATCATTGGGCACATAACCCAATTGTTTATACCAGGTGAGCCCTTCCCGCGCGGTGTAGGGATCTCCGGTTGCGCGATCACCCCATTTATGATGCTCATCACCATTCGGTGGCGTCATGGCGTCCTTATAGACAGCCTGCCAGGCAAGGTCATAATCAAAACCATGGAATTTCTTATTGATGGCTTCGGCCACCAACGAGTCCGCATGAGTGCCCAACATGATGCTGGTATAGGACGGATTAGGCCATTTGGGCATCCACCCGCCCTCCTGGTAATTCTGCAATAACGCTTGCACCATCCCATCCACATATTCCGGGCAAAACAAGGTAATAAAACTGAATTCGGCCCGGAAAATATCCCACATCGAATACCCGGTATAGGAAACACCTGCATGAATTATATCATCAAATGCGCTGTAATAATTTCCGTGTTCGGAAAAAAGGCGCGGATATTGCATGCAATGATACATCCCCGTGTAAAACTGAACGAGCTGATCGGAACTCCCTCCTTCAATGGTGACCAGGTTCAGTTTGTCGGCCCAGATTTTTTTAAGCCGATTCATTGCGGTTACAAAATCCAAGTGCCCCAACTCGGTCGCCACGTTCGCTCGCGCCTGATCGATGCTGATAAAGGAGGTCCCGATCCGCACAGTCACCACTTCATTCGAGGTGGTGGCAAAGGAGGCAAACGCCCCGGCATTCTTGCCTGTGGCCGATAGGTGACCCTGCCCCAAAACGTCGGCCAGATAAGTGCCGCAGGCCTGAAAGGGCTTGCTGATTTGCACCACAAAATAGCCTTTAAAATTAGGCAATTTCAGCGTCGTCAGGTGGGCATCCATCCGGTCGGGATTGTAGCCGCTCATTTCGTGCGTAACCGGATCCACCGCCGCAAACCCGGCAATACCGGGGCGCGATGCCTCCATTACAAGGATGGAATGTTCACATTCGGGATACGTGATTTGCATCAGGGCGCAATGTTCCGTGGCGGTCACTTCCGTCCGGATCGTGCGTTCCGCGCCGGCGTTCATTGCGACTGAATAATAATACGGCGTTGCGGTTTCATTCGTGTGAACAAAAGGCAATTGGCGCGCCTCGGGAGTGGTCTTGATACTGTCCAATTCCGGCATCACGGCGACATACCCAAAATCCCCCATCCAGATCGCCGATTGATGGGTGCCGATAAAGCCTGAAATCATCGAATCGGAGTACCGATAGGATGTCCGCCCAATCCTATTCTGGCGTGTCTGCGAGGTCCAACTGGTCATGCCGAACGGCGCCACCACAAAAGGCATCATGCCCCCATATTCGGTGGCGCTTTTGCCATCGGATCCTATAAACGGATTCACACAATCCAGATTGCTTGCTTGCAGCGGGCCGGCAAGCGCGAGAACGCAGCAAAGAAAAACGGAAGGCTGTTTGAAATATTTATTTATGAGCGATCGTTGTTTTCTCATTTCTTCACGCTGTCCCGCTTTTCAAGTTCGATGGATTTCTTGATCGCCTTCTGGATCGTCGCATTCAGATCTTCAGGAGCCGCATCTTTCATGGCCGATGGCGCGCTTACATCAGCAGTATACACGCCACCCACCCATCGGAGATTACGGAACTCGCGTGGCTCTCTCCAGCCTTGGGCATCGGTGCCAAACTGTACTTCTTTTCCATCCTTCAAGTATGACTTCGCACGCCTGAAACTGAGCTCGGTCACCGTTTCCCATGTGGTCATCGTGGCAGGGACACCTTTCTTCCCGTCTGACACCATATCCTCCAGCCCGATGGACACAGTCTGCCAGTCGGGTGAACCCGTGAGCGCCTTGCGGGCAGTGTAGGAACCGGCTGGCTTTCCGGGAAACGCACCCCACCCGTTCAGATCGGCGCTTACGGCGAGCACGTTGTCCTTGGGACATTTGACATCCACCACAAGCTTAGCGTCGGCGGGTCCGCGCCATTTCGGATCCTTCAGCTTGCGTGTCGTCGCATTCCACACATGCGGATTCGCCCACTCAAGCCGGTACCAGTCCTGCCAGCCACGCGAAAAATCATCAATCGACCGGGACGGCTTATCCGTCGCTTTCACCCCGGCCTGCTTGAGTTCATCAGGGAAGATCATGGCTTCTCGTGATGAGACAATGAATGTTTCGGGCGCCTTTGAACCACGGTCGCCGATCCGGTCCGTTTTCAGCTTGTAACTGACATTGGCGTACACATAAAGTGGCTGCTCCACGCTCAGCACAGGACACTCCGCCGCCCAAACCTTGCCGTCCGGCCTCGCTTCCGCATCGCGCCAGAATCGCGTCAGACAATGCGGATCAATGGAATAATAGATGTCAACCTTGACCACCTCGACCGACCGCTCTGCCTTCACACTCGCCCGGGGGATGCCGTTGCTTGTCTTTAAATCAACCGTTAGCTCCGGCGTCCTTGGATAGTCGAAAATCCCCTTCAGGTGAGAATCAAACCACAGGATCCCGCAAATTCCGGTTTCGGGCAGGCCCCTGTGGTTGAGATGCGGAGCGATCACATAAGCAACATCCCGGCTCCCGATCTTTTTCCAGTTCTCCGACATGTTGTCAAACGGTCCGGCAAAATCGTTCGCCGGCGCCATGAACAGAATCGGACAGGTGACACGCGGAATATACGCCAGGTCGTCAATCGTAGCCCGCTCAATCGTGTTGCCCTTCTCTGACAGCCCCGACCCCGGCATCCCGCTCAACTTGCCGCTGACACTCCCTGAGCCCCCGCACGACGGCACCGCCGCTTTCACCCGCGTATCAATACCTGCGACATCAACCGTGATCTTGCCGCCCATCGAATGCCCCGTCACCCCGAGATGTTTGGGGTCAACCTCCGGCTGCTGCTCCAGGAAAGTCAAACCGCGCCGCGCCGCAAGCACCAGCATGAACCAGTTATTGTTCCGGGGCGACTCTACTGAATCAAGAGTCTTTGGATCCGGAGACATCGTGCGGTAATGTTCGTTATGCTTCTGTGTGGCATCAAGCGCTCCCCAATCCGTGTTAGGGTCCCCCTTCTCCATCCGCTCCATCTCATTGCCCCCCCAGTTTATTTTGATGTTCACCGGACCATCATACCGCAGCCGTGCACGGCAAAGAAGCCTGGAATATTCCTTCAGAATGTCCGCTGGATGACTGTCCGCAATGACGTCCAACAGGATCGCGACTGCGCCGACCGTGAGTTCTTCCTTAGCGACGCGGCAGGGTATTGAGCCGGACGCAACGCACATAGTTCAGTATCCGGATGGCATCGCCTTGCGGGCCACGACCCTGGGGATAGTCAGCGGGATTCCCGGCCTTAGGATCGCTTCGCTGTGAACCGGCGCCATGCACATCCCGCCAGTGGCCGTGCATGTAACCCATCGCCCTGCCGAAAGTCAGATAGACGGCGCGATCTCCCAGGCCATTCATTGAAACGTGCGTGGTGGACGTCCAATAGCTGGGATAGTCAACCTGTCCAGCCTCATTCCGGATCGTACTCGCACGGAAGACCGGATCAATGGCGGCGGACCCTGTTGCATCCGGCGAGCGGGTGTAGTCCACAATGCTTTGGAGTTCCTTGGCATTCGGGAGCCGCCAGTCAGCGTGCCCTGCCACGTGCAGCGTTCCGGCATAGCCAAGCGCATCGGCCCAATTCATCCCCTTTCCACTATCGGCCTGCTGCCACATAAGCCCCGTGGCCTGGTCGGTTACCGTGCCATCACCGTTATCCACAAAACGGTTCTTCCCATACTCCGGATTTCCCCGGACGAACATTACGTAGAATCGTTTCTCGCCGCGACCCGGCATACGCGTCCCATACCCCTTGATGCGGCCATCCGCGAAGTTCACACCGAACACCTTGCGGCCGTCCGGCCCCATCGATGGCCCCGTGTAAAGCGTGGCAGAGGCATACTGGGAATCAATGATACGGTCCCCGTCCTCTTCCTTGCCGTAATGGAATTTGAAGACACTGTTATCGATAAACGGTTTCAAACCACGCTCGTCGCGGAGCGTCGGCATGGGATCCAGACCATCAAACCGGATTAACGAGTAAAGTTCTTTGATTGTCGGCAGACGCCAGTCGGAGTAACCGGCCAACCTGAACGTACGGTTGCCGACAACGGCTTGGTCATAGGTCATTTTCCTGCCTGGGTTCTTTTGCCACATGAGGCCCGTATGCAAATCGCTGACGGTTCCGTCGCCGTTATCGCGATAGGCGGGCTGAATACCGGCATACTGACCGTCCTGGCCGGAAAAGTGGGAATCCGCCGATGGACAGGCAATCTCCCGGCTCTCATCGTAACACTGCCTTTGCCCCGTATCCACGACGGTATAAGTAGTTTTCCCGCCGCCGAGAACGACGTTCGCCATAATCGTGACCGCAATTCCAATGAACCCATTCGTTTTCATTTTCATTGTTTACCTCCACTACGAACATATTCAACGGTATATTTGTCGGACGAGACGGTGCCCCGTAGGTAGCCGCCCCGTTGAAAAACTCTGCCGAGGCCTTCCTCCTCAATGTGGGAGGGGCAGTCCCCTGCCGCGACAGGCCCATCTGGGAGCCCGGATTGAACAGTCGCCGCACGGAGTGCGCCTCCCACATTGAAGACACAACCGTTTTCAACGGGCTGCTATGGTCACACCCTGCCAAAAGCGAGGGATCTTCCCGCACGCTCAGGGAAGATCCCGGCTGATGCATCTGCCCATTACTGGTTATCGGGCCCGTCAGGGGGAGGCGGACACCGGTGATCGCCCTGACCCTGCTGCTTTTTCCCCTCACCACGGCGAGGCTCATCGCCCATGGGACCTGGCCCGCCCTGCTGGCCGTCCGGGCGCGGAGGCCTTGGCGGCATGATTTCGTCACGAGTCAATTTGCCATCGCCGTTTTTATCCAGAGACTTGAGCGCCGCTGATGCATTGGCGATCTCGCTGGCATCAATGACTCCGTCTCCGTTGGCATCCAGCGCCTTGACTAGCGGCGGCAGCGGATGGCGTCTGCCGCCTTCTCCGCCAGGCCCACCCTGAGGACGGTCACCGCCGCCCGCACTCTGCCGGTCACCGCCGGGTCCCTGCGGCGCACCCTCATCCGCCGCTGTCGCATTGAACATCCACGCCGTCACCACCATTGCCGATACTAAACCTGCTTTCTTCATAACCTGATCCTTTCCTGTTTGCCCTGTTGACCGACTGTCGGGACCTATTCAACAACATCGCCATGACAATTCCCATCGTTAAAAGATTACAGAACTGTCATGATCCTTTGATTGAATCGGCCTCCCGCTCATGCTAGTTTCCACGTTGCCCATGCTGGATTAGATCCCTTGCATTTCAATTTCCGACAATTCGATTGCCAGATAGACCATTGACCTTATGCGCATTAGCGCATATAGTCATTCCATGAATTACCAACAAGCGAAAGTGCGGGCAGACATCCTGAAGGCGCTGGCGCATCCGGTTCGTGTTCTGCTCGTCAGCGCGCTCACAGGCAGCGACCACTGTGTGTGTGAGTTGAACAAGCTGGCGGAAATTGATCAATCGGGCCTATCGCGGCATCTGGCGAACCTGAAAAAGGCGGGGATAATCAGTGACCGGCGTGAGGGCATGAAGGTCTTCTACCACCTGGAAACACCCTGTATCCTCAAAGCATTCGATTGCGCCGTGGATGTGATCAAAGCCGATGCCAAACGCCGGCATGAAAACCTCAAGGCGGTGTGATGTGAATAAAGAGAATCAAGTGCAGGCAAGCTTGTTGTTTCTCATGATAAAGGGTACCGGCATGCTTCTGCTTTGGGGGTTGCTGTACTGGAATCTGGAACCCCTTTCAGTCTGGTTGACGTATGAGGCGCTGGGCTTGCCGCAAGAGCACCACTTTAGCACGGCGCTGCAGTTCTTTATGTTTGAGACTCCCAAGGTGTTGATGCTGTTAACCTTGATCGTGTTTGTGGTGGGCATCATTCGCTCATTTTTCACTCCAGAACGGACGCGCCGGATCCTGGCGGGGAAAAGCGAATCGGTGGGCAATGTCCTGGCGGCGTTGCTGGGTATTGTAACGCCGTTCTGCTCCTGCTCGGCCGTGCCGCTTTTTATCGGCTTTGTGACGGCAGGGATTCCTCTGGGGGTGACCCTGTCATTTTTGATCTCGGCCCCGATGGTGAACGAAATCGCACTGGTTCTGCTGTTCGGTATGTTCGGCTGGAAGGTGGCCGCCATCTATCTGGGGATGGGACTGACCATCGCCATGGCAGCCGGGTGGGTCATCGGTCGGCTGAAGATGGAGCGTTATGTCGAGAACTGGGTCTATGCAACCGGATCAACGGCGGATCATGAAGATGAAAGACTTGATATGGGTGCCCGTATCCAGCTTGGCCGGGATGCCGTGCGGGATATTGTCGGGAAAGTGTGGCTCTATGTCATAATCGGCATTGCCGTGGGCGCAGGCATTCATGGGTATGTACCGACCAATGCAATGGCGTCATTCATGGGCAAAGGGGCTTGGTGGAGCGTCCCTCTTTCGGTAATCATTGGTGTGCCGATGTATTCCAACGCGGCGGGCATCATTCCCATTGTGCAGGCCTTGCTGGGCAAAGGGGCGGCGCTGGGTACGGTCCTGGCGTTCATGATGGCGGTGATCGCACTGTCCCTGCCGGAGGCGATCATTCTTCGTAAAGTGCTCAAACCCCGATTGCTCGCAGTGTTTTTCAGGCGCTTCTGGGTTTGTGTGGGGATTTTTCATTGAGCGGCTAAGGGATTCATGTTGAGGGCACCGAAATGGAAGAGGATGTCAGTTTTAAGCCGATCCCGGTTTCTGTAACCGCAGGCTTTTTGAACCAGCAGTTGGATGCGGCTGTTGACACCCTCGGCAAGGGCGTTACAGAAGCCATGAGTGAGAAAGGTCGTGATGCCCGACAGATGCTCCCTGAACGAGCGGGCCACCTTCTTGATTGGTTCAAGCTTGGACTGCATGGCAAGGCGATACCACTGCGTGAAGAACGACACCCCGTCTTCCTCGTCGATGCAATTCTTGAAGGTGCGCCACAGTTCCTTGATACCCCAGGCACGTGCGGTTTTCAGCGCGCTGGTTTTCAGTCCATCAAAGCGTGCCGCATGGCGTTGGGGCAGGTTCTCTTCTCCCCAAAGCCACATCTGCCGTGTCTTCTTGAGGGCCTCGCGGTCCGCGCAAGAGCCCATCACGGCTTCCTGGCGGCGCACCTCATCGACGGCCTTGTTGAGCATCTTCATCAGATGAAACGGATCAAAGATCAGATCGGCATCCGGACAATACCGCCGGGTCGAGTTCTGGTACGGCTGGCCCATGTCCATGCTGACCGCCTTGATGCGGCTGCACCCTTCAGGCCCCAGCCATTCCCAGAAGCCATCAAGACCTTCCTCTCCCCGTCCATTGCCCACGTAGAGCACGCGGGGCTTGCCGACCACCACCCCGGTGACGATGGTCACGTAATCATGGCCTCGCCCCACCGCCTTCTCGTCGATGCAGACGTATTCAAGATCAACCACCTCGCGCCGGGCCAGGCCACGTCTTACAGCCCGCTGCTTGATCCCGTCGGCTTCATCCCAGCTGATCTTCAGCAACTCCCCGGCTTTGGACGCCGCACAGGCGTGGAGCACGTCGATGGCAAACCGCTCGAAATACAGCGTAAACCGGCTCGATCCTTCCGCCCAGGGCACCTGCACCGTTTGCGCCCCGTGCTCGGAGCATTCCACCATCGGCACCATCGCCACCAGAACCGTCTTGAACTGGCAGCTGTCCATGTGCCGCCATCGCCGCTCCCGCCACTCCTTCACGTGCATCCGGCTGGCGCACTGTGGACAACCCCAAATAACCTCCGACGGAAGTGTCAGACGCGCCTCGATGGTCAGCTTCTCAGCGTTCAGTTCAACCTCACTAACAGACCACGGGCTCGTATCCCCAAGAATCTGTTGGTAAAGCAACGTGTCCTTCATGTTCTTCATGTCCCCATCCTACACGGCAACACGGACTTTGAGCCCGAAAAATCCCCACACAAACCCAGAAGCGCCACATTTTGTTAGCATGATAAGTTTCGCAACAACCAGTGGTTTTGAAACAACGACACTGGCGAGAAACGGTGATTATGTTCTATGGTATGCAAAAGACAAAAACGCGATAAAATATCGCCAGATTTACGTTGCAAAAGATGCATCACTCAACGGCGGACGATATCGTTGGATTCAACTTTCTGACGGTTCAACTCGCGGTTTGACGGCAAGAGAGCTTCGCGGCGAGCAACCATTACCTAAGGATGGAAAGTTGTATCAGCCGACGAGTTTGATTTCGCAAGGTGCAACTGAGACATCGTCTCGCACCTTTTTCTATAAAGGGAGAACCTACGATTGTGGCGCTGGCAATCACTGGAAAACGACAATGGCGGGGTTAGAAAAATTGGCCACTGCTGGGAGGATTCATGTAGCTAAAAACAGCATCCGTTACATCCGTTATGCAACAGATTTTCCATTTCAGCCTATAACGAATTTCTGGGATGATACAGCCACGGGCAACTTTACCGACGAAAAAATATACACTGTTCAAACAGCGGTAAAGGTAATTCAGCGTTGTATCTTGATGACAACCGACCCCGGTGACTTGGTACTAGATCCGACTTGTGGCAGCGGAACCACTGCGTATGTGGCAGAACAGTGGGGCCGTCGCTGGATCACCATCGATACTTCGCGCATTGCGTTGAATATCGCTAAGACAAGACTGATGACCGCAACCTTCCCGTTCTATACCCTATACGACACTGAAGACGGCGACCGAGCCGTTCTTGAGTACGCTGGCAAGCCCGGAAAGCATGTCGCTCTAGCCAAGCGCGATCCCTTACAACCCCTGCGCGGCCACAACGTCCGATACGGTTTTGTCTATAAAAAAGTTCCCCACATCACTTTGAAGAATATTGCCAACACCGAACCCCCGGAGGATGAAACACTTTATGACCTGCCTCTGGAGGACAATAAACGGCTACGTGTGGCCGGTCCATTTACGGTCGAAACCCTCCAAAGTTACGAACCCATCTCCCCTGAGGAACTTGCCCGTCAGCGAGAGCAAGTTGAGGATCTCGCCGCATTTGAAGATCTCATATTTGAGCACCTTAAATCTGCTGGCGTCAAAACGGGTGACAAATCCCAGCAGGCCGTATTCACGAGGATTGACCGCCTCAGTTCCACAGCCATTCATGCGGAAGGCTTCTATGAGACTAAAACTGGCGAAAAGAAAGCCTACCTGCACATAGGCCCGAAGTTCGGTACCGTCAGCAAACAGGCCGTAACAGAAGCCATCAAAGCCTGCCGCGACAAACGCGACGCCGACTGGCTCCTGATCCTGGGCTTTGCATTTGAGGGCGGCATCACTGAACTCAGCCGCAGTTTCGGCACTTTCCAGGTTAGCATTGTCCGCATGCACGACGACCTGCTTCAGGAAGGTCTTCTCAAGCGGGACAAGAAAGCTGCCAGTTTCGTTACCATCGGTGAACCTGACATCCGTCTGCATCGCAAGAACGGGAACGCTACCGTTGAAATTGCCGGGCTCGATATCTACGATCCTATCCGTGACGAGGTCCAAAGCCGCGACGTTCACGACATTGCCTACTGGATGCTGGACGACGCATACGATGGTTCCAACTTCGTGGTTCGCCAGGTTTTCTTTTGTGGCGGCGACAAAGACGAGTTCGACCAATGGAAGAAGGAACTCAGCAACCTAGCAGCCGCAGCCGCCAAAAAGAAAGTCGAACAGACACTGCGCATTGAGATCGACGACGACGCTTTCGCCTCTGCATACGGTCATATCAGCAGGCCATTCGCCTTTAAGACCGGCCAGAAAGTCGCCGTCCGCGTCGTTAGCCAATTCGGTGAGGAAACAACAAAAATTCTTGGCACACCAGGAAATGCTGCATGACAAAGCGGGAAAGCAAAAGTCCGATCAAAAACCTGCCGGTTCGACAACCGGGACAATCCACACGGGAAAGGTTTGCAGCCCTTTTTGATGACGAAATCATGCCGTACTTCTTGGCGGTAGTGGTCACATTTTCAATGGCTCTTTGGGAGTGGGCGCGATATTCGATCAAGAGCCCCCCACAGCCATGGACAATGACTATTCTCCTGGTAGTCGCCGTGCTGGTCCTGATCATAAGGATAAGGAAGACCATCCCCCTCGCAAGGCAACTGAAACTTGGGGCCATTGGTGAGGAGGCGGTGGGGCAGTTCCTGGATGAAAAATTGCGCCCCATGGGATGCCAGGTATTCCATGACATCCTGGGGGAGTCATTTAATGTGGATCATATCGTTGTCGGCCCGACCGGAGTGTTCGCTATCGAGACGAAAACGCATAGCAAGCCGTTGAAGGGCCTGTGCAATGTGAAGTATGACGGGGTGAATATCGCGGTGAACGGGGCGACTCCGGACAGGGATCCAGTCGTCCAGGCCAAGGCTGAGGCCAAGTGGGTCTCCGATCTCCTTGAGCAGTCCACCGGCCGCCGGTTCTTCGTTCAGCCAATCGTCCTGTACCCCGGCTGGTATGTCGAGACAACCAAGCCGAACGTGGACGTGTGGGTGCTCAACGATCAGGCAGTGCCGACCTTCATTAAGAATACCCGCAACCACCAGTTGTCCCCGGAGGACATCTCCCTGATCTCCTTCCACCTGAAGCGGTATGTCATTTCCCGGGATCAACAGGCTAAGTAGGCGCAGGTCGCCCGCTATCTGATCCCCAGAACCGGCTATCCACCCCCTAACTCATATCACCACGGGCTCCCACGGGCATCATTCTCCAGGTCCATATCAACACCCAGGGTACCCCCGGAATCGCACTGATCGCCCGACCCGGTAGGTCACCACATTCCATGAACTACGTTGGCCTCGATCTACAAGGTATCGCCGGAAGTCTTGTGCCAGGATCTTACACCACACAGTTGACCAAACTGGGGATATTTGTGGATCTGAAAATCCCAAGTAATTGCAGTTGACAGTCCCGGCCATAAACCAGTACTTTTCCCAGATAGTAGGTATGTCATAGAACGGTATCTTATTGGGTAGGTATCTCATGGATCGGCATCTTATTGGGTAGGTATATCAATTTGCACTACCTATGTGGTTGTGTTAAAATGGTGGCATTGAAGGGGTACTATATTGAAAAATATTCATGTAAATGTCGATGGCGGAAGGGCTTATGACATTTTGATTGGTCACAATATCCTCGGCGATATTGGATCGACCATCAAACCTTTGAACCCGGGGACCAGCATTTTTTTGATAACCAGTCCCCGCATCGGCGGTTTGTACGCGAATCAGTTGGTGGCCAGCCTCAACAGGGCCGGGTACACAGACATTAGGATCCACAAAATCCCTGATGGTGAGAAATACAAAGACTTCAACTCCTACCGGAAGTGCTGGACGACATTATTTGACTTCAATGATGACGAGGAAAAGAAGATCTTCGTCGTGAATCTTGGTGGTGGGGTTGTTGGTGATCTGGGTGGCCATCTAGCGGCTACCTACCGGCGTGGCATAGACTACATCCAGGTGCCAACCACCCTTCTTGCCTTCGTCGATTGTGGAATTGGCGGGAAGGTGGGCCACAACTTCAATGGGGTGAAGAACATCGTCGGATCATTCTATCAGCCAAAAATGGTGTACGCCGATCTCAATCTTCTGAAGACGCTAAGTAAAAGAGAGATGAAGTCCGGCCTAGCCGAAGTGGTCAAGTATGGCATCATTAGTCAGCCATCACTTTTTGAGCTGATCGAAAATCATCTGAACGAGATATTTGCGCTCGATGAGAAGATTATCGATAAAATCACAGCCGATAGCTACAGGATCAAAGCCGATATTGTAGCCAAGGATGAGTATGATACCAAAGGCATCAGAGCGACGCTTAATTATGGGCACACCATTGGACATGCCATAGAAGCAGCCTCCAAGTATGCCTACAGGCACGGTGAGGCAATTTCCATAGGCATGGTCTGCGTGAATGATGTTGCTGTCGCCATGGGTAAGATGGATAAGAACATGGCGGCGCGGATCGAGAATCTTTTGGTGAAAATAGGTCTACCGACCTCAATTAGAAAATGTAACCTTAGTGAGATCATGGGTTACTTCATGCGTGACAAGAAATTTGTCAATGGCAAGAATAGACTTATCTTTGCTACTGATTTCGGCAAGACTGAGATTGTTGAGGAGGTGCCGATGGATTTAATCAAAGCGGCTATCAAGAAGCATTATGAGGTTACAAACCCATAAGGGCTGAGTAACTTTATTGATAACACAACACGAAAACCCGCCACAAAATGGTGGGTTTTCCTTTTATATAGTCATTTGTTGTTCAACCCTTGTGGTGGCCCTAATATCAGGCATTCATCCACCCCAAAAAGTTATCAATAGACACGCCGAAAGGCATCAAGCAGCCCGTAGGCGGGGCTGTGGGTAACTCCCCAGTCACTTGCCCATAACCGCCATATCATCCAGAATCTCGTCATACCCCCGGCGTAGCGCCTGGGCATGGATCTGCTGGATCCTCTGGGTTGTCACCCCATGCCTTGTTGTCAGCTCTGCGAAGGTCACATCATCACGCCGCCCCTGGAGGATGTCCAAGGCCCGGGCCAACTGGTATGGCCGGGATTCCCGCGGCGAGGGTGCGATAGGCAAAACGGGTTTTGTCATGACCGGGTGATAGCATGACACCAGCCGGCCGCATAGGGTCATATGTCCCAAATTCTGATCCTCATAACCGTTGACACCCTCAGGCCTCAGCGGTACGGTTCTGGGTGTGGACAGGGCGCCATGAAGGAGGCTCCCTTCCCAGGAGGATTGAACGACAACAGATAACTGATTTCACAACAATTTAATGCGTTAACGCGCAGAATCGTTTCTTCCGAAATTACGACATTTCTGAATTGTGGAAACGACACTGGCGGAAGCGCGTCCCATGTGGGGCGCGGCTTCTTGTCTTGTGTTTCCACAAAGGGGCGTCGTAACCCCCGGAAGAAGCATGAGCTTGAAGTCCGCGCCCCTTCTTTTTTGATGAAGAAAGGATCATGAACCAAGGCTCAACTTTCAGGCGGTAGTAATAAGAAGGTCAGATAATTGAGATGGAGGGCGTAATGAAAATACTGATTACAGGAACGATCACGCTGGTTTACGTCACTGTTGCATCAGGACAGGTATATCACCCCGTTACGGTTAATAAGGATCTCGTCACAGATTGGAAGTGGATTGCAGAGCAGAGTTTTAAACAATCCCAACTTGACCAGCAGACGGCGACAGCAAATGCTCAGATGCAGCATGAACAGGACATGCAGGACCAACGGAACGCCCTAGAATTGAGGCGTCAAAATATCGAAGCAGCCGCCCAACAGGCTCAATTCGATACACAGAGAAGGAGTCCGTTCCCGACACATTATAAGGGTGAGAACACATCAATAGCTAATCACGACGCAGACATCACGTTCTATGCTAGAGCTGTCGAAGTAATTGACGGAGAGACGATCAAAGCAGATCTTGCGAATGGGGCACGAGTACAAGTGAGGTTGACTCTCATTAAGGTGCCAGTAGGAAAGGAGCGGAATGCTGAATTAGTGAAGCGCGTATTGGTCGATAAGGTGCTAAACAAGCCGATCGAAATAATAGGTCCTGTAAGTGATAATAAAGATGATATTTGGCATGCTACCGTCAAGAGTAACGGTCTTGATGTAAGCCTCGAAATGGTTCGGGGTGGCTGGGCGTTGTTTAAAACAAATTATATTGCTTGGGATGATTTTGTGGCTGCGCAGAAAATGGCTATGGATAATAAAGTTGGTCTTTGGATCGAAGAGAAACGGTAGAAGGCAACACGCATCAGATCAATAAATTCACTTATGTATTGTGGCGAGGATGCCCGTGCTGACTCACTGAAACGAAAGGACTATCATGAAAATCAGGTGTTTGAAAATGATGGCGGTTTTAATGATTGGGAGTACTGTCACAAGTTGTCAGTCGTCCAGTCACGCCGACATAACGCCAGCCCAAGCTGTTTCATATGCGAATGCGTTCACCATGGGTTGTAGCATTGATTCTGCAAATATCGCCGCAGAGTCAAAAGGATTCAGAAGGCAGAAATCAGAAGCACTCGATAGAATGCAAGTTGTCTCATATGGAGGCCCGACGAGAATCAAACTGATTTTTGGGCAGGATGATACTCTCGCGGCAGTTCTTGTTCGCATCCGACAAGGTGACGATGAAAATAACCTAAAAGCTGCCCTCCGTGACCTTGAAAGGATGCTTGGAAGCCCATCCAAAATATGGGGTCCTTCCTCGGACTTTTTGGCAGGGGTTAACTTTGATACCAACGTATACGCGGAATGGCCTCATTTCCTCTTGAGTCATTGGGACGATGTCATCTGGCTTGAGCGTAATTGGCGGTGAGAAACAGATAGAGTCAGACATGGCAGGTGGCACAGAGTTTGAATTTTGGAAGGGGCGTTGTTTTTGCCTGCTCTCTGATGTCTTGTTTTCGGCGCGGGGCTTCGCGGCCCCTCGGCGGGGGCTCAAGGCTTGGATGTCCGCGCCCCTTCTATTTTGGGGTGGCCTTCAGCGATGAGCATTTCTTTCAGAAGCTGATCGAAATAAGGAAGTGACCCAATGACCTACGACTATGCATGGTACTGCGATGACAGGCGCAAACTGCTTCTTAAATGGCGAGACAGGTATACTCCAAGCGTCTACCCGTCAAAAGTTGTTATGAACATCTTTTACTCTCTGTGTCCATTGGCCGAGATGTGGCCTGCCATACAGGCTTCATTTGACGGCGCTGTGAAGGCAGATTCATGGGACGCCGCTTATGACAGGGCTTATAATCATTATCAACATGTTAAGATGGCATCTCGCGAAACTTTCGATAATCTTCTTTGTGACAAGACTCTTGTTGTTGGCTTCCTCACATATGAAAGCTTTTTGCCTATATTAAGCAAGGCCTCGCAAGGCAGCAATGATGCTGTCGAAGAAGTCGAGTACAGTTATTGTACGCGTGAGGTTGTCAAAGGTTTGGTCCTTAATTGGTATGCGAGGGGTATTTTCGGAAGAAGTAAAGCTGATGCTTTTCTGGCTACGTGCGGAATAAGTATCATGGATATGAATCTCGACTCATTTGACGAAGCATTTAAACTATTCGCACATGTTGGTGTGAGCGTCATTGGGGGCACTAAAGATTCCGCCGGCCAGCGAATTGATCCCGCGTTGTACAAGCCGTTGCCGCCACTTTGGCCTAATCCGTTTGGATCCGATAATATTCAAGCACCTCCTTCAGGCAATCTTTTATATGAAGCATATCCGTTACTGAGGCCCACTGACATACCGATCTTCAAACAACATCTCATCAATATTTCTGGTTCCTGTAATATCGATTTTACCACTATGGCCGCAATTATCGATGCAAGGCGCAGTATTGGAAAGAATGATCATGAGATATTAGAAGATCTACTGCGAGTGAATCAGGTGCAATAGGTTCTGAGCCGCAATAAGGGGAAGCATGGCAGGTGGAACAGAGTTTTCATTCCGGGAAGGGGCATTATTTCTGTCCGGCCCTGGGCTGGGGGAATTGCGTTTACAATGGCATCCCGTCCCGCGGGCTGACAGGCGCTTGGGCACTGGTAAATGGTTGCCATATCAGCCGGAGTTTCGGGTATTGGCTCCCGTGGTGCCGCCGTTACCGGACCTGCCTGACACGGATACGGCACGGTTACAGGCCAAGCATGAGGCTTTCCGGGCATTCCGGGCCACGATCCCCGAGGACATCGTCAAGGCCGTGGAGCCGTTCACCTGCCACCAATGGCCGCTGATGACGCTTCTGAATGCATCCATCGCTGCTCGTGACCTGGTGAAGGCCAATCCCGCCCTGGCCTATGCCCTCGCGAACAATGAGCATTTACGGACG
>Ga0209697_10004333_pt1 | contig 18583 bp, 9 predicted proteins | sample AliMusrvi5mmetaG_FD_184115 | JGI IMG/M metagenome (GOLD analysis project Ga0209697, IMG submission 184115) | Freshwater lake bacterial and archeal communities from Alinen Mustajarvi, Finland, to study Microbial Dark Matter (Phase II) - Alinen... | ecosystem: Environmental > Aquatic > Freshwater...
CCTCCGGTCAGCGGCAAGCCGGCGCGGTTCACGCGGCTCTGCGCGCGGTGTGGCGCCTGCGTGCGCGCCTGTCCGAGCGGCGTCATCCGGCTCGGCGGTGTCGGATCGGGCTGGGCGGGCGTGCTGGCGCCAGAAGTGAGCTTCGACGACAGTTACTGTCCGGCGTCGTGTACAGAGTGCGGCAAGGCCTGCCCGACCGGCGCGATTCCGAAGTTCAGGGCGGGGCAGAAGCTTTCGGAGCCGATGGGTGTCGCCAGGGTGAACGAGAGGCGCTGTCTGCTAGGGCAGGGACGCGATTGCGGTGCCTGTGCGACCGCCTGTCCGCACGAGGCGTTGGATTTAGTGTGGAATCAGGTGGAGATGGTGAGCCGCGTGGTGGTGGATTCGAAAGCCTGTACGGGCTGCGGATATTGCGAGTATGTGTGTCCCACGGCGCCGCGGGCCATCCGGGTGGTGGTGGCCAGAAGGTGACAGGGCTCCCTTCGGCGGACTCGTGTCCGGCAGGGTTCGGGAGAGCGTCGTGGCAACGGGCTTAATGACGGAAACGGAGGGCGGGATGAAGGTCGAAAAAAAGACGACGGCAGTCGGGCGGGCGCTGTGTTTCATGCGGCGCGGGCTGTGGGCGTTGCGGCCCGACGACCTGCCCTGGGGCCACCGCATGGGCGTGCATGCCTTGCGACTGGGCAGCTTGGTCGTGAGCGGTTTTCGCAGGAACCAGTGCTCGCTGCACGCGGCGTCTCTAACCTTCTTCTCGATGATGGCGCTGGTGCCTGTGCTGGTGCTGGCGCTGGCGCTGGCGCGCACGTTCGGCGGGGCGGATCTGGCGAAGGCGCAACTCGACTCCCATCTCAACGAGTGGATGTCTCAGATGGAGCAGGCTGTGGAGACGAGCGCGGCAGCCGCAGACACGGCCGCGAAGGATGCGCAGGCGGAGGTCACTCGCGCCTTTTCCGCGCAGGTGCGCGAGGTTGCGGACAAGCTGTATAACCAGGTCAATACGATCAGTTTCGGCACCTTGGGAGGAATCGGGTTGGTGATGTTGCTCTGGACGGTGATCGGTGTTTTGGGCAAGGTGGAGTCCAGTTTCAACCAGGTGTGGGGCGTGGAGAAGCCCCGGCCTTTCGTGCGCAAGTTCGCGGACTACCTGAGCGTGATTCTGATCCTGCCGTTTCTGATCACAGCGGTTTCGACGGTGCCGGTGGCGGGGATGATCGCCAAAGTGATGGATCAGACGGTCGGCGGGACGACATCTGAGTTTCTCAAAGCGATGCTGCACGGCGGGTTTCTTAAAACCGGCATCACGCTCGCTCTGGGAACGGTGACCTTCGCATTTCTGTTGGGCTTCATGCCGAACGTGCGCGTGCGAATCGTGCCCGCTCTGGTCGGCGGATTTGTCACGATCGTGCTGTTCGGCGGGTGGTTGAAACTGTGCGCGATGCTGCAGGTCGGCATCGCCAAGTATAGCGCGCTGTACGGCGGGTTTGCGGTGCTGCCGATCCTGCTGATGTGGGTGTATACGAGCTGGCAGATCATCCTGTTGGGTGCGGAGATCGTCTTTGCGGTGCAGAACCGCGACACCTATGTGCTGGAGCAGTACGCAGCGGCTGCCAGTCTGCGCTCGCGGCTGCTGCTGGCGCTCACGCTGTGCTCCGAGACGGCGCGCCTCGCGCGGGACAAGGACGGAGGGCCGTTTGCTGCCGAGGCGTTCGCGAAACAGCACGGCATTCCGAGCCGTTTTGTGAAAGAGATCCTCGACAGCCTCGTCCGCAATCAGGTGCTGGCGGAAGTAGCCGAGCGGCCGGGCGAGTATCTGCTCTACCGCTGCGCCAGCAGCATCACCGTCGCAGAGGTCACAAAGGTTTTGCTGGACGACGGCGAGCCTCCTGAGGCACTGGGGCTGGACAATCTCAACGCCTCGGTGCTGTCCTTCAGCAAGAAACTCGACGCCAACATCGATGCCGCCCTCGCCATCCCGGTCGCAAAGGTGTGAGGCGTTTATCCGTATAGACGCAAAGCTAACCAGGCTTCAGATCGGCAGGAGGCGCTGAAGACGGTTGCTTGCCTGCGTTGCTCGCCTCGGTTTGCTCAGTGTACGGCGATGCAGGTGCCCTTGGGTACGGTGTGCGTGACCGGGCCGCACACGCCGAAGGCCGCGTTCTTCCGCTGGCTGTCATAGCAGGCCTTGACCCAGTCGGCGCTGCGGGGCACGCTCTCGATGCGCGTTTCGTCCATGACACCCAAGAAGTATTTGCCGCTGTCGTCCGAACCGATCCGCAGCGGCAGCTTATCGTCGTCTATGACGCCCGCCAAGGTGTGCGTGCCGGCCTGCACACCGTCGATGTACAGGCGCATCATAGACCCGTCGAAGGTGCCGCAGGCGTAGTGCCACTCGTTCGACGCGATGTCCGCGCTGTTGCCCAGGCCTGTGGCGCCATCGTTCTGCTTCAGAATGAAAACCATACCGCCGGCGCTGCCGAAGCCCTGCCCGAAGAAATAGTCGTCGCCCTTCTCAAGCATGCGCCAGGTCTCGTTCGTTTTGGTCAGCGTCACATCGGATTTCAGCCACGTCGACACCGTCAGGCTGCCTGTGACAGAGGAGCCGATCGATGCGGCGTCGAGAACCTGAATGTAGTTGGAGCCGTAGCCGTTGAAGTACTGGCCTTGGCCGAGGAGTCCCGGCACGGTGACGTTTCCGTGAGCAGTTCCGTTGTTGTGGTTGGCGGTGCTGTCGCGTGCGCCGGCTTCGCGCATGTGCCAGACCCCGCCGAAACTGTTTGGCCAGGCGACGCCGTTGGTGGTGTAGCTCGGCAATACGGCGCCTGAGTTGCCCCAGTGCACCCGCAGGGCGTTCGTCGGGCTCGCCAGCACAGGGAGGCAGACCCAGACAACGGATGTGCCTGACGGATCCCAGGTCTCAATTTCGTAGGGTAGCGCCTGACCGGTAGACCCGTCTGTCACACGCAGGTCGCCTCCGTTGCTGGGCGAGGCGAAGTCGGCGTAGCGGAAACCGCTGATCTGCTCGCTCAGCTGCAGGGCATACGGGAAGTTGGTCAGGGCGGTCGATCCGCTGTAGCCGGAGAGCGTCAACTTCATGTGCTGGTGCCAGTCGGATGTGTCGAGCACGCCGTCGTCATCTGTGATGGTCGTGCTGTTGGTGCTCGCGGCCGAGAGCGTACAGGAGCTCGGGCCGATCCCCACCGTCAGAGTCTCGTTCGGCTCTGCCACTAGATCATCCACCAGTTGGATCTGCGTCTGCGCTGTGTTCGCGCCAGCCTGGATGACGATGGACGTGGCAGGCGCAATGTAATCTTGACCCGCCGCCGCGGTGCCCGAAATGCTGAAGTTCACTGTGATGGCCGTGTTCGTCAAGGCGGCAGGCCGCCGGAACGTCACTGGCACCGTGCCGCCGCCTTCTGACACACGGGTCGGCAGCTCGACCGTGACGGGAGCGGTTATGAAGCTGCCGGGGGTCGACCAGCCTTCGCCACCGACGGTGACGGCTTGGGCGCGGAAGAAATACTCGCTGTCGGACGAGACCGCGACATTGGTGCTGAACGACCCGACCGGACGTACGCCCAACGAGACGACATGATCCCAGGCGGACGAGACCGTTCCTCCGTCGGTCGTGCCCCAATAGGCGAAGACGTTGGCGGAGAACCCGCCGTCGAACGTCAATGCGCCGGTCAGCGAGGCCTGGGTCGACCCGACGTCGGTCGGCGGTACGGCCACCGTGGCCGGTTTCGCGGCTGCGAAGACCTGCATTTCACTGATGCCCACCGCTAAGTCGGCCATGTTGTAATTGGAGAGTACCCGCAGCGCCAGCCAGCGCCCTTGCAGGCCTTGCAGGCTCACGTCCGGCTCGCCCGTGTAGGTGTCGAGGCCCGGCCCCCTCCCGAAGGTCACCTTGTTGATCACGCGCGTCCATTGCGCCCCGTCGCTGAAGTCCGTGCCGGGTGTCGTGCCGAGGCTGGACAGATAGACCTCTGCATCGCGGACGCTGCGGTTGGTCGTCGCGACCGAGGGGTGCCTCCAGTTGAAGTTCCAGATTTTAAAGTGGTCAAGCGGGGTGACCTGCCCCAAGTCGACCCGGAACCACTGTCCGGAGACCGCTTGTCCCGAGGTGCTCATCCACATCAGGAAATCGGCGTTCGTGGAAGTGTGTGTGTCGCCGTCCAGCCCAGCGCCGTTCACGGCGTACTTGGGGTCGCGGTTGGAATAGGTGCTGGACGCGGCGGCCGAGCTGCTGTTCAGCACGATGCGTGTCGCACCCGAAGCGCCCGTCACCCACACAATGGCGGCAAGCGCCACAAGAACCTGTCTGTGCTCTCTTTTCATGGTCGGCTCCCCTCGTCTAGCAATGGGTAAGATATTACAGAAAAAAGTGAGGAACGCAAGCGGGGCGGCGGTCACAAGCGGGAGCCGCTGTCATGTGAAAGATGAAAGAGACACTGTGTGCTCAGACCGAAGGTCGGCTGAGGCCGGCACAACGTGCGGAGACATCGTCCATGGTCATGCTGTCGTTCCACTGGCCCCGGATTCCGCGCGCGTTTTACCGCCGTCGTCACCGCTTGCACTTGAAGAGGCAGACGCCCGCGGCCCAGAGTTCGCGCGTGTCCGGGTTGTAGCGGAGGAGCATGGGCTTGCGGTAGGGCAGGTCGGAGGTGATTGTCTGCCACGACCCGCCGCCGTCGCGGGTCTCGTACACGTCGCCGTCGGACTCGCCGCCCCACGTAGTGGTGGCGAACCACATCCGCCTAGCGTCGGCTGGATCGGTCTCGATGGCCACGATGATGCGGGAGCTGAACGGAAACTTCGTGAGCTGCTTCCAGCTCTTTCCGTGATCCGTGCTACGCCAGAGATTGTTGCCGGGGCAGTAGACGGTGCCGTCCACGGCCACATGTACGTTGAAGGCCCAGCTTTCGTTCTTGAACACGTGCTGCCACGACGCGCCGCCGTCCTCGCTGCGCCAGAGTCCGCCTTTTTCGGCGCAAGCCGCCCAGTAGAGCCGCTTGGAGTCGGTCGGGTCGACCGCAAGACCGAAGAACGCGCGGCGGCTTCCGGGTTGGCTCGCGAGCTGTGCCCACGTGAAGCCGCCATCCTGGGACTTGAAAACGCCGCCACCGGCTTTGCCGTCGGCAGGATCGCCGTCGATACCCAGATAGAGCGTCTTCGGATCCTTCGGGTCTGCGGCCATGGCGCGTGGCACGCCGGTGCCCCACATGGTGTTGGCATGCGGGTTGGCGGTGGGCAGTCCCTCGGAGGAGTGTTTGAAGGTTTTGCCGCCGTCATCGCTCACGACGACGCGGTTGGGCTTCGACAAATCCCACGGGCTGCACGTGCTGACGATGTGGTCGGCTCCGGTGCCTTCCGAGATTGCAAGCCGCCAGTGGTGCCCGGCGATTTCAGTGTCGTACTTGAGGGGCCAGAGCGCGCGCCAGCGTCCGCCGTTGTCTTCGCTGACGAGCACGCCCTCGTCCATGGCTGAGGCATAGGTGCGGCCCTTGAAGAAGCGGAGGTCGTAGATGCAGGAGATGTCCGCGCCACGCACGCGCTCGGTCCAGCTGCGGCCGCCGTCGTCGCTGTGGCAGGGGCGCCAATTGGCGGCGATGTAGAGTTCCTTGGGGTTCAGCGGATTGATGGCAATATTTTTCGGGTTGCTCAGGCCGGTCATGCCCTTCTGGAATTCGTTCGCAAGCGTGGGGCTGCCCACGGAATCGGGCTTGAGTTGAGAGACGTCCGTCCACGTCATTCCGCCGTCGTTGGAGTAGAAGAAGCGGCCGTTCCAGTCGGCCGATCCGATGACGTAGACGTCGAGCGGATTCGTGGGGCTGACGGCCACTTCATGCATGGAGCAGTTCTTCGGAAGGCTTTGCGAAAGGTTCTTCCACGTCTGGCCCTTGTCGGCCGATTTCCAGACGCCGTCTTTGAAGAAGGTGGCGTAGAGGACGGTCGGATCGCTCGCTGCGATGGCTACGCTGGAGGCTTTCTTGGGCGTGGTCAGCTCGCGCCAGGTCTTGCCCGCGTCGCCGCTGAGCACGAGACCCGTGTCGTCGGTGGCGGCGACCACCAGCGAAGGCTCCTTCTGCGCAACGGCCACGCTGTAGACGGTGGCGCCCTGAGGGGAGCCGATGCGGAGGTTGCCGTAGTGCTGAACGGATTTGTTTTTGGAGAACTCGGCGACGATGCGCTGTTGCGGCTGGGCTTTGAGGGCGAAGAAGAATTTGGTGAACTTGCCCACCGGCGCGTCGTTCATGAGCGGGCCGACGCACGCGAAATCCATGCGGGTGATGGCGGCCCAGTCGGGTGTTCCAGAGTAGGCTTTCGCCTGGTCGGGATTCTTCTTGGCGTAATCGGGGTCGAGGGTGAAGTCCTTGGCGCTGAGGATCACGTCGTCCCACCGGGTCTGTCCGAACAGCTCCCGCAGGTTGCGGCTGCGGTAGGTGACGCCCGAGGCGGTTTTGAGCGTCACGAAGGATTCCCGCGGCAAGGTGCCGTCGCCCTTGAACGAGAAGCCGAAGCCCGCGCAGTCGGCCGAGGCGAGGCCTTGAGGGAAGGACAGAGGCAGCCAGATGCCGCCGAACCAGGCGTCGTTCATCTTGCCGAACTGAACGCGCAGCGTCTCGGGCGGTTCAGGCTCAGAGGCCTTCTCGAAAACGGTCTTCCATGTTTCGCCGCCGTCCGTGCTCTTGTAGACTTTGCCAGCGGGGCTGGCGGCATAGACGATTCTGCCGTCGGTCGGATCGACCGCGATGCAGCGGACGCTGCGGCCCTTCTCGCCGGTGATGCGCAACGCTTTCTTGCCGGTGTCGGGCAGCAGACGCCAGTGTTCGCCGCCGTCGGTGCTTTTGCAGAGGCCGCCTTCGGTCGCGGCGTAGACCGTCTCGGTCGCGGTGCGGTCCACGGCCAGCGAGAAAACTCCGTAGTCGGCGAGGCCGCTGTTGATCAGGCGCCAGGTGAGTCCGTGGTCTTCGCTCTTGTAGGCGCCCGTCACATCCCCGCCCATGTAGATCACACCGTCCTTGGCCGGATGGAAAACCGTCGAGTAGTAAAAGCCGCCGCCGCCCCACCCCGCCCATTTCCACGCGGGGGTGTCGGTTGCCGTCGTCGCCGGTGCGGCGTGGGACAAGGCGGCTGAAAGGGCCAGCAAGGTGGTCAGACGGGATGCGGTTCTAAGTGGTTTGCGCATGGTTTCTCCGTAAGAGTGGGCTGTTAATAGATACCACTATAACCGATTTTCAGGCGGTTGGCACCCCTGTTGCTCTGAGAAGGTGCAATCGCGCTTACAGCCGTGATGGCGTTTGTGCGATAAGCGGACTTGCAACCGCGCAGCCGGTAGTGTTTAATACGGGTAGAAAGGTTTGAGGCTATGCGTACGTTCACCGGTTTCGCTGTCGCTGTTTTATTGGCGTGTGTGGCGCATGCGGAGGAGGTTGTCAAGATCGGCATGATCGGACTCGACACCTCGCACTGTCTGGAATTCACCAAGGCGTTCAACGCCACGAACCCCGCGCCGGAATATGCCGGCTTCCGCGTGGTGGCGGTCTATCCCCAGGGCAGCCGGGACATCGTTTCAAGCACCAACCGCGTGCCGGTCTACATCGAGAAGATCAAGCCCCTGGGCGTGGAATTGGTCGGCTCCATTGACGAGCTGCTCAAGCGCTGCGACGCGGTGCTGCTGGAGAGCAATGACGGACGCGTGCACCTAGAGCAGGCGCTGCCCGTTTTCAAGTCCGGCAAGCGCGTGTTCATCGATAAGCCCATCGCAGGTTCGCTGGCGCAGTGCATCGCGCTGTTCGAGGCGGCCAAACGCTACCGCGCGCCGATGTTCTCCTCCTCCTCGCTGCGCTTCACGACCAACACGGCGGTGATCCTCTCCGGCAAGTACGGCAACGTGTTGGGTGCGGAAACCTACAGCCCCTGCTCGCTGGAACCGACGCACCCCGATTTTTTCTGGTACGGCATCCACGGGGTGGAGCAGCTCTTTACGCTGATGGGCACTGGATGTGAGACCGTCGTGCGGGTCAATACCCCGGGCACGGATGTGGCGGTCGGCACGTGGAAGGACGGGCGCGTCGGCACCTTCCGCGGCAACCGGGACAGCAGCTACGCCTTTGGCGCGGATGTCTTTTTCAAGAAAAGCGTGCAGCGCGTCGACGACTACAAGGGATACGGGCTGATGCTCGGTGAGATCGCGAAGTTCTTCAAGGGCGGCGTCGTGCCGGTCGCTCCTGAAGAGACGATCGAAATTTTCGCCTTCATGGAGGCTGCGGACGAGAGCAAGCGGCGCGGCGGCGTGCCGGTGAGTGTCGCGGACGTTCTGGCCAAGGCCCGCGCCGAAGCCGCCAAAATTCCGCTGGAGTAAGGCGTGGAGTGGAAGGACCGCATGAAGTTTCCGGTTGTCGCCTGCGTTGTTCTGCTGTGCTGCCAGATGGGTTCCGCCGACACGCAGGCGGCGAAGAGTGCCGCCGTCTGTGTGGAGGGGTGGAAGCATCGCGTCTGGTCGCTCTACCCGGTGGAGAAAGTCAAGGCCGACGAAGCCCTGCCCACGCGGGTCAAGAGCGAGCGGGTGACGCTCACAGCCGCTCGCGGCGAGTATGAGCCGTGCGTGCTCGTGCTCCGCAGCGAGGTGCCGCTGCGGCAGGTCTGGGTGACCTGCGGCGACCTGAAAGGGGCGGGAGGCGCTTCGCTGAGCGCTGCGGAAGTCGCGGTGCGGCGTCTGGCTTACGTCCATGTGGATGAACCCAGCGGCACGCGCATCAAGCAGGCCATGCCGTATGAGACCGGCACCGGCGACTTCCCTGATCCGCTCCTTAAAGAAGGGGGCGATGCTCGGCCGAATCGTAATCTGCAGTTCCTCGTGACGGTGCATGTGCCGCGCGAGGTGAAGGCTGGCCGCTATGAAGGCGCGCTGACACTTCAGTTCGCCAGGGAGGGCTGGATGTCGGCGGACAAGGCGACGGCGGATCTGATTCCGCTTACCGTTGTCGTGCGGGCCTTCGCTTTGCCGGAAGTGTCGCCGCTTCTCAACACGTGTGTTGCCTCACCTGAGGCGTTGACGGCTTGGCTCCATAAACCAGCCGTGCTGACGGAGCTTCACCGCGATTTCTTTACGCACGCTCAGACCCCTGACCCGCTCCCGTCTCCGCTCGTGAGTGTCACAAAGGACGGGACACTGACGGTGGACTCCGCGGCATGGGAAGCGGCGGCAGCGGCGTTGCTGGACGAAGGACGGGCTCCGCAGCTTTTTCTTCCGGTCTGGAGCCATGGGAAAGCAGGGGAGATGCAGGGCGTCTATTTTCTCTGGCACTACCCTGCCGTCACCAACCAACTCTGGTTTGGGGCGCGGATCTGCCAGCCGTCGGGTGAACTGACCGCTGGTTTTCAGCAGCGTTTCGGTGCGTATCTGAAGCACATGCACGCGGTGTTAGAAAAAAGGGGTTGGCTGGATCGCGTCCTCATCACAACCATGGATGAGCCCTACACCTATCACACGGCTGACCGCGCGCAAGACACGCCGGCAAACAACTATCGCGTCATGGGCAACTACGTCCGCTTCGTCCACGCCGCTGCGCCCGGGCTGCGCACGTTCGCGACGGCGGACCCCGTGCCGGAGCTGAACGGGCTCATTGATCACTGGTGCCTCCGCAATTTGAGTCATGCCGCGGACGCTCGCGGGCGCGCCGAGAAACACGGGGAGGTCTTCACCTTCTGCGACAACTACCGCACCTTTATCGACTATCCCGCGGTGAGCGCCCGCAGCCTCGGCTGGCTGGCCTGGAAACTCGGGGCGCGGGGCTGGCTGACCTACGAGACGCTCGGGTCGTTCACGACGGCGTGGGAAGGTCCCGCCTTCGTCTACCCGCAGTTCAGCGGCGGCACCGTTTGGGGAATGGGCCAACTGTTCTACCCCGCTCCGGGCGGCTCGGGTTACATCGCCTCCAGCCTGCGCTGGGAGATGATGCGCGAAGGCTGCGACGACTATGCGTACCTGTGGCTGCTGCGCGAGCGCGTCAAGGCACTGTCTCCTCCGCAGGCAGACAGTGCGGCGGCTAAAGAGGCAAGGGTGCTGCTGAGTGACGCTGCGCATCAAGTTGTCGGCGGCTCCGGCGATGCCGAAACCGCCTCGGGGGAAGCGTTGCCGAACGCCCAGTGCAATGGCGTTCCGCACGGGCTCCGCCAGCGCATCGGCGACTTGATCGAGCGGCTGTCTGTTCCGTGATTCGGTCAGACAGGTGCCCTGCGCCTGTTGTGTCTCCGCTTGCTTTCGCGGCGGGGGTGAGGTATGTTTCGCGCCATGGGTCTGAAGCGTCTCATTTGGGTTGCTCTGTTGGCGTGCGGCGGCATGGCGCATGGCGCGGCGTCGCCGCAAGAGCCTGTCACGGTCACTTTCCTGCAAGGCTATGATCCCGATGTTCCCGAGAACCCGACCACGCAGCAGATCCTGAAGCTTGCGCAGCGGGAGCCGCAGCTCAACCCGCAGAAGTGGGGCGGGTTCTCTTTGCCCGGTGCGGGCGGGCGCGCGCCCTTCATGCTTTCGCTCGCTGGCGGCACTGCGCCGGATATCTACTTCTGCTGGTTCCACATCATCCGCCACGACATCGAACAGGGCTTCTGCTATCCGCTCAACGAGTGGATCGGCGAGGACGCGGACGGCGACGGGCAGATCAGCGACGCCGAGGCGCGCTGGCCGGGCTGGAAGAACGTGCCGCCGCTCTGGCGTCAGGTGGCCACCCGGAACGGCAAGGTCTACGGTGTGCCGATGGCGGGCATCTGGTATTACGGCATCGTCTACCGCAAGGACCTGGTGAGGCAGGCGGGGCTCGACCCCGAGTACATTCCCGCCACGTGGGATGAATTTTTCCGCTGGTGCCAGAGGCTGACCTTTCCCGGCAAGCAGGTCGCGGGCGCGAAAACGCAGCGCGGGCAGCGGGCGTTCGGCGCGGAGAACCGGCCGTGGGGCTGGCTGCCGTGGATGCAGGCCGCAGGGGGTTCGCCCGTTGTCAACGTGCGCGTTTCGCCGGCCACCGGCAAGGTCTACCGCTTCGCGATGGAGGAGACGCGCTTCGCCGCGCCGGACACGGGCGAAGATCTCTCGAAGGTCGAGGGCGTGTGGCAGGCCAATTTCGATTCGCCCGAGGCGATCGAAGCGGCGGGCTTTTTCCATCGGCTCACCTGGTCTCCGTGGATCCGCGACCCGCAGACGCAGGAGCCGGTGGATGTGACGTCGGCGGATCTCGCGGCGGGGCGCGTGACGCTCGCGGACGGACGAGTGATCGCGTTCAAAGCGGACGACGTGATCAAGGGCGTGGTGCGCGCGCTGCCGCGCCTGACGCAGGATCTGCCGCAGCTCTTTGCGCAGGGCGAGGTGGTGGCACTCTTCTCTGGAGCGGAGCTGGTGGAGCAGCTGACGCGCGACCTGAACCTGCCGCCGGACATGGTCGGCATCATGCCGTTTCCAGCCGCGAAGCCGGGCATGAAGCCGGTGTTCCAAGCGCACAAGCATTTCTACAGCATGACCGAAGGCGTGGCGCGGCGACCGAAGGCCGAGCGCGACTTGGCGTGGAAGTGTGTCGAGCAGCTCGCGAGTGAGGCGGTGAACGACGAGACGGTGAAGCAGAAGGTTCTGGAGGGCCACGCCCGGTGGTGTACGCCATCCGAGCTCACGCGCCTGGGTTTTGCCGAATATCTCGAAGAGGTTCCTCCGGGCATCCGCAAAAACTACGAGCGCATCGAGAGCGGTGAGATTCTGGCGCGGACCGAGCCGTATGCGGGTTTCTGGCAGGCGGTGTCGGACCTGATCGACCGGCGGCTGCTGGGGCTGCTGCTGGCAGACACGGGCGAGCGCTTCGACTACGCGGCGGCGCTGCGCAGCATCAACGACGACGCCAACCGTGGGCTGATGTTCCGCGCATCGGAAACGGTGCTGGCCCGCCAGCGGCCCACGGCGCGGGTGATCTTCGGTGTGGCGGTGATGGCGGTGCTGGTCTGCGTGTGGCTGTGTCGAGGGCGGTCGCAAGAAGGGCAGGCGCAGAAGCCTACCCCTGCGATGGGGCGCGTCCGACGCGGCTTTATGCCGTGGCTGATGCTGGCGCCGGCCCTGCTTTCGATTGCGGTGTGGAGCTACTACCCGCTGATCCGCGGCGCGGTGATGGCGTTCCAAGAGTACAAGATCGTGGGCAGGACGCGGTGGACAGGGCTGGACAACTTCATCCTCGTGGCGACAGACGCGGGGTTCTGGGCGGCGTGGGGCCGGACGCTGGAGTATGTGGGGCTGACGCTGCTGCTGGGCTTCCTGACGCCTGTGCTGCTGGCGCTGATGCTCGCCGAGATCCCGCGCGGCAAGATTTTCTTCCGTACGCTTTACTTCCTGCCGCATCTGACGAGTGCGCTGGTGATCGCCTTGCTGTGGAAACTGATGTATGATCCCACCGAGAATGGCATGTTGAACCAGCTGCTGCTGTTCTTCGGCGCGAGTCGGCAGACGTGGCTACAGGATCCGGCGCTGGCGATGGTGTGCTGCATCATGCCGGGCGTGTGGGCGGGCGCGGGCATGGCGAGCCTGATCTACGTGGCGGCGCTGCAGGCCCTGCCGCCGGACTACTACGAGGCTGCGGCCATCGACGGTGCGGGCATCCTGAGCCGCTTCCGGCATATCACGTATCCGCAGTTGCTGCCGCTCATGGTCATCAACTTTGTGGGGGCGTTCATCGCGGCGTTCCAAGGCATGGGCAGCATCTTTCTGCTCACCTTCGGCGGACCGGGCGACACGACGAACGTGTTGAGTTTGGCGATCTGGAAAGAGGCCTACAACAACTTGCGCTTCAGCACCGCTACGACCATGGCGTGGTTCCTCGGCGTTGCGCTGATCGGCTTCACCTATCTCCAGATCCGCATCTTGCGCAAGGTCGAATTCCGCCGCGCCAACACGAACTGAAGAATTCCGTCCGCGTAAAAAGGCGGTGTCGGCATGACGGAAACCGGGGTAGGCGGCTGCGTGTGAAATGTGCTAATGTATCGTCAATTGGTGTGTGAGAGAGAAGGGAGCCTTGCCTTGGCCAAAGCTAAAGATAAAGCAATGTCGCTGTTCCGGAAGGGCGAGCCGCTGCATTTGGAGATGGCGTCGGCGGTGCCGCTGTGGCAGCAGTTGGAGACGATCATCCACGACCGCATCCGCTCGCGGTGTCCGGTCGGGACGCTTCTGCCCGGCGAGATCGAGCTGGTGGAGCGGTTCGGTGTGAGCCGCGCCACCGTGCGCAAGGCCTATGACAGCCTGATCAACAAGGGCGTGATCGAACGTCGGCGGGCGCTGGGCACACGCGTGATCGGAACCCCGCTGACCGAAGACCTCGGACGCATGAAGAGTTTCTCGGAGGAGATGCGGCTCAAGGGGCGTAAAGTTCTGACCGAGGTCGTCCACGTCGGCATGCACGTTCCTCCGCCTGTGCTCGCGGCCCAGATGGAGTTGGAGAAGGGCGGGCGCACCTTGCAGATCCGGCGGCTGCGCGGCCACGAGCAGTGTTTCCCGCTGGTGCTGCTGACGTCCGAGCTGCCTGAGTGCCTGGGTGTCGCGCCTGACGAGGATTTCTCGACGTCGCTCTATGTGATGCTGGAGAGCAAATACGGCGTTTCGATCAGCCATGGCATGGAGGCGATCCGGGCCAGCAAGGCGACCGCCGAGGAGGCGCACCTGCTCGGCATTGCGATCGACGAGACGGTGCTGGTCATCGAGCGTCTGACCTACCGCCGCGGCGATACGAAACCGTTCGAGTTTGTCCGTGGCGTGTACCGCTACGACCAGTACACGTTCTCGATGACCATGCGTCGCTGAGGGGCGGAGTTTTCCAGTTGGCAAATGTCCGTACATAGTATATCGTATGCCGTGTCATGAATGGGGACGTGAGGGATTCGCCTTGGAAAAGGGGGAGGGGGAGGAATGAGGACGAGTCTTTGTGCGGCAGGCGCGCTGGCCTTTTTCTGGGTGTCAGTTTCCGTCTCCGCGAAGGAAGCGCCGCCAGCGGTTGCTTCCGAGGCGCGCGCGCTGGCGAAGACGCTGCTCGGGCGCGCCGCCTCGGAGGATGAGGCGAAGTCACCGCAGAGTTTGTGGGTTGCGGTTGAAAAGTCGGATGAAGTCTTGGCCGACTGGCTACGGCAGGACGTCGGTTTCGCCTGCGTGTCGGACATTTTCAGCGATGGCGGCGCGGCGAAGTTCCGTCAGGCGGCTGAGCGGGCCGGGGCGAAAACTTCAGCCGGAAACGATGCGGCGCTACTGGCGGCCTATAGGAAAGTCTGCTCTGCGCGCCGTGCCCAGCGCCTAACCGGAGTCAAGGCTGAGATGCCGCGTCTCGTGTACGCCCGGCACTTTGTGATGGGCGGATCGCATTACGCCTACACCGAGGCGCTTTCGGATGCCCAGGCGGAACGTAATTTCCGCGCGGGAGGCAAGCTCTGCACGGCCGAGTGGCGGGAAGGCCTCTGGAGTGAAACGGTGCTGGCCGAAGCCAAAGAAGGCGTCATCCGCGACGCCGATGTGGATTTCGACGGCAAGAAGATCCTCTTCGCGCTCAAGAAATCGGACCGTAAAGACGATTATCACCTGTACGAGATGGACGCTGCCACGCGCGACATCCGCCAACTGACGGACGGCTTGGGACTTGCGGACTACGAGGGGTGCTACCTGCCGGACGGGGATATCATCTTCAGCTCCACGCGCTGCATGCAGATCGTCGACTGCTGGTGGACCGAAGTCAGCAACCTCTACCGTTGCGACAAGAACGGCAAGAACATCCTGCGGCTGGATTTCGACCAAGTGCACGTCAACTATCCCACGGTCACCGATGAAGGGCGCATTCTCTACACGCGCTGGGAATACAATGACCGCTCGCAGATGTATCCGCAGCCGCTCTTCCAGATGGCGCAGGACGGCACGCAGCAGACCGCAGTCTACGGCGAGAACTCGTGGTTCCCCACGACGATTATCCACGCCCGCGGCGTGCCGAACAGCGGCAAGATTTTCGCGGTCGCGACCGGCCACCATTCGCGGCAGCCAGGCGCGCTGATTCTGATCGACCCCTCGAAGGGGAGGCAGGAGGCCGAAGGCGTGACGCTGGTCGCGCCTGTGCGCGAGACGAAGTCGGTGATCGTGGATGCCTACGGGCAAGACCGCGACCTCTTCGCTTATCCGTACCCGATCAACGAGAAGAGCGTGATCGTGATGTACAACCCTGATGGCTGGGAGCGGATCGACGGCAAACGGCACGAAGACCACATGACCGGCTTTGGCCTCTACTGGATGGACGTCGATGGACACCGCGAGTTGCTGGTGTCGCGCCAGGGGCTCTCCTGCGGGCGGCCCGTGCCGTTGAGGGCGCGTCCACGGCCGGCTGTGAAGCCCAGCATGGTGAATCTTTCGAAGCCGGTCGGCACCTTCTATGTGCAGGACGTGTACGTGGGCGAAGCGATGGCGGGCGTCCCGCGCGGGACGGTCAAGACGCTGCGCGTGATCGGCCTCGACTACCGTCTCGCGGGAATCGGTGCCAACGGCAACGGCGGCCCCGGCGGCGGCGCGATGATCTCGACGCCGCCCTCGGTCGGCAACGGCGCTTGGGATCCGAAAATTCTGGTTGGCGACGCGCCCGTGCATGCGGACGGCTCCGTGTTCTTCACCACCGAAGCGCGAAAACCGCTCTACTTTATGCTACTGGACGAGAAGGGGCGAATGGTGCAGACCATGCGGAGCTGGACCGTGTTGCAGCCCGGAGAGAATGCTTCGTGTGTCGGCTGCCATGAACCTAAGAACAGTGTGCCGCTCGCCACGGCGCGTCCGACCCGCGCACTGGCAGCTGGCGCGAAACCGCTCGCGCCGATCAACGGCCCGCGCCGCGGGTTCAGTTTTCTCAAAGAGGTCCAGCCGATCTTGGATGCGCACTGCGTGAAATGCCACGATGGCAAAGACGACAAGAACCCCGACCTCACCTCTGCGGTCGTGACCGACCCCGAGGCGAAGCGCCATTGGACGCGCTCGTATCTCGCGTTGACGCATGCGCGGCCTGACCGCAAAGAGGATGTGTCTCGCTGGCGCGGCGAAGCCACGCACAAAGTGCTGAACTGGGTTTCCTCCGCCTCGGCACCGCCCATTCAGAAGCCTTACTCGGCTGGGTCGAACACAAGCAAGCTCTTCGCTGAAATGCTGGACAAAGGCCACTGTAAGACGCTGACGCCCGATGCGGCGGCACGCCTCGCGATGTGGGTCGATCTGGGGGTTCCTTTCTGCGGCGACTACACCGAGGCGAACGCGTGGACGGAGAAAGAGTGGGCGAAGTACGAACAGTACAAAGCCAAGCGAGACCGGGCCAATGCCGAGGATCAGGCTGCGTTGAAAGCGCTCGCGTCGCGGCGCTAGTTGCGGGCACAGGGGAGGTTGCCTATGCGTTACGTTCTGGCACACGATCTCGGCACCAGTGGCAACAAGGCCACGCTCTACTCCGCAGAAGGCGCGCAGGTGGCCAGCGCCACCGTCGCATATCCCACGCATTTCTTCAACGGCACCTGGGCTGAACAGGAGCCCGAAGAGTGGTGGCGGGCGGTCTGCGCTTCGACGCGGGCGCTGTTGGCCGAGTCGGCTGTCGCTCCCGCCGACATCGCGGCCGTCGCGCTGAGCGGACAGATGATGGGCTGCACGCCGGTAGACAGGAACGGCCGCGCGCTGCGGCCGTCGATCCTTTACTGCGACCAGCGCGCCACACGCGAGGCAGCTGCGCTGCTCGAGCAGATTTCGCTGCGCGATTTCTATGGCCTTTGCGGTCACCGCGCCGACGCCTCCTATGTGCTGGAGAAGGTGATGTGGCTTCGCGCGCACGAACCCGATATTTTCCGTCAGACGCACAAGACGCTCTGCGCGAAAGACTACATCAACTGCCGCCTGACCGGCGTGATGGCGACCGACTTCTCCGACGCTTCGGGTACCAACGTATTCGATCTGAACCGATTCGCATGGTCCGAGAAAATATTCACGCTTGCGGGAATCGACGGTTCGCTCTTTCCCGATGCGGTGGACTCCGCTACGATCATCGGCGAAGTCACGGCCGAGGCCTCCCGCGCAACCGGATTGGCCGCTGGCACGCCGGTGGCCGCAGGCGGGGGCGACGGCTGTGCGGCGGGCGTGGGCGTGGGCTGCGTGCGGCCGGGGTCTGCTTACAACTGCCTCGGCTCATCGAGCTGGATCGCGCTGACAGTCGAGCGTCCGGTCATCGACTCCGAGATGCGCACCATGAACTGGGCGCACTGTGTGCCGGGGTATCTGCATCCTTCCGGCACGATGCAGACGGCGGGCTCAAGTTTCAAATGGCTGGCGGAGCAGCTCTGCGGGCCGGAGGCCGACGCGGCCCAGGCGCAGGGCGGTTCGACGTTCGCGCGGATCGATGAGGCCATCGCCGCCGTGCCGGCGGGGGCCAACGGCCTGCTCTTTCTCCCTTACATGCTCGGCGAGCGCACGCCGTGGTGGAACACGGACGCGCGCGGAGCATTCATCGGGCTGAACCTCGCCTCGACGCGCGCGGACATGATGCGGGCGGTGATGGAGGGCGTCGCCATGAACCTCGGCCTGATCGCAGACATTTTCCGCGCACACGTACCCATCGAGGCGCTGACGGTGATCGGAGGCGGGGCCCGCAGCGGGGTGTGGCGGCAGATCTTGGCCGACGCCTGCGGCTGTCCTGTGCGCACGCTCACGTCGCACGCGGCGGCGACCTCCATGGGTGCGGCTGTCATCGGCGGCGTCGCCTGCGGGCTCTTCAAGGATTTCGATGCCGTGAACCGTTTTATCGCCGTGGATCAGACCGTCGCGCCCTGCGCCAACACCGTTGCGCTCTATCGCCGTCGCCGCGCGTTGATGGAGCGCGCCTACCGGGGCTTGGTCGAGGTTTACGCCGGGCTGGCGGAGGGAGGCTGAGTATGCGTGCTGTCCTTGTGAAGAAGCCAGGTGAACTCGTCGTGGCCGACATTGCCCGTCCCTCGCCCGGACCCTATCAGGCGCTGGTCAGAACCGAAGTCGCCGCGCTCTGCAATGCGACCGACGCCAAACTGATCGGTGGACACTTTCCGGGCGTGAATCACTATCCGCTCGCGCTCGGACATGAGGGGGCGGGGATTGTCTGCGCGACAGGCCCGAACGTGCGCTCCTTCGCCGTAGGTGATCGGGTGATCGGCGGACTGGTGTTCGGATTCGAAGAGCCGGGCTTGTCGCCGGGCTGGGGCGGCTTCTGCGAGTACACGCTGGTCAACGACCACGACGCGATGGTGGCCGACGGCGTGGCGGACGCCGCACACGGCTGGTTCGAGTGCTGCGAGATCCAGCGCCGAGTCGACGCCGACATTCCGGCCGAAGAAGCGGCGCTGCTCTGCACGTGGCGCGAGGTGTATGCAGGCATCGGCGATTTCGGGCTGAAGCCACAGGACAAGGTGCTGATTTTCGGTGCTGGTCCGGTGGGGCTGAGCTTCGTCGCGTTCTGCAAGCTGCTGGGCTTCCGCTGGGTGGGGCTGGTCGACCCTCTGCCTCACAAGCGGGAGCGCGCGCTCGGTCTCGGTG
>Ga0209697_10004334_pt1 | contig 18583 bp, 8 predicted proteins | sample AliMusrvi5mmetaG_FD_184115 | JGI IMG/M metagenome (GOLD analysis project Ga0209697, IMG submission 184115) | Freshwater lake bacterial and archeal communities from Alinen Mustajarvi, Finland, to study Microbial Dark Matter (Phase II) - Alinen... | ecosystem: Environmental > Aquatic > Freshwater...
GTCGATATCCGGGCGCGGTGGGGGCGGCGCGGTGACGGTGGCCAGGCGGTTGCGGGTGTGGAAACGGTCCAGCTTGGCGTTTACCGCGTTCGTCCAAGCGGAAATGTAGGGGTTGCTTTCGTAATAGTCGCGCAGGCTGTTCACTTTCACCTGCGGCAGCATCGGCAGTTTGAAGAATTCTTCGCCGGTGAGCTTGCCGTAATGCGCGCGGATTTGCGCCGCATCGCCGGCGTTATACGGTTCGATCAAGTTTGCGGTGCTGGCGGGCAGCAAGTCCTTCACCGCGTCCATCTTCTTTTCCAGCTCTTCCGGCGTGTCCAGGGGCGTGCCGGCTTCGTCGGTGATCGTTTTCGTCGGTTTTTCCGTCTCCCGCACTACGTACCCGCCGCCTTTGGCGCGCTTGAAAAGCAGGTCGACCACCTTCGCGTTGTTGCCCTTCACATACCAGTAATCCGTCAGCGTTTCCAGCGCGGCGGGGTTGTCGGGTTCAATGCCCAGCACCTTGTCCAGCAGCGGCTTGGCCAGTTCAGGTTGGTTGTTGTCCATGTAGACCGCGGCCAGGTTGTTCATAGCCAGCACGTTGCCAGGAACAAGGGTGCAGAGGTAGGTATACACGGTGATAGCGTCGGTATAGCACCCGCGGCGAGACAGTGTCGCGGCCAGCAGGTTGAGCACGCGGGGATTGGCGGGCGCCACCGCATACAGGCGCCCCGCCGCCGCGGTGAGACCGAGAAGGTCCGGTGTGCCCAGCATATCGACGGACAGCGTGCTCACCAGCTTATCCACCGCGGTCGCCAGGGCCTTGCCGGGACGCGTCTTCGCCGTCGCCAATTGGCCGTCGATGTCCAATAGCGCAGTGTGATCCTCCATGGTCAATTTGGCCAAGTCCTGCTGCGCGTATTTTGCCACCAGCGCCTTTACCGTCGCGGCGGCGCCGACGGGGGGCGAGGCGGCCTGCACCGCATTGGTATAAAAGCAACAAAGAACGAGTATTGCCGAAACGATGAGCTTCATGTCACACCTCATTATATGAGAATCAGAAAAACGCCGGATTTATGAACACATGAATAATGCAGGACTTTCGCTTGCGAGCGTCTTTCCCTCACCCCCAACCCCTCTCCCCGAGGAGAGGGGAGCTAGCGGAAGCGAAAGTCCTGTAATGCATCGGTTAGCCGAAGCTTTATTCGCGGCGCGAAAAAAGCGGGCTAGCGACCAAACCATTGCTGTTCGATGAGCTCGTTGTTCACGATTCGCCGGCGATAGGGGTAAACCAGCCGGTGAATGACCCCGAGTAAATCGATCTCATCGGTGTAGTAATTAATTTCCAGATCTCGGAGCATGAAACGGGTCGGTTTTGGTTCACCTTTGGCGACCAGGAACAGCCGTGTATTGGCGCCGCGCGCGATGCCGGATTCAATCAGCGTGTTGGTATTGTCGTCGGAGACATCCGCCAGCATGAACAGCGCGTTACTGATGCGCCTGATAATTTCTTTTTGCGCATGTTCCCCGACAAGATCGGCGCCGATGATGCACTCCAATCCGGTGATCTGTTGCACCAATCGCTTCGCGAGCATATTGGTGGAATTCATTCTGAGCAATGAGGCGCCATAAAAGATATAGTGCGGAGCGCGCGGTGCGGCATATCCCTCGGCCAGTGTCTCAATGAGTTCAGCGCTGTCATTGAGCAATTGTGAGACCGAGGCACAGTATTGCGCGGCAATCCGCAAATCTTCGGCGACGTCCACGCCGTCTTCCGCCACGATAAAGAAGGGGATTTGCAGTTCGTTGGCCAGGCGAATTTCCTGTTCCATATATTTCGGCGTCTTACCTTCACGATTCGGCAAGATCGCCAACACCGCGCCGCAACTCGACATGATGGATTTTACGCGCGTCTCGATGTCGAAGACCTTCTGGTTTGTCGCATCGCCGATCAGCCGGTACCCCGCGGCGATGACGCTTCTGCAGATCGCATCGGCGACCGGGGCTTCCGACGCGCGCCAGGACCGGGAGATGTAGATATCGCGCAAATCGCGGTAGTTGTAGTTGTCGGGAGGATAGAGGCTTGAAATAATGTCGTAGGCCGACGCCGGGGTAATTTGTCCCTCCGGCATATCAATCCATTTGGTCGTCTTTAGAAAATCGGGAGGATTGGTCTCGTCGATGCGCACGACAAAGATGCGGTAATCTGGATATCTCGAGCGCTGATCCAACGCGGCGTTATACTCGTCTTTCGCCCAGCCGGACGTGGTAAGGTTTTTGGAGATGATAAACAGGGATCCCCGGGCCTGTTGAATCGCCTCCGGCAGGCACGTGCCGATCATGCCGCTGGCCTGCAGGCTGTTCTGATCGATCCAGATGTTGAAATGCGCCGTGAATTGCAGCCAATTCACGAGTCGTGAGACAAATTCCGCATCTTTATGCGAATAGCTCACGAAGAGATCATACGGACGATCTTTAATGGCGAGTTCAACCATGCTCACCCTCTATGTAGCCCGGCAGTCAACTATTTCATGAATAATTCGGACAATGTAGTCGCAAGACGATTGAGGGCATTCTATCGTCTTGCCTGTTAATTCGTCAAGGCGAGTTGTGAGCGCAGGATGTGAGGGGCAAAGCGGGGACGTTTTGTGTTATTTCCTTCCCCTTTCGCCTTGTCGATTAGCGGGTGAGATGGCGGTCCAGACGGACTTCGAGCGTCGTTACGAAGGCAGAAGTAATTCGCAGTTACCTGGCATATACGCCACCAGTACCATCTCTTCTCGACCTACACACAACTACTCGCTATTTGACCCGTGGTGCGATGGCGAATGGACGAGTATAGCGAATTGGGGGAACGACATCACGTGATGCGTGCCGGAAACCTGTTTGTATTTCCCGTGTCCAACATGTATAGCCCGGCGTTATTAAACATAATCAGGACTTCGCTTGCGAGAATATTTGCCCTCACCCCCAACCCTTCTCCCCGAGGAGAGGAGAGTCAGCGGAAGCGAAAGTACTGATAATTATTGGCAAAGGCACGGACGATCCGGTGCCGGATAGCTGCCTGAATTGTGATCACCTGCCCCGGAGGATGACCCATGCGACGTTCTGTGCTTCTGTTGTCGCTCACACTGCTGGCGTTCTGTCCCACGCTTGCCGCGGAGTTGTCGGCCGTGGATATCCAGCGCCAATTGTCCGGGGCGAAGCCCGGCGCGACGGTCACGGTGCCGGCGGGTGTGCTGCATGGCGCGTTGACTGTACCGGCGGGCGTCAGCCTGCGCGGGGCAGGATATCGCGCTACGATCATCGACGCCGGCGGGCAGGCGGAAGGCATCACTGTGGCGCCAACGCAGCGTAACGCCCCCGCGGCGGCGACGACGATCAGCGACCTGGCGGTGCGTGACGCGCAGGGGACCGATCTGGCGATCAACAGTGTCGACCGGGTGGTGGTGCAACGGGTGCTGCTTACCGGCAGCATCATCGGCGCGCGCATGAGCGACGCGCGCGACTGCCGACTTGCCAACGTAGTGGCCGCGCGCAACCGGTATGGCGTGGTGGTCACCGGCGGACAGCGTGACGCGGTCATCAACTGCACTCTGGCGGACAATGCCAGCCTGGGGTTGAGCCTGTCCAGCGGCACGGGGCATCTCGCCTTCAACAATCTCATCGCCAATAGCGCCACCGCGGTGCTGCTGGGCGACAAAGTCATTCAAGCGACCCTTGATTACAACCTCTATTACGGGCTATACCTGGGAAAATTGAGCGGGCAGGTGAGCCGGTCCACCCTGAGCGACTGGCAATACCTGACCGGGCAGGACGCGCATTCGGTGAAGTTCGCGGTGACCTTTGCTGATGCGAACGGCGACAATTACCGCCCGACGAATGCGCTGAGCTGGGCGCAGGACCGCTGTGTGGCCGGCAACTGGGGCACGGCGACGCTGGGTGGTCTCGCGGCGCCCGCGCGGGACATCGACGACACTGTGCACACCGGCGCACCGGACCTGGGCGCGTGGGAAACCGCCTGTACCCCACCGCGCCCGGCGGACGGCGCGTTCAACATCGCCCACGGCGACGGGCTCTCCTCTGCGGGCCTGTTCACCCCACAAGGGCGGTTGGTGGGCTATCTATTCCACAACCTGCCGCTTGCCCGGGGCGCTTATCGCCTCTGGGCGCCGTTGCGTGACTTCACCGGCGCGGCGATCCCTGCCGGGAAGTATGAAATCCGTCTGGTAGAGCAGCATCTGCGCTGGGAATACCTGGGTGGCGTGGGTGATACCGGCGAAGAGTGGCCCGCCGACCGCACCGCCCCCGTGTGGCCGCACTGCGTGGCCTTCGATCCCTGGGGCATGCTTATTGTGGGGCACGGCTGGTCGGAAGACCACACGAATTTGCGCGCCTATTATGGCGACACCGGCGAACTACGCTGGACATTGCCCGGCTCCTCCGATCTTGCTGGCCTGACGATCGGCGGCGACAATGCGCTGTACCTGCTGGTGCAGCAGAACGCCACGCAATACCGCCTGTCGCGCCTGCACCCCTCCACTGGCAAAGTCATCCCGTTCGGCGCGCCGGTGCGTCCCGTCTTTACGCGCGGCGCCAACAGGCAAAGCAGCGCCATGGCGAAGGCCGGTGAAGGGCAGGTGCTGTTAGATTTCACCGGCATGCTGGCGGCCACGCGCACCCAACTCTTCATATTGACGGAAGACGGCACGCTCTACCAGGCCGACCTGCGCGACCCGCACTTCAGCAAGGCAGCATTCGCGCCAGCCGGCCTGACCTGCATTGCTGGCGACCGCCACACCGGCCTGTTATGGGCGGCCACGAAGGACGGGCATCTACTGAGCTTCTCGCCTGAGGGTCAACCGGTGACGGACGCGGCGGTACAACCGGATGTGCTGGCCTTGGCGGCGAACAACGGCCGCGTGGCCGCCGCCTGCGGCGCCACCGGCAAAGTGAACATTTACGACGCCAATACGCCGGGCACGTTGACACGGCTGCGCGCCGTGGGGCGCGGCGACGGGCCGTATGGCGCCATAGTGAATGACCGTTTCTACTTCCAGACGCCCGGCTACTGGTGCAAACCCACGCTGGCGCTGGATGAGCGCGGCGGCTTCGCCATCACTGATTACAACCGTGCACTGCGCTTCGACGAGGACGGCATGTGCGTCTGGCACACCTTCGGCATCTTCGGCGGTTCGCTGGTGACCTATGCCAACACCGGGCGCGTCTTCACCGACAACCCCGGGGGCGTCTCGCTGCGCATCGATCCGAAAACGCATGGGTGGCAAGAAGAAGCCTATTGGCCGCCGTTGCCGAATGCGTTGGAATTCCTCGGTGAATACGAGGTGGCCGGCGCGCTGTATCGCCTGTATATGATGAAGCCGACGGAGAAGGATGGCCGGCCGGGCCTGGAATGGTGTCGCGTGGACGGCTTCACCTACCACCCGGTCTCCGCTTTGTTATACAGTAAAGCGAAGGGCTGGATGCTGCGCAAGGACGTGAACCACGACGGTCAACTGACCGAGGCCGACGGCGGTGAGTTGCTGCTCGATGCCGACGGCAAACCCTATACCAGCGACATCAACAGCTATCTCGCACATCGCGACGCCGACGGCAGCTTCCTGACCCGCAGCGACGCCGGGTGCTGGGAGGTTCGCTGGCCGGTCACCGTCGATCCCGACGGTGTACCCGTATATCGCCCGGCCAATCGGCAGCGCCTGCTTGCCGACGCGCAAGTGATCAACCCCTATACCTGGAAACCGGAGGGCCTGGGCGGACTGGTGCGCGCGACCTGGCTGTCCAACGGCAATCTGGTGGGCAATATCAACATGGCCAACTCCGGCGCGAACAACGGACTGATGAACAGCATCGGCAACAGCTTGGTCGAAGTGGACCGCACCGGCAAGATGCGCTGGTTCGTGCCGCTGCCGCAATACGATGCGCTGGCGGGCCTCGGCGCGGTGGATGGCTTCTACATGGTAGGCATGGGCATGAAGCCGGAGTGCTTCCTCTTCAACAAGGATGGTCTGGGCCTCGGCAGTTTCGCCACGCCGACGCGCATCCACTGGGAAGGATTCTGGCTGGATTATCCCGACGCCATTCGACTCTTCAAAGGCAACGACGGCGAGATCTACGCGATGATCGCCGATAATGTCAAAGGCTGTGGACGGTGGTTCCACCTGCTACACAAGGGGTTGCTGCACGAGAGTGTGCAGCCGTGGACGCTGTCCGCCGACGCCGCCACGCAACTCGCGGCGCGGCTGGCACAACCCGAGCGCTTCACCGGTGCGCGCCCGGCGTCGCCGGTCATCCGTATCCCGCGGCTGGCGCAACCGCTGCCCATTGATGGCGATTTGCTGAAGTGGCGCGCGATTACCCCGCAGATGATCATCACGCCGGAGACCGCCGGCGGACGCATCGACGGCCCGAAAGACTGCAGCGCGGTGGCGCGCTTCGCGGTGCACGGGCAGGACCTGTATTTGCAGGTGCTGCGCTTCGACAACGTGGTGAGTTTCCACCAGACGGTGGGAAAAGGCCTATATGCAAGATACGCTGGAGCTGTCGCTGAATGGCTTTATCGAAGGGTTCAAGTTCAACTTCAGCAAGACCATCGACCAGGGAGATATCGTACAGCGCCAGCGTTTCTGGGGCATCCCGGCAGCGTTGCTCCCGGCGGACACTTGCCCGCGTCTGGTGAAAGTGCTCCCCAGCGCGGCCGAGGTGCCCGAGCGCGAGTTGATCGAAAATATCTACGGCGAGGACCTGAGCGGGTGCCAGGTAATCGTGTATGAAGCGAAGCTGCCCATCACCGCCGAGGGCGCATACAAAGGGGATCCCAACGCCGTGTTCGGGCTGGAGCCGGGCAAACGCTTCTGGATTGGCGTGATGATCGACGACAACGACGACCCCGGCACGGACCAGCAAAACTTCCTGCTCTGGCCCGCCACCTATGGCACCTTCAACCCTAAAGAAGACGGAGCCATCGCGGTCGTGGAGTGACGGGGGAAGAGGCAACGGGAGGAAGGTGTCGGCTATTGAAAATGGGGGCAAAGCAGTGACAGGCACGTCTCCGCTTTGCTCCGCTTGAGCCAGTTCCTGTTTCGCCCGCCAGGTATGATAGGTATCAGGACGTAATACGGGGAGGAATGTGGGGTAGATCTCGTATCTGCGCAGGGGAATGACGCCGGACAGCGAAAAGTAGCATTCTGCGGTATGCACAGCGCTCCGTACATTCACGGAAGGAGACGACGGTCTCATGTCTACCTCACTGACTCTGGAATCCCGCGTGTTGGGCAGCCTGGTTGGCGCCGCGGTTGGCGATGCGCTGGGCGCGCCCTGCGAGTGCATGCATTATCAGAAGATTCGCGCTGTCTACGGCGATTTTCACCAGTTCACAGAACTCGAGGGGAGCTGGTTTCACCCCCGACTGGGACAAGTGACCGATGACACGGTGCTCGCAGACCTGTTGATGGATACGATTTTGACCCATGACGGGGTGCTTGATGCCCACCTCTTTGCCCAGGAGTGGCTACGCTTCGAAGCGCCCATTCCCAATCCCGATGGCGAACCGATTAATCGTCTCAATCTGATGCACTGGATTGAACGCATTCCCTACCTGCGCAATCAGTTGCGCGAGATCAACAAGCGGGAGTTAGGGCATGGGGAAGCCAACGCGACCAATGCGGTGATGTATATCGGTCCCGTCGGCCTGCTGTGCGCCGGCGATCCCAACACCGCCGCCGTGATGGCCGCCGATGTGTCCGCCGTCAACCAGCATAGCGGGCCACGCGATGTCGCGGCCGGCTACGCCGCCGCCCTTGCCGCCTGCTTCCTGCCCGGCGCATCGGTCGAGAACATCATCGACACGGCAGTGGCCTATACGCGCGATTTTCGCCACACGCGGGAAATCACCGCCATGCTCGAACTGGCGGCACGCTGCACGGACTGCGACGAGTTCATCCGCCGGTATTACGCGGAGATCATCGGTCCGGTCATTCCCTTTCAGGACCTTGAACATGAAGACAAATTCCACTGGCACTTCACGGATGAACTGACCTGCGTGAGCTGGAACTCCGCGGAAATTCTGGGCCCCACGCTGGCCACCCTGCTGATCACGCGCGGTGACGATCCCGCGGCCATGATGCTCGCCTGCGCGAAGATCGGCCGGGACGCCGACACCATCGCCCGCTGTGCCGGGGGCCTGATCGGCGCACTGCGCGGCCGCGACGCCATCCCGCACGAGTGGCAGGAATACGTGCTGACGCGCAACCGCTGGCTGCGCCTGGAAGAGAAGGGGTTGGCGCTGGTAGACGTGATTCGCCGGCGCGCGGCCACCCTGTCCGCGGCGTTGCAGGCACTCTAACCTGCATTATTCATAACATTTCGAATAATGCCACAGTGAGCCCGGCAGTCAATTACTTCATGAATAATCCGGGCTAAGACCTCAGGCAACCCGCGGAGCACGGCACGACGGAGATGGTGTGGCCTCAAGGGAGCGACTGGCGCGTGGAAGCCAGCCAATCCGTGCTGCACATCCTGCATACGGTCATGTTACCCGGCCATCCCTGGCCGGTGCTCGCGGGACGCTCGCGCGCCAAATGCGTGCCGGCGATTGTAGGTTGCAGTATGACGAAGAGGATGCCATGACCTATCGCGCGTTGTTGCTGTGTCTCGCCTTGGCTGCCGCCAACCTTCCTACGCTGACGGTTGCGCGACAGGACGTGTTGCCGGTCTATCACAACCGCGAAGTGACGACGTTGTGCGAGGACGCCGAAACGTTGCGCTTGGCCCTGGGGGCGGCATGGGACGACGCCCAGGCCTGCCGCGCCTATAGTGGCTATGTCGCGCCCTGGACCACGGACGCCCCTGCACCGGACGCGGAAGTGCTGCTGCAACGCGGCACGGCGATGTATGAACTGGTCAAATGCCTTGACGACGGCGTCAACAGCGTGCGCCTCGCCCGTGACACGCGCGATGAACCGCGACTGACGAAGGATATTGCGTTCTGGCGCAATGAACTGGCTTTAGGCGCCGCGAAAGTGACCGCCTATGCCGGTGCGGCCGCGACGCTGAAAGCCACGCTGGCGCACCGCCTGCAGGCCGGCGCGCAGGCGCGGAAGATCACGGCCCAGCGCCAACCTCCGCTGCCCTGGGCTGATCCCGAACGCGAGGCCTGGCGCCGGGCCGGACCCGCGGCGGGGGTGCGCCTGCCCGTTGACGCGCTGCCCGGTTCGCTGCCCGCCTGGTGGAACGACAATCTGTCGGTCAGTCCGTATTACATTGCCACCAAGCTGGCCGCTGCCGGCGACCGCTTCTTTACCCCGGAGATGGCCATCGGCGCCTGGGGGTACAACTGTACCGGTCCCGGGCAATATGACTGGACGCGCCTCAACCGTTATCTCCGCGATTTCAACACACGCAAGCTCGGGTTGTTGCTGGAATTGCCCACGCTGCAGGAGTCAAAAAGCGACGCGCAAATGCTCGCGGCAGAGAAACTGGCCACCAGCCAGGGGGTCCCGCTGCTGGATCGCTATGCTCCCGCGTTGCCGGCCTACCTGACCGCCGATCCCCAGGCCACGCTCCTCGCGCGCGACGCGGATGGGACCACTCACCTGCACGGGGGCGCGCAACTCTTCAATCCGGTAGTAGCCCGCGCGTACGGCGACTACCTGCACGCGCTGGCGGCCAACTTGCGGCAACAGGGAGTCTACGACACGGTCGTGGCCCTCCACCTGGAGCGCGGAGACTGGGCGATACTGCCGGAGACGGTCGATTACTCCCCCCTCACGCGCGAACGCTGGCAGGCGTCTTGCCGGACGCAATATACCGACATCGCGCAATTGAATGCCGCCGCGGGCACGGCCTATGCGTCCTTCGCCGACCTGCCCCTCCCGGTGCGCGTGCTGCCGGCGCGCGCCCGCGCGGAGTGGGAAGCCTTTACCACCAATGCGACGGACACCGACGCCAACGCCTGGGGCCGGTATCTGCAAGGGAAATACAAAACCTTCGACGGCATCCGCGCCGCGCTGGGTGACGATTACAAGGACGGGTATAATTGGCGCCTGCCGTTCGATTACCCGCCCGTGCTCAAAATCGATTACCTGCGCTTCCGCCGCCAGTGGGTCCAGGATTACCTGACGCTCAAACGCCGGCTGGTGCGGGACGCCTTCCCGGATAAGCTCATCATCACCGAGTTGCGCCAGTTCGGCGATCATGACGGCGTCGCCGGAAAAGGGGAAGAGAAATGGGGGGGATTCCTCAATGACGACCTGGCGCAATGGTCCGGTGTGGGACCGGAGAATGCCACTCGTCCCTTCATGATCCGCAGCGTGGGCCCGGTCGGTTTCGGCTCCCGCGTGAGCGATAGCCTGGAAAGCCTCTATCGTGATTACCTCTGGCTGAACTTCCGCGAGCCGGGCAACCTGGCGCGCTATTTTTACGATTGGGTGGCCCATGGGTATATCGACGAGCAGTTGGGCTGGCAATCGATCACAAATCACTGGCTGACCAATCGTCTCCTCTATCAACTCGGTCCCACGGTCGCCAACACCGCGCCGGAGACGCAACGGATCGGGCTTTTGCTCCCCCGCGCCACCTTCGACCTGAACGAGGGCAGCATCTACGATGCCTACCTGGGATGGGACTGGATGCTGCACGCCGCCAAACTGCCCTACACGCGCGTCGACGAACACCTGGTGCGCGACGGCAAGCTAAAGGCCCTCGGGCTACAGGTGTTGATATTGCCGGAAGTCCGTGCGTTGGACGGCGCGACAGCCCGGAATCTCGCCGCATGGGCGCGCGAGGGCGGCACGCTGCTCGTTGCCGGCCTGCCGCTGCCGGTGGATGACTACGGCCGGCCGCTCGCGTCGCCGGTGGCCGACATCCTCGGCGCACACGCGGACGGCGTCACCAGCGCAGCGGTGAAAGATACCCCGCTTACGGTGACGATTCCCCACGGCTTTTACAGCGGCATGTGGGCGAAGAGCACAGACCGCGCGCCGGCGTTTACCGTGCTCGCGCCAACCACCGCCAGCGTACTGGCGCGCTACGACGGTGGTCAACCGGCCATCACCCTCAACCGCGTCGGCGCCGGACGCGTCATCGCCATGGGGTACCCCTTCGGCTCGGAAGCGGTGCAGATGGACCGCACGAGCATCGGATTTTATCGCACCTATGTCTACTTTGCCCGCGAACCACAACTGGTGGCGCGTACCGCCTGGCTGCGAAAATTTCTCCTCGAAGACGTGGGCTACCAGCCGGAATACGGTGTGGATGCCGCGGAGGTGGGACGATTCTCGGGCAACGAAGCCATCCAGCCGGGTTTCCACGCGCCGAAAGGACTGGGAACGGCGCCGGATGAGCCGCATTACGTACGCACCTTCGGCGATCCCCGCCCCGATCATCAGATGATGGTCGCGCGGGAAGCGCCGGATATGGCTTTGCGTTTCTTCCCACGGGTACGAGAAGGCGTGGCCACGCGTTATCTGGGTATCTCCACCCGCGAAACACACTATATGGCCCCCCGCGCCGACGTGCAGATGTACCTGACGCCGCACATTTATCATTGCCGCGTGAACAACCCGAAGATTCAGGCGATTTGGGACGTGGCGCGCAACGTGCCGGTCGGTTTTTCACGCGATGCGCAGGGCGTCGCCTTTACCGTGTCGCTACCCAGCGGGCACATCATGATGCTGGCCCTCAGCGACACGCCGACCGTGCAGCTTTTCGACCCGGCGCCTTTTCCGGGGCGGGAACCCGCCGCCGTCCTGGCGCAGGTCAGGAAGCTGACCGGCGGCCGGCGACCGCCGGTTGTGGCGAATCTCACCCCGACGGAGATCCTCCCCTGGTTCCGCCACCTGACCCCACCGGCGCCGGCCGCGAAGTCGCCGGTACTCATCAGCTACGGACAAGCGGAGAACCGGCCGGCGGCGGACCGGCTGGCCGCTTACCTGCGCACTACACTCGGTCTCGATGCGCGACCCGTTGCCCAGACCGCACGCGTCGGCGCGCGCACTGGAGATTGGGCCGACACGGTGGACTTCGACAAAGCGCTGATCTTTATCGGCAATGAGTGGACAAACAACGACATGGCCCTGCACGGGGCCTACTGGGGTCTCGCCTATGGCCCGCATCTGCCCTTTACCGCGACCTATGCCTGGCCGGGAGCGGGCCGCGCGGTCATTTCGCTGTCGCGCCGCTATGCGCTGCTTGATGACAAAGGGCACAATACCAGCTATCGCTTCTACCTGAACATTGGCCTGCGTAAAGTTGAGGACAGTTACCCACTCTTCCGCCGTAAACTCTACATCGCCGCCGACGGCACTGATGCGCTGGTCGCGGTGAACACGCTGATCGCGCAGTTGGAACGCAAATAGACAGGGCTTTCGCTTACGAGCGTCTCACCCTCACCCCCAACCCCCATAGGCGTTAAGATAAGAATTGACGCTGGGGCAAAGTATGGTATACTAAGGGAATGGATACTCAACAAGTGTTCAGTGATCCGTTCTGGCCCTATCTGTTAGCTTTCCTTCCGCCCACCTATGAAGAGTTGGCTGACCAGCATCACGCCCTTCAACGGTGCCGGAAAGTGCCGAATGCTGCAGCGTTGTTGCGGCTAATTTTGGCCTATGCGCTCACCGATCTCTCATTGAAGGATGTCGCGGCTTGGGCCTCCGCGGGGCACATCGCGGAGATCAGCGGTCCCGCGCTGTTCTATCGGATTCGTGATGCGGAAAGTTGGTTGTCCGTGTTGCTCGCCGAGGTGCTGACCCGGGAAGTGTGTGTCTCCTTACCGGCCCAGCGGCAGGTGCGCCTGGTGGATGCTACGGTCTTGACCGGGCCGGGGGCGACCGGCACCGAATGGCGTGTGCATACGATGGTGGAGCCGCGTACCGGCCGCTTTTGCGCCGTCGAGTTGACCGATGCGTCGGGAGGCGAGACGTTCAGCCGGTATCCGATTCAGCGGGACGAGATTGTGCTGGGTGATCGCGGGTATGCGCATGCGCGCGGCATTGCGAGCGTCGTCAATCGGCACGGGCAGGTGGTGGTGCGCGCCAACCCCCAGGCCATTCGCCTGTGTCGGCCAGATCGCACCATCTTTTCGGTGTTGGAGAAGGCCGAGGCGATCCCTGTGACCGGGGAATGGGCATGGGATATTCTGATCCCAATTCCTCCAGATCGGCCCACCCGAGCCCACACTTGGGCGTTGTCGAAAGCGAGCCAATGGGTGCCGGCTCGGATTGGGGGCATTCGCGCGCGCTCGGGCGAAGTGATCTGGGTGATCACGACGTTGCCGGAGACGGAGGCCACCATGAAGCAATGCTTGGCCTTATATCGGACGCGCTGGCAAGTCGAACTGGTGTTTAAACGGCTGAAATCCTTGTTGAATTTTGATGCCTTGCCCTCCCGGCAAGGCCCCACCGCCCGGAGTTGGATATTAGGGCGCTTATTAGCGGCGGCCCTCGCGCAACACTTGGTGCACCCCGCCGGGGCCTTTTCCCCCTGGGGGTATCCGCTCTGGGAGTGAGCGGGCACAGCCCCAACCGAGTGCGTGGTCACGGTTTCGTATGACGTTGTGGGCACTGCGGACGATGGTGCTTGGCCCGTGGGCGGTGGAATGTATTCGCACGCCCGAGAATCGTGCGCGCCTCCACGAAGCGCCACGGGAACGCAGAATACAGACGCTTCCGGAGTGGGTATAAGAAAATATTTTAAATATTTTCTTATCTTAACGCCTATGCCCCCAACCCCTCTCCCCGAGGAGAGGGGAGCAAGCGGAAGCGCAAGTTCTGATAGAGCATGTCCAAAACCCGGGATGTTTCATCTCGCGCAGATTTTTGGGGCTGACGCTAACCCGCTTTATTCGCACAACGAATAAAGCTTCGGTTAGCTGTAGCATTATTCATGCGTTCATGAATAATGCGGGCTAAATAAGGAGACCACCCATGAACCGTGCATCTATCGTGTGTCTGCTGCTGGCACTGCTTTCCACCGTGCCCGGATGGTCGGCCCGTAAATCTTCAGCGCCTGAAGCCCCCCCGTTGCCCGTGCTCTCCCCAACAGCGCTGACCGCCGACGCCGGGGATGGCCGCGCTTACCTCTGCTGGAATCCGCAGATCGAGGATGCGCGAGTGATCGGCTGGCGGGTACTGGAGCTTGCGCCGCGACGGACGACCTTGACGCCGGGACGCTTGACGGACACCGCGTATCTTGTGCGTGGGTTGTCCAACGGCACAGCCTGCACTTTCGCCGTGGTTGGCGTCCTGCGCGACGGTTCCCTCACCCCCACCAGCAACACCGTGACCGTCACGCCGCGGGATGTCGGAGTCGCCAAAGTCGTCGCGCAACGGGAGAAGATGACCGTCGGCGAATTCAAAGATTTGCTCCCGAGTGAGAACGCCGTGCGCGTATTCTTCCCCGACGGGCAGGAGCTGGCGTATGACGGCTTTCGGCCTGTTGACTGGAAGACACGCGACGGCCAGCACCTGCTCTATCCGAAAGCCTTTGGGAACGGCGTAGACCTGGGGCAATTCGACGCCCGCGGACTGCCGATGATCATTCCCCCGGACGGCATGAAGCACAATCCGATACCGGTGAAGGATGAGGGGCATGCGCCGAAAGATCAGTACAACCCGGAATACCACGATGTGCAATTCGGCTACCGGCACCCGTATATCACCGATCCCATGACCATACCAGCGGAAAAATATGTCAACGATGCGCGTCCGCGCTGGTTGGAGCCCACGGTAGACGGCAACCGGGTGACCTTCCACTACCTGCTGCCGCTCTCCGCCCTGGGGTTCCACGCCTGGACGAACGTGGAGGTGTGGGAAACCTGGTGGCCGCTCGAACGCGACCGGCACGGGTGCGTCTATCACGGTCTGGCGCGCCAGGTGGCCGTCTCCATGCCCGATCCGTTGAAATATGGCTACCAGGTGATGCTCAACAACGGCTTTGGTCCCGGTGGATCGCGTATGGGCGTGGTCAGCTACAGCACGGGATTCCGCGAACCGGCGCATGAAATCGTCGATTTCTCCGCGACGGAGAACCGCCAGGTCTTCTTTCAGTCCTTTCGACCGGTGCGCGCCGGATACGGGTATCATCCGAACGGCAACAGCCTGCAGGCCAGTCCGCTACTGTTTTACGACTGGGGCGCCGGCAGCCTGACGATCGCCGCGCGCAGCCTGTATTACCACTGTGCGAACAACTCCTCCAGCTACATCGAACAGGGCGCTGATGGCGTATGGCCCAACCTGGCCTGGGACCTGGCGGCCGTCGGCGCGCGGACACCGGTGGATACCGTGGAATACCTGTATACCGCGGACATGACTCAGCCGTTGCCGCAGCGCTTCGTCAACGCGCGCTTCGAGGCGTATGGCGATGTTTCGCGCCGCATGGGCGTACAGAACACGCTGGGCGCGGTGGCCGTGAACGCCACCATGGGGGAGGTCAAACCATCCGGCGGGCCGCTGGCGTATGCCGCAAAGACGCGCGATGCCTGCGTGACACATGGGGTAGACGTGCTGGCCATCTATCACGATACCTGGCAGGCGAATCCCGACGTGGTCGCACCCGCTTATCGCTTCGATGCCGGGTACGACTGTAATCCCGCTATCGCGGCCATGAACGCGAGCTTCAAGGCGGCGGGGGTGCATCCGGGATTCTGGTTCCGTCCCGAGTTCTGCAAAACGAGCATCGTCACCGCCTTGAGTTCCAATATCGAGCCCTACGAATCATACTACCACAGCGTGGAATGGATGCACTATCCGGAAGGGGCGGTCGCACTCGCCGCGCATTGCCTGCCGACGATTCGCGACCATCCGGAGTGGATTCGCCGGCAGCGCGACGGTGCATGGCCCGCCAACACGCCGTACCAATGGATTCCGATGAGTCTGGCCAGCGGCTGGTGGGATCAGGTGATGTGGCCCGCGCTCTCCATGAGTTCGCGCCTGGGGTTCGAGCGTGTGCTCATCGACGGCGGGTTCGGCGGCCTGCAGGGTGTGGATTACGCGCCGCTGCTCGCTGGAAACGCCACCGGCGCCGTCCCGTGCCAACCGTATTGGTGGCGCGTATTCCGCGACATGGAATCCGTCGGCATCAAGCTCTATGGCGAATGCACGGTGGGGTGGAAAGGCGGCAACACCATTGCCGGTCGCCCGGGCGACGAGTACTTCCTGTGGATGTTCCAGATGGGTTGGATCATCGACGGACGCTTCATGAAAAACCCCGCGGAGGTGCACCGGGCCTTCCAACTCTACAACACGAACCGCAGCGATACCGGCAATGATCAGGTGCGCCGCTTTGCGCAGAAGTTCTATCGCGAGCATCCGGCGCCCGAGTGGATCGAATTCACCAACCTGCGTCAAACAGACCCGGTGACCATCACGCTGACCGGCTCCTACTCGCCGGTCGCCGGCAACCTGAAACCCGCGGATGACGCCAACCCCTACACCTTCACCGTCCGCCCCTGGCGCTGGGACGACGTCATCTGGCATTTCCCGAACGGCACGCAGGCCGTCTACCCGGCGTATGAAAAGGTGGATTGGTCGCGGGAATGACGTGTTGTTTACCCCTTGTGGAGGAGATCATCCCGCGTCAGCAATGTCAGATCCATGCGTCAGCCCGTGCGTCGATCTTCTTCCGGCACGGGGTTTATAATCAATCGTGTCCCATCCATGGTGATCTCAAGCCCGCTTTATTCATGCGTTAATGAATAAGGCGGGCTGCTAGCGGCGTGTCGTCACCGATCTTTAATAGATCCAAGACAGCACGATCAATGACCAGTGCGCGACTATTGCTATGCCGGGTCAATTTCTGTAGTATTCTTCCATCATGAAGAGGGATAAAACCACGTCTGTCCCCATTAACGTAAGGAGTCACGCATGCTTTCCCGTTTAGCTGATCCGGCCTTACTCGCCCTGCGCGCGGAGTTGGCGCACGTGGATGTGTTGATGCGCAACGGGATCATGACGCACGAGGCCACTGGGCTGCCGTACTTCACCGGTTATTCCTACAATATGCTCTACGATTGGGACCAGTTTTTCGAGGCCATCGTGCAGATTTACATGGGATGGCCGTCGACGTACATGCGCAACGGGGTGGAGCTGTTTCTGCGCGCGCAACGGGAGGACGGCTTTATTCCGCGCAGCGTGCCGGTGGACGGCTACCATGCGGTAGAGCACACTAAACCCTTCCTGGCGCAGATCGCCTGGCTGGTATGGCAGGCATATGGGGAGATCGACTGGCTGCGCGGGGAGCTCTTTACCCGCCTGCGACGCTTCCTGGACTACTGGCTGTACGACATGGACGGTGACGGCGATGGGCTGAGCGAGTGGATGAGCAGCCCGCACACCGGCATGGACAACCAGCACGAGCGCGCCGGCTACTGGAACGACCGCGTCTCCGCCGGGGTGGATTTGAACTGCTACCTGGTGCGCGAGGCGCGCGCCTTCGCCGCGCTGGCGGAGGTGCTGGGCGATACGGCGCTGGTGACGGAGTACCGCCGCGTGGCCGACACCCGCACCGCGACGATCCGCGCCCTGCTGTGGGACGACGAGGACGGCTTTTTCTACGACCGCAACGCGCGCAACGGGCAGGAGTTTTGCCGCCACATCGGCTACGGCGTGAATTTGAGTTGGTCGCGAGAGAGCAACGGCCCGCGCATCAAGGTGAAATCCATTGCTGCCTTCGCCGCCTTGTGGGCGCGGGTGGCCACACCGGAGCAGGCGCAACGGCTGGTCTTCGAGCACCTGTTCAACCCGCGTGAATTTTATACCCCGCGCCCCTTCGCCGCGCTGGCGAAAAGTGAGCGTTGGTACTCACCCATCGCCTTCCCCGGCGACCTGGGCTGCAACTGGCGAGCCACCGTGTGGATTCCCACCAACTACATGGTCTACCACGGTTTGCGCTGGTACGGCTATCGCGACTTCGCCTCCCTCGTCGCGCGGGAGACCCACCAACTGATGACCACCGCCGGCGACCGCGAATACTACTGCGCGGAAACCGGCCAGGGTCGCGGCCTCGATCCCTTCTGGGGCTGGAGCCTCCTCGGCCATTTCTTCCCCTACGAAGAGGGAGTGGCGTCGCCGTTGGTCGGGTTGGAGTAGACAACAAAGTAGCGACAGGCACAATCCCCAATAAATAAGCTTTCGTATTGATGGTAACACTTTGGATAAAGAACGTCTGTCCCCATTAAATAATTTTGCTGTGCTATTGACAGGTTTCTCTCCGCATGGCAATATCATGTCTGTAAACGGACATTATCTGGCGTTTTTTGTGAATGGAAATGCTATCAGCACGACAATTTGTTCTGGAGCGATTGCAGCGAGGGTATTATACCTTTACCCGCGCTGATATCGACCAGGCGACCACCGGCGGGGAGGCGACCGCAAAGGCACTTCTTCGCTTACACAAGCGCGGCTGGGTCTTTTCGCCGAGTCACGGCTTTTATGTCATCATCGACCCCCAGCACCAGGGCACGGGCTATCTCCCGGTCGAATGGTTCATTGATGAGTGGGTACACGCGACGGGCGGGGAATACTATCTTGGCGTGTTGACGGCCGCTATGCTCCATGGCGCTGCGCATCATAAGCCCCAGGTGACGCAG
>Ga0209697_10004342_pt1 | contig 18558 bp, 5 predicted proteins | sample AliMusrvi5mmetaG_FD_184115 | JGI IMG/M metagenome (GOLD analysis project Ga0209697, IMG submission 184115) | Freshwater lake bacterial and archeal communities from Alinen Mustajarvi, Finland, to study Microbial Dark Matter (Phase II) - Alinen... | ecosystem: Environmental > Aquatic > Freshwater...
CATGTTTAACAGCGTGCAAAGCGGCAGCGCGATGCCTTTCTTCTGCCCGGTTTCCGGTGTGTCCCGCATGCCCGCTTTTTCGTTCCATGCACCGGCCAAAACCTCTATGGCGTCTGCACCGGCTTTTTGAATCATGAATGAATAATAAAGCCCCTCGCCTAATTTTATCCCCGCGTCTTTGCCAATTTCCAAAACGGATAACTTGACGATAACCGGAAAATTCTCGCCGCAAAGCTTCTTTGTTTTGGCAATGATGTTCAATAAAAAGGCTGCTCTTTTTTCTTTGGAGCCGCCGTATTCATCGGTTCTGACGTTTGCCTGCGAAGACAAAAACTGCTGGCAAAGGTAGTAGCCGCAGGCGTGGATTTCAACCCCGTCATAGCCAGCCTTTTTTGCACGTTCAGCCGCCTGAGCATATTTATCCTCGATTTTTCGAATCTCCTCAATGCTGAGCGCCCGCGGCTCAACTCCGCTCAGCCCCATCATAAACGAAAACGGCATGGCCACCGCCGAAGGGCCTACAGGCTGCGCGCCTATCACATCCGGTTTCGCGCCTCTGCCCGTGTGGCTTAACTGCAGCATGATTTTTGCGCCGTGCCGGTGAACGGTATCGGTAAGCTGCCGGTGGCCTTCAATAAGTTCGTCCGAATCCATTCTTAACATATCCGGCGTGTTTAGCCCCAGCGGCGCGTCAACGCAGGTAACCTCAACAATAATAAGCCCTGCGCCGCCTTTGGCCCGCCGCTCATAATGGTTGATGATCGCTTGGTTTACTTTGCCGCCGTCCGACATGTTGGTGCCCATTGCGGGCATGACGGCACGGTTTTTTATTTCAAGCTTTCCGATAAAACCTTTTTCAAATAAATATTTCATATAGCTCCTTGCCAAAAATTTATCAAACCTATAATCAGTAATTTTGAACCAGTTCCATTACCGTCTGTTCCCATTCAAAAATGTTTTCCGGTCTGCCGGAGCAGGTGCTGATATCTTTGAGTACAATGTCGCAGGAACAGCCGTTTCGTTTGCAGGCGTCCAAAATGGCTTTTATCTCTTTCTTCAAAGCGTCTTTGTCAAGCATGGCTACCCCGATGGAAGCAGGGTTCGGTTTGGAAGAAACCACATATTTTTTGCCGATAATTTCCGTCGCCAAATTCACATCGGCCCAGGGGGTGACGCCGATTTTACGCAGGTTCGGAATTTTTTCGACAATATCAATCTTTTTATCCAGCGGTTCGCAGCAGCCGTAATAAACAAGCCCGCACTGCCCGATGGTCTGCTTCATGTATTCAATATCAAACTCTTCGTGCATGGCTTTTGAAACGGAGGCAAATATCTGCGCGGTGCCTCTACCCCAGATATCCTTCCTCGTCATATTTCCGCTGTCATAATCTTTGCTTGGCAAATCGCTTGTTAAAATCGGTGTGCAGTGCAGGGAAAACGGGTCGCTTTCATATAAGCCCAGCGCTTCATACTGCTCCATTTCCGCCAGGTTAATTTCGGCAAGCCTTGCGACGAGCTTGTGGGAAAATTCCGGGCGTTCGATTAAATCCATCAGCAGACTGGTGACGCCGCGCAGCATCGAAATCTCGTCCCAGGGGGCGAAATGCGTATGGTCACGGCCGGTAATTTTCAGCGGTATGATGTCGCCGAGTATTTCGCCGATAAATTCATATTGTTTCAATGTCATCTCGCTGTCGTAGGTGATAACGGGAATCTGTAGCTTATCCAAATCCTCGTCAGTCTTCAACTGATCGCTATATTCATGGGAAATGATGCTGTTCTTTTCGCTGGTTTTCAGCGTCTTTTCCTGCACGCGCATACCGTTGCCGGTTGAGTGCACCACCTTTGAAATCGGAATGTATGGGCGGAGGAACATATCAGCCGGCATGTGTTTGTATTTATAGATATTGGAACGCAGGAACCATTCGACACCGTGCAGAAACGGATTTTCGCACTTCATCGTCAGTTCGTCGTTGATATTCATTTCGTTCCACGGCAATTCGTCGATCATCACGACAGGCCGTATCATTTTTAAATCGTTCACGGCCGTGTGGAGTTTTCTCCGCTCGGTGTTTCTTTCCTCTTTTGAAAGTTGATAATATTCACGCGCGAGCTGCCTGAGAATTTGGCTGTCTGTCATCATTCAAAACCCCCTGAAATATTTGATTTAAATTAGCTGAACAAGGAAAGCTGCTCTTCACCGTAGCCGCTTTTATAGCCGGCAATAATGTCCGGCATTTTGTAAAGCAAACCGTATTTGTCGCATTCGCCTTGAAATACTTTCCAAAGCACTTTCACGTTCGGCGAACGGCACTCGTAGGAATCTCCGAATTTTTTGATGTATTTCCATTTGACGCCCGGAAAAAGTTCATCCAGCCTTGCGTAAAACCAGGCTCTTTGGTTTTGGCGCAGGGTGACACCGAACGCCGGATAAATAAACTTCGCGCTGTTTTCATGCGCGAGTTTCACAATGCCCGCGATGTTTTCAACGGTATCCTCAATAAAGGGCAGCACAGGCATCAGCAGCACACCGGTAAAAATACCCGCGTCCGAAAGCTTTTTAACCGCCGCGAACCGTTCGGAGGAAAGAGGGGCGTTCGGTTCAATCTTTTTGCAAAGCTCATCGTCCGCGGCGGTAACGGTCAATTTAACAAGCACGGGTGAATGCGCTGAAATTGATTTCAGCAATTCTATATCCCTCGTTATTAAATCGCTTTTTGTCGCGATCGCGATACCGAATCGGTAACGGTCAATGAGTTCCAGCGCGCCTCTTGTGAGTTTATATTCCTTTTCGAACGGGTTGTATGGGTCGCTCATCGCGCCGGTGCCGATGACGCCTGTTCTGCGTTTTGATTTCAGCTCCCGCTCAATGGTAACCAGCGCATTTTCTTTCGCCCTGACCGTGTCGAAATTTTCGACCCTGTAGCATTCGCTGCGGCTGTCACAGTAAATGCAGCCGTGGCAGCAGCCTTTGTAAATATTCATATTGTAGTTGCTGCCGAACCAGGCATTGCCTTCCGTAAAACCGGAAACAATTGTTTTCGCGGGTATAAATTCCATTTGATACTCCATTCCACCGCCGTTGGCGGTGATACAAATAGAACTGTAAAAGACGCGTTCCGCCAAGCGGATGCCAACTATCACCGCCAGTTGGCATGCGGCTTTTTCCGCGTGAATATATTTTCATGCTATCCACATGTTATTTTATATAGCTTTCAAGCTTTTTTCTCCATACTTCCACAGCAGTCTTTTCATATACTTCCGGAATTGCCGCCGCATGGCTTTTTGCCTCTTTTGATTTGTCAACCGCGAATTTGAGCTTCAGCAGGCTTAACGGTTTTGCCAAACCTCTTTTTAGTTTGCCCATGACCTCTGCCTTGTCCATTTTCATCGCTTTGCCGTTGTCGGCAAGTTCCTTTGCCGTCAGAATTTTCCTGTCAAAAAAGAAGTTCAGTGTTCTTTCCGAAAAGTCAAGCAGGCAGTTTTTCAGGATGCCGTTCGCAATCATGCTGCCTGCGACTTTTTTGTAATATTTAACCTGGTAGTTCCACAGCTCGTCAACCGTATAAGCTTTACCGACCTTGTCAATTTCCATAATCGTTTCGGCCAGCATGGCGCCTGCCTTTGCAGCGTTTGTTATGCCCGAACCGTTGAGCGGCGTCGGCATGGAGACAACATCGCCGACAGCCGCATAGTTATTGCCAACCAAAAGCGAGTGGGTGGACTTGATGGGAATGTCAATTATCTGTCCGCCTCTTAACAGGTCATGCCCCAAAGCGGGCTGAACCTTTCGCATCTCCTTCAGAACAACTTGAACTTTTTCAAAATCAAGCGGCTCCACGCTGCCGATCAAGAAATCCGCCATGCCCTCCGAGATTTTAAACCAGGCGATACCCTTGATACCGCTGAATCTGAAATAGATGTTGAATCTTTCCATGTTCTCTGTTTTGACGCCTTCAACAAGGTTGTAATAAGCTCTGTATGTATGGAAAATATCCCTGTTCGTATAGGTGTCACATATTCCGTATTTTACCGGAAGTCCCGCAATCACAGGGGAAAACAAGCCCGCGCTGTCTATAACCAAATCCGCCGGAATTTCTTTTCCGTCCGCGATAATCCCCGCCACATTACTGTTTTTGTCAAGCAAAGGACCGTTGATATTTACCGAATAGTTCATTTTCACGCCTTTGGTTTCGGCATTTTTAATCAGATAATCATACAGTGTTTTTCGCTCGATTTCCCAAGCTTCCCTGCCGGGTTCAACATCAAAAGAAACAGGTGTTTTCAAAGACGGCGCGTAAAATGTCGAGTTCCTTCTTGGATACAACTCGCTGCTGTCGTATTCCTTTATCCCGGCGTATTCGAAGGTGTCCCTGCCGATGGTGTCATGCCAGTCGTAACCCAAGTCCTCTCTCTTTTTCTTTTCAAAAACTTCGACAGCATACCCTTGTTCCGCCAAATACGCCGCGGCAACAAGACCGCCGTGTCCGGCGCCGGCCACAATAATTTTTTTGCTCATTTTGCCTCCCGGAATTTTTATTTTATTTAAGATTGCCGTCAAAAAAGTTCAGCATATCCCTTACTATTATCTCTTCGTCGAAATCGCCCGTCAGTTCGTGGCGGACATTTTCATAAATCTTCATTGTCACGTTCAACCCCAGTGATTTATACAGTTCAAACAGGGCGGTAACCTTTTCGCCCATTCCCCCGACAGGGTCTTTTTCTCCGCTCATCAACGCGATGGGAAGATTCTTCTCTATTCTGCCTAAGTTTTCCTGTTTGTAGGCGTCGGAAAGGCCGCGCATGAGGGAATAGAAAAAGCCGTTTGACATGACAAAATCGCAAAGAGGATCCGCATTGTAAATTTTCACCTTTTCCAAATCACGGTTAAGCCACGCGTTTTTGATGTTATCCTGCAAAAAGTATTCGTCATTTGATGTGAAGGTCATTTTATAAAACATCTTCCCTGGACCGTCTGTTTTCAAAAGCAGGGTTTGAAAAAACGTGAGCACCCTACCCCAGAAAAGCATTTTGCCGCCCATATAAGCGGAGCCGCTGAGCAGCACGCCGGCAATCAGGCAGCCCGCCTGCTCGATATACCGCTGCGCAAGGAATGACCCGTAGCTGTGGGCGAAGAGCTGAACCGGGAGATAGTGTTTTTCTCTGAGCATTTTTGTAATATAGATCTCGTCTTTTACATTTTCGTTAAAATTGTTTTTGCCAGCTTTACCCAAATTTTCGAGTCCTGCGGTTTTGCCGTTCATCCGGTGGTCATCCCCGAAAACGATGTAGCCGTTCGCGTTCAGCGTTTTTGCAAAGTCATCATAGCGCATGGTGTGCGATGTCAACCCGTGGATAAGCTGAATGACACCCTTGGGCATGCCCCTGACATCATCCCAAAGAAAACATGCTAACTTCTTGCCGTCAAAACTTTCGAATTCAATTTCTTTCATATGCAACCTCAAGATTTTATTTATAATGGAAAGTATTATAGTTCCTTTTTAACAGTTTTTACCCCGATAACAACCGCAATGTTCAGTTATGCAATCACGACTATCACAAAATAAATGTTCCCCTATTTGCTGTATATTGGTTACTAGTGTTGTCAACCCGACTGGGGTTGTATTTTGCCAAGTCAACCGGGCTATAATTCTTCACCCCAACTGCAATAAAACTAGCGGCAAAAGAAAAGGGGTAAGTTGTTTCATACTTCCCTCCATAAAACTTGTTTGCGTTCATTATAAGCAAATTCCTGTATAATTTATTATCTCTTTTTTGGCTTATGATTGCAACATATAATTTTTTTAACCCGTACCCTTATATAAAAAGCACACCGTTTAAGTGTGCTTTTTTGATAACATAATTTTAATCGCAAAATAAAATTAACATATATTCGATAAATGTGTCAGTTGCTAATTCTTATATGAAACTCGATTCCTTCGCAATGCCTTTGCTGCTAACCAAACGAAGTTATTCTGCCGGACGCATACTGCAAAATCATAAGCGCGTCAACGGCAGTTACCGTACCGCTTTTATTTACATCAGCGGCAATTTTTTGGCTGTCCGTCAGTGTGATTCTACCCGATGCAGCTTGCAAGGCCATTAACGCATCAACTGATGTTATATTGCCGTCTCCGTTGACATCTCCGAGCTTAACCACAGTGATTGTACCTTGCGTTACAGAAGACGGCAAGTTCGCATATGCCTCATCTGTTAACTCATCGACTGTAAAGTTTGTGTTAACGAATTGATTCGGCGTTCCTTCCTTAATTTTGAAGTTTATGTTTAGTATTGTTCCACCTGCTGTAAACCCGTCGTTACTTATACATGTCATGATTATTTTACTGTTTTTCGCATCGTAGTTAATTGAAACCATTCCGTTTGCCAAAGCTTCACCCTGCTCGGCTGACACATACTCAAATAAATTCGGATCAAACGGCATTTCAAATGTAGCCGCACCAATATTTGAATTCTCAGATACGACTATCGATACTGTTATTGTTTCTCCCGCAATCCCGGATGCATTGTTCACAACAAAATGTATACTATCAAGAGTAATCCACTGCGCCATGTAAGTTGCGTTCCCGGTTACAGTTGCAATGGTTGGGGACCATCCATTGAAGGTATAACCTGTTCTTGTTACCGTCGGGGCGGAGGGTGTTACTCCGTAAGCCACCGATGTGGTTGTCCCACCCGTGCCGCCGTTCGCATCAAACGTGATTGTGTAAGAGTTCACTGTCCACAGCGCGACGCAGGTTGTGTCGGCAGCAGGCATTGTCGATGGAACCACAGGACTCCAGCCCGCAAAGGTATAGCCTGCCTTCGTCGGGTTTGCCGGCGCGGTTACAGCTGTACCATAATTCTGCACGATGGATGCCACAGCCGAACCGCCGCTGCTGTTAAAAGTAATTGTGTAAGCGTTCACTGTCCATTGCGCTGTATACGTTGTATTGCCGGTTACAGCAACAATTGCAGGAGACCATCCATTAAAGGTGTAACCTGTTTTTGTAACTGTCGGTGCCGTGGGTGTAATGCCATAGGCCAACGATGTGGTTGTCCCACCCGTGCCGCCGTTCGCGTCCCAGGTTATGGTGTAGGAGTTGGCTGTCCATTTAGCGTAGAATGTAACATTGGCCTCGCCAAGAGTGTACGGCCATGTAACCGCCGCAATCAGCCCTGCGTCCGTATACCAGCCGCTGAAGGTATAGCCGGTCTTTGTCGGGTCTGTGGGCTTGGCTGCGGAGGTGTTGTAGTTTTGCGTAATAGCCGTTACAGCCGTGCCGCCGTTGCTGGTAAAGGTTATTGTGTATTGGTTTACTATCCACTGCGCGATGCAGGTTGTTTCGGTAGCAGGCATTGTCGTTGGAACTGCCGGGCTCCAGCCTGCAAAGGTATAGCCTGCCTTCGTCGGGTTTGCCGGTGCCGTTACTGTTGTGCCGTAGTTTTGAGTAATGGACGCCACAGCCGAACCGCCGCTGCTGTTAAAAGTAATTGTAAAAGCGTTCACTGTCCATTGCGCTGTATACGTTGTATTGCCGGTTACAGCAACAATTGCAGGAGACCATCCATTAAAGGTGTAACCTGTTTTTGTAACTGTCGGTGCCGTGGGTGTAACGCCATAGGCCAACGATGTGGTTGTCCCACCCGTGCCGCCGTTCGCGTCCCAGGTGATTGTGTAAGAGTTTATTGTCCATTGAGCCGTAACCGTCAAATTTCCTGCCGGGAATGTCGCAGGCAACGTCGGGCTCCACCCTGCAAAAGTGTAACCAGCTTTTGTTGGAGCAGTTACTGCCGGCACAGAAGATCCAATATCGCCTGCTATCGGAGCAATTGCAGTACCGCCTGCAGTGTCAAGTGTGATTGTTGTTTGGTTAATTGTCCACTGTGCTATACATGTTGTGTCGGCGGCAGGCATTGTCGTTGGAACAGACGGACTCCAGCCCGCAAAGGTATAGCCTGCCTTCGTCGGGTTTGTCGGCGCGGTTACAGTTGTGCTATAGTTTTGACTGATAGATGCAACAATCGAACCGCCGCTGCTGTTAAAAGAAATTGCGTAAGAGTTCACTGCCCACTGCGCCGTGTAGGTTGCATTGCCGGTTACCGCTGCAATAGCTGGTGACCATCCCGCGAAGGTGTAACCAGTTCTTGTTACCGTAGGCGCGGTTGGTGTTGCGCCGTAAGATACCGATGTGATTGTCCCACCCGTGCCGCCGTTCGCGTCAAAGGTGATTGTGTATTGATTAGCTGTCCACTGTGCGTTAAAGGTCATGTCACCGGCATCCATTGTGCCGACAGCCGGAGACCAGCCTGCAAAGGTGTAGCCTGTTTTTGTAGGATCTGCCGGAGCAACTATTGCCGCGCCATAAACAGTAGGCACGGTTGCACAAGTTACGCTGTCAACATTAAAAATTGCGTTATATGTGTTAGCTGTCCATTGCGCTGAATAAGTTGTAGCCGCTGACGGCACTGTGTCAGGAACCGAAGGTGACCAACCTGCAAAGGTATAGCCCGCTTTTGTGGCAGTGGGTGCCGTGAGTGCTGCTCCAGGGGTCATTGCTGTGCTTGTTCCGCCTGTGCCGCCGTTTGCATCAAAGGTTACGGTAACCTGAGTAGCATTAGGATTCTGAGTGAAATATGAAAGATCATGGTCTGTCATTTGAATTTCCAAACCATAGGTATTTTGAACTTCATAGAACCCATTAATAAGTTCGTATTTCTTTTCCATATACTGCGTCAGGCCAGTTGCCTTATAATATTTTATATATTTTTCGCCAGGATGAAGAACTTCCGGGCTGTTTCCGTCACCTAAACTTTCACTTAAAACAGCACCGTTTGCGTCAATCAGTTCCGTCTTGATTACATTGTAAGGTGATTCTATTGCCGGCAGATACACGTCTGTTGTGCTTGTATTTACTAATGAAACATTGTAATACAGTGTACCGTAATCAAGTTCATCTGCAACATCAAACAAAAGCTTAAGCCCTTGCATTCCATAAACTTCAATCGGTTTCGTAGACTGAAATTTTGTAAACACAGGCGTATTAAATTGTGATAAAATTCCGGAATAATCTGCGGATATTTTATATTCGCCTATTTGATCGCCTCTAAGTATCCATGAAATTGTTTTGGTTGTCTGACCTTTGATTTCAGCGACTTTTACAACGTTGCTATCCTCGGTTGCTGATGTGCCTACAATAGTTAATCCGTCAGGCACATTGAGTGTAATAATGTTATCCATAACGCTGAATTCACTCGATGCATTATTAATAATGTGTAAGTTTACTTGGAAAAAATCTTTAAGGATAGATACTCCGACAGGAATATCAAGATAGGCAACCGTTGCATCCTCAATGTTACATCCCGGCGTCAAAACAACCGGAATAATCTCTCTTGTCCCCCCAACACCGGATCCAACAAAGCCCGACCCTGAACCCTGCCCCGTAATCTCATTGTAAACATAAGGTATATCAATCACTTGTTCCTCATATAGGAGCTTGAAATGGATAATGACAAGGAACTGATTTTCAGGTTTCGAAATGTCAATCCCGGCTGCTTTAATTTCGTCAAATGTCATTCGTGTTATTTCAAATGTGCCATCAATCATGGCATGATGGACCATCGTCATCGTAACAGATGTTTCTTCTCCCACATTGACTAATAAATCCTTTTTAACAGGCAGCCACTCATTATTCGCTATAACACATCCGACCGTATGCTTCCCCGCTTCAGCCGAAAAAGAAACAAAACCGCTGCTGTTTGTAACTCTGATAACCTGCGTTTCTTCACCCAGGTCAAAATATACCGGCGCATTTGCAACAGCTTCGTTGTTTTCATCAACGATTCTTATTGTTGCTGTTCCAAGCTGAATTCTGTCTTTAACAACTATGTTTTTAACGGCGGTTGTACTGTTGCCGTCATCGTCTGTGACGATCAATGTGATTGTATATTCGCCTGCTTCATAATACTTGTGCATTGCGCGCATATCTGTCGAGACACAACCGTCACCGAAGTCGAAGCTATAACTTACAACATTTGAATTGTCGGTTGACAAAGAAGCATCAATTTCATATACTGCACCGGTCTCCATTGTCGATTCACAGTTTATTACAGCATTAGGATAGCTTCTGTCTGCCGTTAATACAGAATTTGTTTCAATATAGGCTGTATTTCCTGTCTTATCAACAGTTTCAATCTTGTAAATATACGTCTGCTTCTCAAGAGCGATGCTGTTGTCCGAAAAAGAATAGTCTGTTTTTCCTGCCACAGCTTCAACCTGACCGATGAGGCTGTAACTTCCGGATAACGGCTTCCTGTAAATCCTGTATCCTGAAATATCGGTATCACTTGCGCCAACCCATGTTGTTTGGCACGAACCGTTTAAATATTGCGCAACAGCTGAAGTTGCAGCAGAAGTTTCAAGATCTACCATATACTGCATAACGACGCTTTCGCTTTGATTGCCTGACTTATCCTCAGCAGTTATACGCACCTGAACTGTGTCACCATTTTCGAACAAATCAACAGGTACGGTTACAGAGATTTTTTTGTAGCAGTTATTGATATTTGCTGCTGTGCTTAAAGTTGTATAGTCAGTGGTAATGCTTGTCTTATACTCAACTTTTATACTGCTCAATTTCTGATTATCGGTTGCAATAATACTTACAGTATTGCAGCCGGCTCCAAGGCAATCTCCGTTATTCGGATAAACGGCTTGAATCTGAGGAGCTTCCGTATCCGCTAAAAGCTGTGCGCTGGCATAGGACGAATAATCGCTTTCATTATTTGCTGTATCGTTAACGGAAATCTTGTAGTAATACGTTGTATTTTCTTCGACATCACGGTCAATATAATTTAGCGTCGCCAAACCGCTTTGCAGCGCTGTATAGCTGCCGTTTTCAGAAGTCGCACGGTAGACCGTATATGTTCCGAGGTCGGATTCCGTTCCCTGTCCCCATGAAACCTCAATATATCCGTTTTTACCCTCTGCTGAAACACCTACCGGTGCAAGCGGTGCCGTCTTGTCAATAACATGCTGAACATAAGGCGCGCTCGAGCTTGAGTCGCTAATATTGCCGGCTGGGTCGGAGGCCAAGGCACGCACATATAAATAGCCTTCCTCGTATCCGCTTAAATCAAGATCATAATCCAGTTGCCTGACTGCTTTAATATCCGAATATGTCTTTGTATATACATCGGTCCATTCATTTGTATTGGTTGAAACCTGAATCTTTATGCTGCTTATGCAATAATCATCCTCGGCTGTTACGGAAACAGGAATGCTTGAGGAGTAATATCCGGGTCTTGGCATTATTCTGGTAACTACAGGAGCCGTTACATCGGAAGAAGTGTGTACTGTGATGTCATCGGAAGATACACCTCTGTTCCCGACTCTGTCATATCCGGTAACACGGTAGGTATAGTCCGTATCAGGAGAAAGAGAATAAATGTTAATACCAAGAGTTTTGTCGACATTGGAAACAGCTGAATATGTCCCGTCTGTATTCTTCTGTTCAACGAGAAAATAGCTTATGTCGTCATCGGCTACATCATTCCAAGAAAGAGTAATTGTATCCGAAGTGCCTGTGTAAGCCAGCCCTGTTACCTTTTCAGGCCCTATGTTGTCGATGTAATAAACATAGGTAAGCGGTGTACTTTCATTGCCTGCGGCATCATAAGCAACACCCTTTATTTTTACAATTCCATCATTAAATAAAGTCGTATCAAAAGCGAAAGAATACGGGTAAGTTTTGTCTTCGCCAATCCGATTCCAGCTTCCTCCATTATCGATAGAGTAATAAAGCTCTGTCGATGCTACAGAATAGCTGTCAACAGCCGTAAGAGCTATCTGAACCGTTCCGTTAATATATGTTCCGATACTTGGTGTCAATTTTGTTACAAGCGGAGCTGCCGTGTCCTCTGTCCACTGCGCAACATAAGTTTGGTCAGATGCCGGCACCTTTGACGGAACGGAGGGCAACCAGCCTATGAAAGCATTGCCTGCTTTGGTAACCGCAGGTGCTTCCAGAGTTGTTCCATAAGTCATTGATGAGCTTGTTCCGCCTTCACCGCCGTTAGCATCAAAGGTGATCGTATAGTGGTTGGTTGACCAGATGGAATAAAAGGTGACTATTTGACCATTGACTGCGGTGAGGTTCGAAACACTCTGCCCATCGGAATAATCGGAAGTTGTTGCTGTTGAGCTCGTTGACCAGCCCAAAAAGGTATTGCCGATTTTCGAATAGCCGTTTGGAGTGAGATTAGAGGCAATGTCATAGGTATGGGAGGAATCGGCGGTAGCCCCGCCGGTGCTTGAATTTCCGTTATAGGTTATGGTGTAGGTGTTCGCGGTCCATTGCGCTAAATAGGTTGCATCGCCTGTTACATCAACAATTGCAGGTGACCATCCGTTGAAGGTGTAACCTGTTTTTGTTAACGTCGGGGCAGTGGGTGTTGTGCCATAAGCAACCGATGTTGTTGTTCCTCCAGTGCCGCCATTCGCATTAAAGGTTATTGTATAAGAGTTTACTGTCCATTGTGCCGTGGCTGTTAAATTTTCTTCCGGGAAGGTTGCCGGCAACGCCGGGCTCCAGCCCGCAAAGGTATAGCTGTCTTTTGTGGGCGCAGTAACCGCGGGAACAGCAGAGCCGATATCGCCTGTTACAGGAGCAACCGGTGTGCCGCCCGCGCTGTTAAATGTGATTGTGCTTTGGTTAATGGTCCAGGTTGCTATGCAGGTGATTCCGCTTGCAGGGAAGGATGCCGGAATTGCCGGAGACCAGCCTGCGAAGGTGTAATTTGTTTTTGTTGGCGCTGTGATTGCCGGAACCGCTGAGCCGATATCGCCTGTTACAGAAGCGACAGCAGTTCCGCCCGCGCTGTTAAATGTGATTGTGCTCGTGTTAATTGTCCAAGTAGCCGTAACGGTTAGTCCGCCATCAGGGAAGGTTGCCGGAATTGCCGGGGACCAGCCTGCAAAGGTGTAGTTTGTTCTTGTCGGAGCTGTGATGTCCGGAACTGCTGAACCGACATCACCTGTTACAGGAGCAACAGGTGTGCCTGCGCTGTCAAAGGTGATTGTGCTTTGATTGATTGCAAAAACAGCGCTGATGATAACATTGGTTGCAGGCATTGTCGCCGGGACATTATCCCATTTAACAAATGTGTAACCTGCTTTGGTCGGGTCGGCAGGAAGAGGAATACCCGCACCGAAATCCGCTTTAACATCTTTGTAACTGCTGCCGTCAACCTTGAAGAACGCGGTGTATGAATTTACGGAGAAAGTTGCGTTAAAGGTTTCATCGCCAATACCCATTGTGCCGGGAACCGGAGACCAGCCGGTGAAGGTATAGCCGGTTTTAGTCGGAGCTGTAGGCAACGGAATAGCATCGCCGTATGCGACTTGGATTGTTTGATAAACATCGTTGCCTGTCATAAATATTGCGTTATATTTGTTTACTGTCCAGATAGCCGTTATCGAGAGTCCACCTGCCGGCATCGTTGCCGGAACAGCAGGACTCCAGCCCGCAAATGTGTAGCCTGTCTTTGTCGGATTTGCAGGCGCGGTTACAGAAGTGCCGTAGTTTTGCGTTATCGGCGTTACAACCGAGCCACCTGCAGAATCAAATGTGATTGTATAAGCATTTATGCTCCACTGCGCTATGCAGTTTGCGCCGCCTGCCGGCATTGTTGCCGGAACAGCCGGCGACCAGCCTGCAAAGGTGTAGCCTATTCTTGTCGGATTTGCGGGTGCGGTTACAGAAGTGCCATAGTTTTGCGTGATGGTTGATACCGCAGTACCGCCTTGAGTATCAAAGGTAATTGAATAGCTGTTGATAGTCCATTGTGCGTAAAGCGTTTGCGCGCCGGTTATCGTTACTGTTGTTGCGGATGTGACTTGTGTTCCGCCCGACGCTGCCGTCCACCAGCCAGCAAATGTGCAGCCGGTTAATGAGGTGCTCGCCAAGGTGCCATATGTGTCTGCGTAGTTTACCGATTTTGATGCCGGCGAAGGCGCGCTGCCCCCGTTGGCGTTAAAGGTCACCGTATAACTGTTCGCCGTCCAGTAGGCATATATGGTTGAACTGCCTGCTGTTGCATAAGTTGTACCGGTAACAATGTTTGTGCCGTTGCCTCCGGTTCCCGTATACCACCCCTGGAAGGTGTATCCTGTCAAGCTTGGTGTCGGGAATCCGCCGGTGCCGCCGCCGTATGTTGAGTTATAGGTTACCGTTGATGACCCGGGAGATACCGAGCCGCCCTGGGCGTCAAACGTTAAGGTGTAGGTGTTTGCGCTCCATTGCGCGGTATAGGTGGAATTTGCCGCCGGCATCGTTGAAGGAACGCTCGGCAACCAGTTTGAGAAAGTGTAGCCTGTTCTTGTCACAGTCGGTGCCGTGAGTGCTGCACCATACTGAGTGGCAGTCGGTCCTGTGCCGCCTGTGCCGCCGTTCGCGTCATAAGTTAAATTATAGCTGTTTGCAGACCAAACCGCATAGAAGGTAATAATATCGTTCGGTGTTGATGTCAAGTTCAGCACACTCTGCCCATTGGAATATGCCGGCGTTGTGGCTGAAGATGATGTTGACCAGCCGAGGAAAGTATTGCCCGTTTTGGCAAAGCCGTTTGATGTAAGAGCGGAGGACACATCATAAGTATGTGAAGAGTTTGCCGTGCTGCCACTCGTACTTGTGTTGCCGTTATATATTACCGTATAGGTATTCGCCGCCCAGTAGGCATATATGGTTGAACTGCCTGCTGTTGCATAAGTTGTACCGGTAACAATGTTTGTGCCGCTGCCTCCGGTTCCCGTATACCACCCCTGGAAGGTGTATCCTGTCCGTGTCGGTGTCGGGAAACCGCCGGTGCCGCCGCCGTATGTCGCGTTATAGGTTACCGTTGATGACCCCGGGGATACCGAACCACCCTGCGCGTCAAACGTTAAGGTGTATGTGTTCGCGGTCCACTGCGCTACGCAGTTCGCACCGCCCGCGGGCATTGTTGCCGGAACAGCAGGACTCCAGCCCGCAAAGGTGTAGCCCGTCTTTGTCGGATTTGCGGGTGCTGTTACAGTAGTACCGTAGTTTTGCGTTATCGGCGTTACAATAGATCCACCTGCAGAATCAAAGGTTATTGAATAGGAGTTTATGCTCCACTGTGCCACGCAATTCGCACCGCCCGCGGGCATTGTTGCCGGAACAGCAGGACTCCAGCCCGCAAATGTGTAACCGGTCTTTGTTGGGTTCGCAGGCACCGTTACGGCTGTGCCGTAGTTTTGCGTGATGGTGGATACCGATGAACCGCCCTGGGAATCAAAGGTTATAGAATAGGAATTTATGCTCCACTGCGCCGTGTAGGTGGAATCTGCCGCAGGCATGGTGGAAGGAACGCTCGGTGACCAACCTGCAAAGGTGTAGCCGGTTCTTGTGACTGTCGGTGCGGATATTACTGAATTATACTGCGTTAAGGTTGGTCCGGTGCCGCCTGTGCCGCCGTTCGCGTCATAAGTTAAATTGTAGGAGTTTGCCGACCAAACCGCGTAGAAGGTAACGATATCGTTCGGGGTTGATGTCAGGTTCAGCACACTCTGCCCGTTCGTATAAGCGGGAGTTGTGGCTGAGGATGATGTTGACCAACCCAGGAAAGTATTGCCTATTTTGTCAAAGCCGTTTGATGTAAGAGCTGAGGATACATCATAGGTATGCGAGGAGTTTGCAGTAGTCCCACCGGTGCTTGAATTTCCGTTGTATGCTATGATATATGTGTTCGCGGTCCACTGCGCTGTATAGGTTGCATCGCCTGTTACATCAACAATTGCAGGTGACCATCCGTTGAAAGTGCAACCTGTTTTTGTTAACGTCGGGGCAGTGGGTGTTGTGCCATAAGCAACCGATGTTGTTGTTCCGCCTATACCGCCGTTTGCGTCAAAGGTGATTGCGTATTGGTTTGCTGACCATTGCGCCGTAACCGTTAAATTTGATGACGGGAAGGTTGCCGGCAGTGCCGGGCTCCAGCCTGCGAAGGTATAGCCCGTCTTTACCGGATTCGCCGGTGTAACCAGGGATGAACTTGTATTGCCTGAAATCGTAGCAATTGCCGAACCACCCGCTGTGTCAAATGTTATTGTTATTTCTGCTTCAGCTTCATAACCATGCCACGGGTTGCTGAATCCTGTTTTGCTGCCTAAATAATGCACCTTGAATCCGGACGCGCAATTGTCAAATACTTGGCCGTACATTACCGGCGCGTTGCCATAAAAATATGCCGAGGTCAGGCTGGAACAACCGTAGAACGCAGAAGTTCCGATAGCTGTCACGCTGTCAGGTATTGTCACAGAGACCAGGCTTCTGCAACCATAGAATGCTTCCCACTCGATTGTTGTCACGCTGTCAGGTATTATCACCGAGGTCAGGCTGGAGCAGCCACAGAATGCATCATCATAGATAGCTGTCACACTGTCAGGTATTGTCACCGATGTTAGCCTGGAGCAGCCTTCGAACGCATAATCCCCGATTGTTGTCATACTGTCCGGGATGTTCACAGTCGTAAGTCCTGTGCCTTCGAACGCATCAAACCCGATACTTGTCACACTGTCCCCAATTGTTATAGATGTAAGTCCAGTACAATTGCAGAACGCAGAATCCCCGATTTCTGTTACACTGTCCGGGATAATCACCGTGGTAAGGCCTGTGCAAATACGGAATGCTGCATACCCGATTGTTGTCACGCCGTTCCCAATTGTCACAGAGGTAAGTCCAGTACAATATTCGAACGCATAATCGCCGATTATTGTCACACTGTCCGGGATAATCACCGTGGTAAGGCCTGTGCAATTTTCGAACATAGAATCCCCGATTGCTGTTAAGCCGTCCCCAATTGTCACAGAGGTAAGTCCTGTGCAATCTTCGAATGCTGAGTCCATTGTTGTCACGCTGTCAGGTATTGTCACAGATGTAAGTCCAGTGCAATATCTGAATGCACTATCCCCTATTGTTGTCACGCTGTCAGGTATTGTTACCGAAGTTAGTTGATTGCAACGTTCGAACGCATAAGCCCCGATTGCTGTTACGCTGTCCCCAATTGTCACAGAAGTAAGTTGATTGCAACTTACGAACGCTTCTGTCCCGATTGTTGTCACACTGTTCGGGATAATCACCGTGGTAAGTCCTGAACTTTCGAACGCAGAAGCCCCAATTGTTGTCACACTGTTTCCAATTGTCGCCGAGGTAAGCCCTGTGCAATCTTCGAACGCATAAGCACCGATTGTTGTCACACTGTCAGAGATAATCACCGTGGTAAGTCTGTAACACCAGTAGAATGCAGAAGTCCCGATTGTTGTCACACTGTTTCCAATTGTCACAGAGGTAAGTCCTGTGCAACCTGCGAACGCATCATCCCCGATTGTGGTCACACTGTCCGGAATAACATATACTCCGGATTTGCCGCCCGGATATTCAACAAGAACTGTTTTATCTTTGTTAAAAAGTACGCCGTTTTGGCTTGAATAAAATGTATTATTTCCATCCACATTGACTTGAGTAAGACAGGAACAATTCACAAATGGAGAAGTACCGATTGTTGTCACACTGTTTGGGATTGTCACAGAGGTAAGTCCGTCGCAATCATCGAATGCATAATCTCCGATTGTTGTTACGCTGTCCCCAATTGTCACCGAGGTAAGTCTTGGGCAATAGTAGAACGCATAAGCCCCGATTGTTGTCACGCTGTCCGGGATAATCACCGTGGTAAGTCCTGTACACTCTTGGAACGCAGAAGACCCGACTGTTGTCACAGGATAACCGCCAATTGTTCTTGGAATGATTATATTGCCACCGGAACCGTTATATCCTGTTATTGTTGCTTTACCGTCTGTGACTGTATAGGTAACCCACTGTGCGACACAGGTTATGTTGGCGGCAGGCATTGTTCCAGGAACAGCAGGCGACCAACCGGCGAAAGCATACCCTTCCCTGGTCGGGTCTGCCGGGGCAGTTATTGCTGTGCCGTAGCCTTGCGTAATATTTGCTGCGGCCGTGCCGCCGTAGCTGTTAAAGCTTATTGTATATTGGTTTACAGTCCATTGCGCCGTAACCGTTAAATTTGATGCCGGGAAGGTTGCCGGCAACGCCGGGCTCCAGCCTGCGAAGGTATAGCCTGTCTTCGTCGGGTTTGCCGGCGCTATTACTGTTGTGCCATAGTTCTGAGTTATGGATGATACAGCCGAACCTCCGTTTGAATCAAAGGTTATTTTGATGACGTTTGAATCTATAGCGGTTTCATATCCATGCCATGGATTTGTAAATCCCGTATTGCCGTTCAAATAATAAACCTTGAATCCGGACGCGCAATTGTCAAATACTTGGCTGTACATTACCGGCGCGTTGCCATAAAAATATGCCGCGGCAAGGCCTGTGCAATTATAAAATGCTTCATCCCAGATTCTTGTCACGCTGTTCGGGATAATCACCGTGGTAAGTCCTGCGCACCCACAGAATGCTGCGCTCCCGATTGTTGTCACACTGTTCGGGATTGTCATCGAGGTCAGTCTGGTACACTGGTAGA
>Ga0209697_10004349_pt1 | contig 18532 bp, 13 predicted proteins | sample AliMusrvi5mmetaG_FD_184115 | JGI IMG/M metagenome (GOLD analysis project Ga0209697, IMG submission 184115) | Freshwater lake bacterial and archeal communities from Alinen Mustajarvi, Finland, to study Microbial Dark Matter (Phase II) - Alinen... | ecosystem: Environmental > Aquatic > Freshwater...
GAACTTACTGGCAGACCACCTACCGCCATTTCCAAAACGGCATTCACATCCGAAACATTGACACCATATCTGGCGGCTTTGGCCCTGTCAACTTCTATATCCAGTTGGGTTTGCTTTTTTTCCTGCTCGATGGAAGTTTCTGAGGCCCCCGGAATGGTCTTTGCAATTTTGAGAATCTTTTCTGCATAGACCCTGAGGGTATCCAGGTTTCTGCCGGTAACGAAGATGGCAAGGTCAGACGAAGAGCCTGTGGCATTTTCAGTTACCATATCAATGATCGGTTGCGTGATGGTAAAGGTGGCGCCCGGAATAATCTTTTCAAGGTTATTTTTGATATTCAAAACCAACTCTTTTTTGGTCAGTTTACTTTCCCAGGAGGAATAGGGCTGCTTCAATTGGATCATGGCCTCTATCCGGTTGGGTCCAAAAGGATCTGTGCCATCGTCATTTCTACCCAATTGGGTAAGTACTCCCTTCACTTCATCGTATTTTGAAAGTTCTTTTCTCAGGATGGCCGGATATTGATTGGCAGCATCCAGCGAAATTCCGGCAGGTAAAAAGACCCGCACCCAAATACAGCCTTCATCCAATTCCGGAAGAAACTCTGTGCCTAGTTTTGAACCTGCGAACAGACCCGCCAGCACAACTGCCAAGGCGAGCGTAAGTACCGTTTTGGGAACTTTTAATACCCAAATGAGTAGTTTACTGTACAATTTTTCAATAAAATCCCAGAGAAAATTTTTGCCTTCCGAGGAGGTAAGCTTAAAAAGAAAGGAGCCCAGCACAGGAACGAGGGTAAGCGAGTAGATCATGGACCCAAGGATGGCGAAGGAAAGTGTCCATGCCATGGGCGAAAAAAGCCGGCCTTCCACGCGCTGCAGGGTAAACATTGGCAACAAGGCTACGGTGATGATCAATACGGTATAAAGAATCTGCTTTTGTACTTCACGAGCCGATCGGATGACTATTGCATCAATTCCATTTTTTCGTTCCGACTCCGAAGCATAGGCAATGTTTCTGAATATTGCCTCCACCATCACTACCGAGGCATCCACAATAATACCAAAGTCAATGGCGCCGAGTGAAAGGAGATTGGCCGGGATACCATACAAATACATGCAGATGAATGCAAAAAGCAACGAAAAAGGGATGGCAAGCGCGGAAATTACAGCCGCTCTCCAATTTCCAAGCAATACTGTCAAAACGAGCAATACCACCAGAATTCCTTCCAACAACGTTTTTGCAACGGTATGTACTGTCAAGGAAACCAGTTCGGTCCGATCATAAAAGGTTTGAATTTTTATTCCTTTGGGTAGAATGACCGTATTAAGTTCCTCCACCTTTTCATACACATTGAGCATCGTTTTGGAGGGATTCTCAAATTTCTTGAGCAAGACGATACCTTCAATGCCCATACTTTTTGAAGTACCATTGGATTTGTCCTCATAACCCAAAATCCCTGTTGGCGGAAGATTTCCGATTTCAATAGAGGCAATGTCACGAATCAAAATAGGTACCCCCTGGCGGTTGTCCACTACAATGTTTTCAATGTCTTCCACCTTTCTAATTCTGCCTATTCCCCTGATATTCATCTGAGAGGAACCAATACGAATGTAATTTCCACCCGTACTCTTGTTGTTGGCTGCAATGGCATCGGCCACATCCTGCACTTTCAGGTTGTATTTTTCAAGGGATATCGGGTTGATAATGACCTGAAACTGCCGCACCAATCCGCCAAAATTGGCCACATCCACCACGCCTTCGGCCTGAAGAAGTTTGGGAACGATCACATAATCCTGCAGCTCCCGAAGATAGGTTACGGCACAAGAGTCGGGGGCATCAATGACGTACCTGAAAATTTCACCCATGGCCATGGTCATGGGGGTCAACACGGGCGATACCCCTGCCGGGATATCCGCATCCTTCAGTTTCTCCAAAACCAGTTGCCGGGCCAGATAGATGTTGGTTTTATCGTTGAAGGTCAGGGTAACAATGGAAAGTCCGAAAATGGTTTTGGATCGCTTGGAGATGACACCGGGTACGGTATTCAGAGCCCGCTCGACAGGAATGGTCACTTGTTGCTCCATCTCTTCGGCAGGCAGTCCATTTAGCTGCGAAATGACCCCGACTTCCGTATCACTGATATCAGGGTAGGCCTCGATATCCAGCTTTAACCAGGTCCAGGCGCCGATACCGGTGAGTAACAATGCCAGCAGCAGCACGATGGCCCTATGTTTGATAATAAATGTGATTAACTTGCTCATTTCAAAAAAATTAAATACCCATATCTATAGCCTTCAACAAATAAACATTTTCAGAAACCACTGCCTCTCCAACCGCAACACCACCGGCAATTTCAATGTAATCACCCGCTTCCGAGGAGATGGCTACCTCCCTTCTTTCAAAAACAGTATTGCTCTTTTTAACAAAGACATAATAGCGTGCATTGGCACTGATCACGGATTTTTTCAGCACCATCAATCCATCGTGCAGAGCTTCAAAATTTACCTGCGCATACATGCCGGGTCTGATTTTGCTTTGGGTATCTGAAAGTGAAAGCCGAACCCTGATTTTTCTGGTTTGACTGTTCATTACATCGGCAATCACATCGATGTTCGCCACAAAAAGTTCATTCGGAAAACTGGGAAAGAGCAGGTTATACTTTTGACCGCGTTTCACGGTGTTCAGTTCGGATTCAGGTAGATCACAGATCAACCAGACGGTACCAAGCGGGGCATTGTTAAGATTTTCAGGATTGAGTCCCGACTCCCTCAGTTGTGCCTCGCTCGATGCCAGCGAAGTCTGGATATTTAGCATCTCGGTAGAGGCATCATTCAACTCCTTACCTGTGGCTGCCCCGTTTTTAAACAGGTCGGTGACCCGGTCAAAATTAATTCTGGCAGTTTTAAGAAGAGTCACATTCTGCAGGTAGGTCGAATAGATGTTGGTCAGATCCGGAGAATCGAAGAGGATAATCTTCTTCAGCTCTTTTCCACTCGAACTGTGCACCCGCCCTACCACATTGGCAGGGGCTGAAAAACTCAGGTTCAACTTTTTATTTTCGGCCTTTTCAGATTTGAAAATGGCCACCTTATTGGATGCCTCCGGAAACTCCACATACTTGCCGTCCTCCCTGACCTGAGGTTCGGCTTCAATGGCCTCCTGCCGGATGACCTTGTTTTCCTGGTGACTGCCGCATCCGGAAAGGATCAGGCAAATAAGCATGCCGGGAATCAATAAATTTCTCATATTATCTCAATTTTTCTTGGAATGTGATGGATCTCTTGCTAAAAACAAAATATTGGTTACCTAGATACTCGTGAAATTGCACGTAAACAGCAACTGTAAATAACTTTTCCTGTAATTGTACATGGCTTCATAATATTGACTTTGCATTTCAAACCAGGTTCGTTCAGCCTCAAGGTAGTCGAGTATGGTGGTTCCACCCTTCAAATAACTCATCTTGACCGTTTTCAGAACTTCTTCCGATTTGGTATTCAACTCCCTGTATTTTTCCCAGCTGATTTTGTTGGTAGTGTATTCATCGAATGCATTTTTAACCTCCTTGGTAACCTGAAGAATGTAGGCGCTAATTTGTGCATCTGCCTGGTTGACAGCAATTTTAGCTCTGGCAATTTCACCCTGGTTTCTGTCGGAAAAGGGCAATGGAATGGCGAGCGACAATCCCACGTAGGGTACCTTGTTTTGCGGACTATAATTTACGCCCACTTCTGGCTGTGGTTTGGCAATGGCCTTTTGAAGCGCGACATCAATTTTAGCCTTGTCCGACATATTCTTGCCGATCAGAATCTCCTTGCGGTTTTCAAGGGCAATATGCAACAGGGTGTCATAATTTTGAGGCAGCAGGACCGGAAACCATTGCTCCTTTTTGTCTATGAGAATCGGATCATTGATCCCGAGTAAGAGGGCAAGGTTGTTGTTCCCGCTTTTGAGTTCCTGCATGGCGCTCAATTGCATCAACCGGTATTGCTCATCGTTTATTTGCGTACGGGAAAACTCAGTGGTCGTGATAACCTGATTTCTCAAACGGATCTGATTGACTCTAAGCAAGGTATCCGAGTTAATTTTTGCCTGGTTGATCAATTTCAGCTTTTCATCTGCATACCAGACATCCAGCCATTTTGAGGCCACTTCGCTGAGCAGGTTCCATTCGTAAGCCCCAAGATTGGAGCCGGCCAGGATTAAATCTGATTTGGCCGACTGAATCTTGTATTTCAGTTGTCCACCCACCTGAAACACTTTCGAAACCTGGTAGTTCATCTGACGGTTTTCCGGTGAAAATAGTCCGGAACCAGCTGCATAATATTTGGATGACGGAACGAGGATGGAGGATACACTCAGAGAGGGGTTCGTATGCAGACCTGCCGTAGTTACAGCGGTTTTTGCTATTTCAAGATTGTACTTCTCAGCCTTGTAGAAAGGGTTGTTTTTGACAGCAAGAGACAAAGCATCCTGCAGGCTCAATGGCGTTTGTGCCTTGACACCTGCAGACGCAAACGCGATTAAAATTAAGATTAGGAATCTCATTTCAAAGTGAATTGATTATTTTTCGGAATACTGCTATTCCCGTAACAGGTAAATTTACGGATTGTAAACTGATATTGGCTGATCCCGGTCAGCAAAAAAATTGCTTTCTTACCTGCTATTTTCAGAATGAATGCAGGATGAACAAATCTGTAGATATCAAGCCAAATAGTTGCAAGACCTAACCGGAGGCGCCCTGCTATCTCCCGATGAAAAACATTTCTGACAGTCAAGTTCCAACCTGAGCAGCAGAACAGTAGCGACCATGGATAGCAAAAAAAGAAATACCAACAATGATTCAAAGGAATCCACATTCAAACCAGTGATCAGATCGAGAAAAAAAGCGACCGAAGGCTGATGCTTGTGTGACTGAAAAGGTGAATGCGAATTCTTGTCAGGAGTATATGGATGGGCATGGGTAATTACCTGTCCCCCCACAAGAAGGTGGGAATGACTGTTCATGGCTTGATTGGCAAAGAGCCAAATGAAGGAAGCCAGCAACAAAAAAATTACCGAATTGACATACCTCTTTTTCAACTTAACAAACAATATAGTTCTTTTAATTGTAACGGAATTGTAGTCCGAAATGTTCCAACTCCTGCCTTTTTAGCCAAATTAATGAAGATGTGCTGGCTTTCAAAAATACAAACTGTCTTTAAAATACAAGGTAGTTTTACTAAATAAAAATTTCCTGTATTGGAAATAATTTTTCCAATACAGGAAATATGCGAAATGATAACCAGGGTGGTTCGAAAACGATTAAGTTCTCAATTCCTCCAGATGTAATTCAATTCAATCCTCTCTTGCGCAGCAGCGGTTCAATACCGGGGGCTTTTCCCCTGAAATTGACATAAAGTTTCATTGCTTCGTCGGTGCCTCCACGTTCCAGCAAATTCTTACGGAAAGAGGTGGCAACCTCCTGGTCGAAGATATTTCCTTTTTCAAGGAAAGCTTCAAAAGCATCTGCATCCAATACTGCCGCCCAGATATAACTATAATATCCGCTCGAATATCCACCGGGAAAAGCATGGTTGAAATAAGTTGAGCGATAGCGTGGGATGATTTCAGGAATCAAACCGGCTTTGTCCATAGAGGCCTTTTCAAATTTTTCAACGTCGATGTCACCCGCCTTTGTAATGGTGTGATAATCCATGTCCAGAATGGCAGCTGCCAAAAATTCGGTGGTGATAAATCCCTGGTTAAATTTTCCGGCTTTGATGATTTTATCAACCAGCTTCTGCGGAATCACTTCGCCTGTTTTATAGTGTTTTGCGTACATTTTCAGCACTTCCGGCTCCACGGCCCAATGTTCCATCACCTGAGATGGCAATTCGACGAAATCGCGTGAAACAGAGGTTCCTGACAAAGTCCTGTAGTGACATTGCGAGAGCATTCCATGAAGGCTGTGCCCAAATTCGTGGAATAAAGTCTCCACTTCATCAAAATTCAGTAAGGCTGGTTTATCCCCGGTAGGTTTTGAAAAATTGCAGGTAACAGAAACCACCGGCCTGACATCTGCTGAACCGGCATAATGGTACTGATCCCGGTAATTGTTCATCCAGGCTCCCCCCTTTTTGGAAGCACGCGGAAAAAAGTCCATGTATAAAATACCAATGAGCGAACTGTCCCTGTCCTTCACTTCGAAAACCTGGCATTCAGGATGGTACAAAGGCATATTGGGGATTTGTTTAAAAGAAAGTCCATAAAGTTTATTGGCTACCGCGAAGGCCCCATCCCTTACATTGGTGAGCTGAAAGTAAGGACGTACCTCTTCCTCGTCCAAATCATATTTTTCCTTGCGAACTTTTTCTGAGTAGTAGAACCAATCCCAGCTGGCCAGTTTGAATTTGCCACCTTCGCGGTCTATCATTTTCTGCATATCCGTAGCCTCCTCCTTGGCACGTTTCAGTCCGGGAGTCCATACTTTTTCGATCAGGTCATAGACATTCTTCGCATTCTTGGCCATGCAGTCATCAAGCACGTAGGCAGACCAACTCTCAAAGCCAAGCAGATTGGCTTTTTTCAGTCGCAGGTTGACAATCTTGTTGATGACACTCTTGTTGTCGGATTCGTTGTTGTTGTTTCCGCGACTGTACATTGCCTTGTACAATTTCTCACGTAAATCCCGTTTCTGAGAATAGGTTACGAAAGGAATCCAGCTCGGTTTCTGAAGGGTAAAGACCCATTTACCCTCCATTTTCATTGCTTTTGCCTCATCGGCAGCAGCCGCAACAACGGATTCGGGCAATCCTGCCAGCTCCTCCTTCTTATCAACGATCATTTTGTAACTGTTGGTCTCTGACAACATGTTGTTGTCGAACTTCAATTCCAGCAGGGCAAGGTCAGCATTGACCTTTTTAAATTCCTCCTTTTTATCCGCAACAAGGTTGGCTCCACCTCTTACGAACCTTTTGTAGGTCTCTTCCAAAAGCCGTTCTTGTTCCTTGTTCAGATTCAATGTTGCTTTCTGATTTTCTACCGCCTGCACCCGGGCAAAGAGTTTTGCATTCAGATTGATGGCATCGGCATGTTCGGAGAGCAATGGAGCCACATCAACGGCGATCTGGTCAATGGAATCGTTGGTATTGGCCTCCTTGACATTAAAAAACACAGTAGATACCCGGGTAAGCAGATCCCCGCTTCTGTCGAGTGCTTCAATGGTGTTCGAAAAATCCGGGGCAGCCATATTGTTCACGATCTGGTCAATATCCTTGTTGTGCCGGCTGATACCTTCCGTGAACGCAGGCAGAAAGTGCCTATTTAATATTTTATCGAACGGGGGAACACCGTAGGGAGCACTGTAGGTTTCATAAAATGGGTTCATCTCTTTGGTTGTTTTTTTTTCATTAACACAGGAGGTTATCAACACTCCAAAAGCCATCACCAACATCCAGTTCTTCATCATTTATTTTTTTGTTTCAATAAAAAAAAATTCCACTGCCACCTTTTTTAAAACCAAAGGATAGCCTTGAAACTGTTCAACTAATTTGGTTGAATTATTCATTTCGGTCACTGTTCGAACGTTTTGCAAAGATTATTCCTGTTTTCCGGCAGAAAATATTTAACTACAAACTTACGAAAACTGATGTTAAAAATCCTGATTTTTATGCACCTTAAAAAAAACAAAAGGGTAAAATCAGTTAAGGGATTAATTTATATTTTTGGTACATCAGATTGTTTTGCCACAGACAAAAACCAAAATTACAAACCACAACCATTTGACTTTGCAGAACGATGCACGGTTCTTGGAAAAATGAATTTTTCAATATCAATAAACACTTGTCCGAAAGCATAAACAGATTTATTTGGATGAAATTCCATGAATCAACAGGCTTGCCAACCGAAATGAATAGTTGAACTCCCCTGAAATTTTTTTTTAAACAAAATACAAACACATGAAAACAACATTTTTTTCCATGATTCTTCTGATTCTCATTTGCTCCTGCACCAGCAAAGAGGTACCTCCCACCATCAATCCGCAGGCATACAACAAGGTCATAGATGGGAAACAGGTTAAAATTTTTACCCTCAAGAACCAGAAAGGGATGGAAATTACAGTGACCAATTTTGGAGGCAGGATTGTTTCCTGGCTGGTTCCCGACAAAAAAGGCACTATGGAGGATGTTGTTTTTGGATTTGACAGCATCACCGGATATCTGGGAGCCAAGGATACCTATTTCGGTGCCGCCGTTGGAAGATATGGAAACCGCATCGCAAAAGGTGAATTTTCAATCGGAGATATTCAGTACAAGCTCGCCCAGAACAACGGGGTCAACAGTCTGCACGGTGGAATGGTTGGATTTTCAAAAAAGGTGTGGGATGTGGTACAAAAGTCGCCCAGTGAACTCAATTTAACGCTGGTATCACCCGATATGGACGAAGGATTCCCTGGAGAACTTACCGTGGCCATGACCTATCGTCTCACCAATGAAAATGAGTTGATCATTCAATATGACGCCAAATGCGACAAGCCAACCGTTGTTAACCTGACCAACCACAGCTTTTTTAACCTGCACGGTGCCGGGAACGGCAACATTCTGGATCACCAGCTAACCATCAATGCAGACTATTTTACACCGATAGATTCCACCCTGATCCCTACCGGGGAGCTCGCAGCCGTCGACCATACACCCTTCGATTTCAGAAAAGCTGAGCTCATTGGTGCAAGAATCAACAGTGATCATCAGCAAATCAAATTCGGATTGGGGTATGACATTAATTTTGTATTGAAGAAAAATCCGGATTTGGGAGTACAGTTGGCTGCTTCCGTCTACGAACCGCAAAGTGGTCGACTGCTGGAAGTTTTTACCGATCAGCCAGGAATTCAATTTTATACTGGCAACTTCCTTGATGGAAGTAACATAGGCAAAAAAGGCAAGGCTTACGGTTACCGGACGGGTCTGTGTCTCGAAACCCAGCATTATCCCAATTCTCCCAATCAACCCACATTTCCAACAGTTGAACTTATGCCCGACCAGGTTTACACCCATACCTGCATTTACAAGTTTTCCATCAAATAGTTGAATTTTAAAATTGATAAAATGCCCGATTCTGGTAGAATTTATTCTTTAAACCTCCGGACGGCTAAAATTAGATTTCTCCGAACCGTGTTGGTCTTGCTGTTTACCTTGGTATTCATGGGCAGCAAAAGTGTAGGCAGAGATCGTCCAAAAGGCACACAGATCCTTGTGAACGACAGTATTCTGCAATACCCGGATAACAGACCTGCAACAAAATACCGTTTGAGATCAGTAGATGCCGGGATTGTCCTGAAACATGGAACAGGCCCAGATAGCTGCGACTATTTGGGTGCCCGGGATGTATGGGTCTGGGAAGACAAAGGCACCTTTTACATGCATTACGACGGTGCCGGACCGAGAGGTTGGTTGGCTTGTCTGGCAATCAGCAGGGATCTTCTGAATTGGGAAACCAAAGGAGCCGTGCTCGGTTTTGGAGCACCCACTCAAAGAGATTGTGCATCAGCCTCGTATGGAACCACCTTTTTCGATGGGAAGCGGTGGCATCTCTATTACCTGGGGACACCACATGCTACCAAAAAACCTGATTTCGTTCCCGCTTTTCCTTACCTGACCATGAAGGCTGTGAGCGATTTACCAATAGGACCCTGGGAAAAGCATTATGAAACGGTCCCATTTGAACCACGCAATGGAACCTATTTCGATGCGACCACCAGTCCGGGGCAAATTGAAAAAATTGGCAGTGAATATTTGATGTTTTTCTCTGCATCGACAGGTTCCCCCAAAATTATGCGGACCATCAGTTTGGCAAGGACCCATGTTCTGGAAGGCACTTGGCGCATTGACTCCATTCCCATGCTGCCCCCAACGGAACAAATTGAAAACAGCTCTTTATTTTTTGATTCCACATCGAAAATCTGGTTTCTTTTTACCAATCATGTTGGATTAAGAGATAAGCTGGAATACACGGATGCTGTTTGGGTTTACTGGAGCAGGGATCCCAACAATTGGGATGCTGCCAACAAGGCGGTAGTTCTGGACTCATCAGGTTCAAAATGGTCCAAACACATCATTGGTTTGCCTTCTGTCGTAAAATCCGGGAATCGGCTTGCGCTGTTTTACGATGGGAACGGAGAGATAAATATGCCAAAGGGAGTCAAGAGCCACATGAACCGGGATATCGGATTGGCCTGGATTGATCTTCCGATCCAGCTTCCTAAAAAATAATTCAGCAGAAAAAATTCGCTTCAGCGTCAAATTTCCCTGAAACTGTCAGACAACAATTCGCGATCCAGATCCCTAACATCAAAAAAGATGGAGTGGATGGATGGATTTTTAATCAGTAACTCATTCCTGATCGTCTTCATCTGTATTTCAATCTGTGAAGCCTCCGATTCATCCACCAGATCCACTCCGACCACAAGAAGGAATTTTCCTTTCCCCATCATCATGGCCGAAATATAATTCACTTTGTGTACAACAGAATTTGCAGCGACAACCCGGCTAAGTTCGTCTCTCATTTCTCTGGGGATATTCTCACCCACAATCAGTTTACGAAGTTCGTTGATCATAAACAGGGATACTCCTACCAACAATATCCCCACCAGAATGGATCCAATTGCATCGAAGACCGGATGCAGGGACCAGGCCAGCAAGGTTGAACAGAACACGATGGTTAAACCAATGAGTGCGGCCGAATCTTCCAGCAAAATAACCAGGAGGCTGGTATCCGTCGAATCCTTCAACGCCTTGTACAATCCGGTAGTTCCATGCGACTTTCTGAAGGTTGAATAGGCGACCAAAAAGGATTTTCCTTCGATTAGGATGGAAATGACCAGAACGACCAATGAAAGGCTCACATGCTGAATTTCTGATGGCTTTAAAATTTTGTGGATACCTTCATAGATCGAAAAGGCGGCCCCCACAAAAAACAACAAAACAGCTACCAGAAAACCCCAGAAATATTCCTCCTTGCCGTATCCGAAAGGATGCAAATCATTTGCTTTTTTTGCGGCACGTTTGTTTCCAACCAATAAAAATACCTGGTTCCCGCAATCGGCCAAAGAGTGGATGGCTTCAGCAAGCATTCCGGCACTCAGGGTAAACGTTGAAACGATGAATTTTATGATGGTAATCAGCAGATTGCTGCCAAGGGCAAAAATGACTGCTCTGACTGAACTGTTGTTTCCAGACATTTAATTTAATTAAGAGACCCAAAAATAGTGGTTTTTTGTCAACTTAGGTGAAGGGGTAAGGCGTTCAACGATTTTGGCGTCGTGGCTACGGCTCCATCCTGATTCGACGAAGTTGTAGCCAAAGAAAAAAAAAACCGTGCCTCGAATCTCATAAATTGGCCGACTTGTTTTCACAGGCACGATTAAACAGCTATTTTTGTTGCAATCAGGAATTCAAGCAAGCATGAGTAAAAAAAAGGAGGCCATAGAAATTTTTCTTTCAGCCGTTGAAAGCGTCATGCCAGAAAACCTGATCAGGAAGAATCTTTTGGTCAGGGACGGAAAACTGACCTACCGGGATATTTACATCAATTTAATCGACTTTGAACACATCTACCTCGTTGGATTCGGCAAAGCCTCCGCACAAATGGCCAGAACGTTCGAGAAACTTCTCGGGGATTGGCTTACCGAAGGGCATATCCTCACCAAATATCACCATTCAGTTAGATTGAGTAAATGTTCCATCACGGAAGCTGGTCATCCTTATCCTGACCAAAATGGCGTGGACGGGACCCTGCGAATCAGGGAACTGGCAGAATTGGCAACGGAGCGGGATTTGGTCCTGGTGCTTATTTCCGGTGGCGGATCCTCCCTTTTAACTGATCTTCCGGGTAAATTATCTCTGGAGGAAATGGCCTCACTCAATAAATTGCTCGTCCATTCAGGCGCCAACATTCAGGAAATAAACACAATAAGGAAACACCTCTCCCAACTGAAGGGAGGTCAATTGGCCCGACTGGCCTATCCTGCCACGCTAATATCTTTTTTGATTTCGGATGTGGTCGGGGATGCGCAGGATGTCATTGCTTCCGGTCCTACTGTAGCGGATCCATCTACTTATGAGCAGGCTTTACAAATACTTCAAACATACCACCTCCAAAAAGCAGTTTCCACAAACATCCTCTACCATCTTGAATGCGGAAAATTGGGTGAAATTCCTGAAACCGTAAAGGCAGGTGATCCATGTTTGATGCGTACGAGGAACATTGTGCTTGGCAATAATGAGGTGGCACTCGAACGAGCAAAAATGGTCGCAAGTGCCTTAAATTATGAAGCTATAATCGTTTCAAGGACAGTTGAAGGAGATGTTTCCGAAGTAGCAGCATATCTTTTCAGCGAAATTGACTCCCACCGGGAAGCTGCAGGAAAACGAAAAATGGCTCTGCTGTTTGGCGGCGAACCAACGGTTCAACCCAACGGAAGCGGGAAAGGAGGACGCAATCAACATCTGGCACTTCTGATGGCAAAAAAGTTGCAAGGGACCATTGGGGTCACCTTTCTTTCAGCAGGGACAGATGGTTCGGATGGCCCGACAGATGCGACAGGAGCAGTTTGTGATGGAACTACTTTTCAGCTTGCCCTAAATCTGGGACTGGAACCCCAAGAGATGATTGCCAATTTTGATTCCTATAATTTCTTTGAAAAAACAGGAGGACATCTTATAACCGGACCCACCTACACCAATGTGATGGACCTAATGATTGTGCTTTTAGATTTTTGTTAATACATCCGTCCAATTCATCTAAAAATACTGGCGATCTGGCGTTTTACTTCCATAGGATCGGCATCCAATGCAAATATTTTTTCAGGTACGAGGTAATTGATACTAGTTTCTCGCTTGAATTTTTCAATTCCACCACCGGTAATGTTCAGCATCACTACGGCTTTTGGATCAATCAATTTCTCCTTAACAGCCTGAATCAGGGATGCGACGGCGACGGCTGCAGCCGGTTCAAGGTCGTTTCCTTCCAACTGCAGAAACAATTCGGCAGCTTTCTCTGCCTCCTCATTTGTTGCAGCCAGTATGGTGCCACCTGCATCCGAGAGGGCATCAAAGAGTCCGCCTTTGATGGCATAGGGAGGTTTTCTGTTGGATAGAACCTTTGCATTGATTTCATCCACCTGCCTTCTTGCCAATTCATCGTCAAGTTGCAGCATAACGGGGGAATGTTGATCCCAAGCATCCTTTATTGGTAAAAAGGGAGCATTTTGAGACAACATCAGTTTCATTTTATTGGATCCAAACCTGCCGTCTTCCATAAAGCGCAAATTGGCTTCCCAGGCTGCAATGGCGCCGGTTCCGCTTCCAATGGCCTGAAAATAATAGTCAGGGATTTTACCGATGGTGGTTACCGCAGAAAGTACAGTTGTTCCCATTCCATCGCGACGAGCCACATTTTTGGCACCGCCCTCCGGAAAAAATCCTTCCAGTTCAACAGCGAGGTTGGAGAGATGAATGGCATCAAAATAATCTCCGCCTTTTTCACAGGCTATCACCTTGACACAAGGATCCAGCTGGCTATCGAACCAAAGTGCCTGAATATTGTCCAATGGAACGGTCAGAAGCAATGGGATCCTGTTCTGGGAACATACCCGGGCAAAAGCCCTGGCCGTATTTCCAGCAGAAGCCACCACCATGATGCCCTTTGAGCTATTCGTTCGGGCACAAACAGAAAAAGCTTCGCACTCCTTGAAACTGCCTGATTTCATCCAGGCTCCCCGCTCCGGCCAATAACCGTTGAAGGTAATGAAGAGCTGATTAAGGCCAAGGTGCCCTGCAAGTCCTTGGCTCTGATAAGTTACCGGTGCACCGGAACCCTCCAGCATGCGTTCAACAGGCAACCAGTCGGAAAAGGTATAGATCCCACCATATTCCGGATGAAGGTGAATCTGCCTGTTTTCATAGATCGTTCTGATCAGACTTTGCGGGTGCGGTTGTGGACATTGCAGTTCCCAATACTTATCGGGGAAACATGTTCCGCAACAAAGGGATTGCAACTGATATTTTGTTGGATTAAATTGCTTCATCAGACCATGGATTGAGTGCCCAAATTTAATTCATTTGAATTCGCAGACAACAGTTAAATTGTAATTTATGGGTATCCTAAAAGAAAAAAGCAGGGAGTATGAAAACCTCCCCGCTTTACCTAACCTAAACCTAACCTAAATAACCTTTCAAAGTGTGAAAGGGTTTCTTAAATATCGTTTATTGATTTAATCAATTACAAAGCAATTATAACACTATTTTGGACGAAATCCAAATTTTTTTGATTTTTTTTGTAGGGAAATGTTAAATAACAGTTATTCTTTCATATTATGGTAAACGTTGGTAACATCTTCGTCCTCATCAAATTTCCCGAGAAGTTTTTCAATTACTGCCATCTGTTCTTCTGTTAACTCCTTGGTTTCGGACGGAATACGTTCAAAGTCTGCACTAACTAATTCAAAATTATTCTCTTCCAGATACTTTTGTATTGGTCCAAAAGCTTCGAAGTCACCATAAATAATTATGTTCTCATCCTCTTCAAAGATTTCCTGAACGCCAAAATCGATCATTTCAAGCTCCAGCTCTTCGATATCCAATCCCTCTTTTCCAACTATTTTAAATTGGCATTTCCGTTCGAACATATAGTCGACGCAGCCGGTTGTTCCCAGCGATCCGTTCAGTTTGGTGAAATAACTGCGCACATTGGCTACCGTACGGGTAGGATTGTCTGTTGCAGTTTCGACCAGAACGGCAATTCCAAAAGGACCATACCCTTCGTATACGACCTCCTTGTAATCTGCCTGGTCTTTGGAAGTAGCCTTCTTGATGGCACGCTCGACATTTTCCTTTGGCATACTGGCGGCTTTCGCATTTTGCATCAAAACCCTTAGACGGGAATTCGAAGCCGGATCAGGTCCGCCTGTTTTAATACAAATTGCAATCTCCTTGCCGATGCGGGTAAATGTCTTGGCCATTGCGCCCCAACGTTTCATCTTTCTGGCCTTACGGTATTCAAATGCGCGTCCCATAGTTTGAAAACATTTTAAATTTCGGTTTGCAAATTTAATGGATTTTGACAATATCAGTGTCTAGTTCTCAGGAATGTTTTGCAAGTACCGGAATATTGTCTGAATTTCTATCTGGAAGCGTTCAGCTGATGGATGTTGTATCGGATGACATCCTGCAGGGACGAAGTGTGGTGCGTACCTGGAAAGTTCAAAAGCTGCTTGTAGAGGACTCCTGGCTTTACTGCAATCAATGGTTTACCCACAGGGTTATGTTCATTGTCAACGATCATGCCTGACCTGGGTTTCGCCATTTTGTTTATATCGCCTGCCTCCAGTGGGGCCGGACCAAAGGTTCCGGCTATTTCAAATCCCATCTCCCTAACAATGGAAACCTGAAAAAAATTGACCAGTACAGGGGTAGAATTTAGTCCGGATTTATCAAACTGGGCCCTTCCTTCGGTCATTAAATGTCTGATGGAGTCGATGTTCTGGAGTGCCACCTTTTCAGTACCCAGGCGCTGGGCAATTTCCATCACCGATTTCTCCATGGTGGCCATACTGTAATCGGTATCGATCCTTAACAGGACCTCTTTTTTCAAATCCATACCAGACTGCAATCGCTTGACCATAGTTTCATAACCGGCAAAAATGATCACTTTGGCATGGGCAATAACCGAAATGTCTGCTACTCTGAGCTCATACTCTGAAGGATGTTCCATATCAAAAGGAGCAAGGACCAAAACATTTTTAGCCCCGGCCGCACGGGCAAAGGCAGCCGTCCAGGAATTGGTTGCCACCACCATGGACTCTTTTTTTGCTGGCTCACTGCAAGAAATTACGACCAAAATCAAGACAATATAAATCAGAGTTAACTTCATTTTTCTTTGGTTAAGATGAGAATTAAAAAGACAATGGAGGCAAAAACGGCAATGGTAGAACTTGCAGGCAGATCCAGCGCAAGTGAAAGCAAAAATCCAACTGTCGCAAAGAGTCCTCCCCAAAAGGAGGACCATAGAATCATACCCTTGTAACTTTTGGCGTGGTAGGAAGCAATCAGCGCTGGAAGCAAAAGAAGTGCATCGAGTAGCAGCGCTCCAATCAGTTTCATCGCGGCCGCAACGGTAACTGCCGTGATCAAAATGATCCCGTAATAGAAGCCCTTTTCGTTTACTCCGGAGGTTTGAGCCACATCGCTGTCAAAAAAGACAGCTTGCAACTGGTGTCTGTAGCGTGCCTGAAAGAGAATCAACAACAGCGAAAATACCAGGGTCCCCACAAATTCAATCTCATTCAGGGTATAGAGACTTCCCCACATCAGGCTTAGTGTATCCTTGGCGGGAACCTGAAATCGATAAATAAATATGAAGGCAATAGAAATCGAAACCACCATAAAAAATGCACTCAGTTGCCCAGGGTCCGCCTTGAGCGAACGTGACATCCAGGAAATGAGTAAGACCAACAATAGATTGACAACCAAGGTTCCTCCAAATGGATTGACCGACATGGCCAACGACAGTGCACCGCCCAGAATGGCACCGTGCATGAGCATAAAACGCAAAGGCAAGAGGTTCATCCGAAGCAGGTAAACACCCGTTATTGGGAACGCAAATCCGGTAAGGATCAATACAATAAACCCCTTTAGAATCGGTGGATAGGTAAATAAATCTACCATAACTTTCCGCCTTTCAAGGTTTTGCTGTGCCACTTTAGCTGGTCCGTCCAACCTGAATCGTGTGAAACCAGCAACATAGTTGGAGCCTCATTTTTACTCAAATCGATCAGCAGTTCGCCCAGTTCTTCCCTTCCTTTTTCATCCAAATAAGAGGTTGGTTCATCAAGCAAGAGCAATCTGGCATTCTGGCAAAGACAGCGTGCCAGCGAAACACGTTGCTTCTCCCCTCCCGAAAGTTGGTGGAAAAGTTTGCTCTTCAGGTGAAAACTTCCTGTTTTGCGCATCGCTAGTTCAACGCGATAGGCTCTTTCTGTCTCTGGTATTTTCTGACTACTCAAGCCAATGGCCACCACTTCGGCAGCTGTGATGGGAAAATTGTTTTTGATGGTTTCCTGATTCAGATATCCAGTCTGAACCCTGTTCTTTTGCCAGCCAGTACTGCCAACAACCTCCTCCCCGATCGTAATCGAACCATTTATGGAGGGAATCAAGCCCAATATAGACCGGATCAAAGTGGTTTTTCCGGAGCCATTCTCGCCTTGAACCACCAACTGCTCGCCCCTGCCCAGGTCCAGTTCCAGATTGTCCAGAATCTGTTTGCCTGCAATATCGACAGAGAATGAATTTATTTTTAGGGAGACACCCTGAACTTTCCCGGCTCTTTTCCGAAGAAAAAGGTAGGTCTCTTCCATGGTCATTTTATCCGTAATCAAATCTTCCGTGCGGCATTGAATGTGATCGACCAACTTTTGGTAGGAATATTTTACGCCATACTTTTCAAATACCGGAATGGCCCTTTCACTCAGTAATTCAATGTAACAATGGCGGATGCCTAGCCTGACAATCAGCGAAGCTGCCGCCTTGCCTGCAATTTTATCCTTCAATAAAAGCTCGTTTGCCGAAATGGACTGCTCTTTCAAAAACTGCTCCACCTCGAAAAGAGGATACAGCCAGTGTTCATCACTGAAGAATATCTGCTGATCGTTGTGAAATAAAACCAATGAATGTTCCAAGAGAATAAAATTTGATCAAAAATATCTTTTTTGTTTGAGATAATTAGCTAATAACCTCGCGGGATCCCACAGAAATCTTAGTCCACTTTCCCCCGGGAAAAAGCAGCAAGCCATTGAGCAGGAAAGCAAACAATATAAGCAGGTTGCCTATCCTGCCATATCCCAGAAGACCGGAAATTTTTCCCGTTAGGGCAACCACCCCGCCCAAAACAATGGCGAGGTTACTTTGAATCCTGTTGTTTCTAAAACCGAGCAACCCCGCCAACACAGGAAGGATAAAGGCCCCGGAGAAAAAGGTAAGTGCAATCAGCAGACTCTGAACGATGGAGGTTACCGCAATGGCAAGAAACATACTTAAAACTCCTATAATGACCAGAATTAGCTTAGTCTGTCGGAGCGATACCGGAGAATCGAGATCGTCGTTCAAAGCATTCGAAACTATTGTGGAAGAGGTTAGCAAAGTGGTCGATGCAGCCGACATGATCCCCGAAAGGATGGCAGCCACCAATAACCCAATACCCCATTCAGGCAGCAGTTGGTTCATTACCGAGATCAGGGAGGAGCCTTGCTTAAAATTAAATTCAGGAAACTGATGCGCGGCATAAACACCCAGAAAAGTAATCAGAAACGCAAAAGGAATCAGAATAATGGCTGTGAGCAGTACACTTTTACGGGCAACCCTTTCGCTACTGGCACAAAAGAGACGGGTATAGATGTCCGGTCCCACCAAATAAGTGGTTGAATGGGTTAGAAAAAGGATAAACAGATCTAGGGGTTGAAAGGAATTGTTAAATGGAAAACCCTGCGGAGTCCGCT